>Ga0209174_10002472_pt1 | contig 12139 bp, 10 predicted proteins | sample JI91814BDNA_FD_187505 | JGI IMG/M metagenome (GOLD analysis project Ga0209174, IMG submission 187505) | Wastewater effluent complex algal communities from Wisconsin, to seasonally profile nutrient transformation and Carbon sequestration -... | ecosystem: Engineered > WWTP > Effluent > Algae...
CGAGAACCCCTGCGGGATGATTTGTACGAACGGGGACAAGTCTCTTCTCTTGGCAAAGCAAATGCTCGAGTTACCCTCGGGCGCTACTGGCTTAGTTGATGGGCAGTCATATTCCTATGGGACGAGCCCCTATTGTCGAGGCACAGTGCCAGATTCTCCCGACGGCGCGGATTGCACATTGACCGATATCTTCTGCAAGAGGCAGCCAAATGGTGTCTATGTTGGGACCGGGCCAGCTGAATGGGTCTTCCGCCGGATGGTTAATCCTGATACCGATTGGGAGCGGCAGGGCTTAACTTGCTACCCGAATCTTGTACCGGACAAGGTCAACATGGCGATGATCACCGATGCCTTCCACAAGACTCTCCTCGCGGCACCGCAACTGACGATGCAGCCGCCGGGCGGCAAGACCTTGGTGACGCTCCCCAACTTCTTCCAGGTATCGTGGCCGGACCGGGGTGTCCAGCCGGGGGAACTCGACACCTTGAGTGCTGCCGACTGGTTCGGGATGAACATCACGCTGAAGCCGGAACTCAACTCCATTACCTACAGCTTCGGCGACGGCTCCACTGTCGGCCCGACACTAAACCTGGGCGGCCCCTATCCCTCGGGCGACATCACCAAGACCTTCGACGAGGCCGGCGAATTCCAGGTCTCGGCGGACGCGGTCTACAAGGGTGGTATCGATTGACGGATCCGAATGGATCGAGATACCTGGCACAGTGGCGATCGCGGGCACGCCGGAGAGGGTGAGCGTCAAGACGGCCAGGAACAGCCTCTATTTGTCCTGAACTCGGCCCCGACCGCAGGCCTTGGGTGGCTTTCCGGCGCTATGCATGGGGAACCCACAGCCAGAAAGTCTCCCAAAGCGCCGGGTTCCAGCCTTGGGCGGGAAACCCGCAGGTTTCAGAGGGCCCGGCGCTACTCGGCGAGGACGGGGGCCTCGCCGGAGGCGGGGCGGCGCAGGTCGATCTGCGGGATCATCCAGGTGATCACGGCGCCCACCACCATCACAAGCGCTGCGACCAGGAACACGTGGTCCATCGCGTCCGCGAAGCCTTGCAGGAAGGGCTTGGCCAGGCGGGGGTCGAGGCTGGTCAGGAAGGAGGAGTCCTTCATGATCCCCTCGCCCGCCACGCCGGACTTCAGCGAGGCGACGAACTCCGCGTTCGCCGGGTCCGCCAGCGCCTTACGGAAGTCGGAGGTCCCCTGTGCAGCCTTCAACGACGAAGCGATCTTGTCTGGCAGCAGCGAGAACAGGATCGACAGGAACACCGCCGTGCCGAGCGTGCCACCGATCTGGCGGGTGAAGGTCGCCGAGGCGGTCGCGATACCCATGTCCCGGCGGTCGGCCGCGCTCTGCACCGCCAGCATCAGCGGCTGCATCATGAAACCCATCCCCGCACCGAACAGTGCCGAGACGATCATGATCTGCCACATCGGGGTGTCCCACGCGATGTAGTGGAAGATGAACAGCGCCACCGCAATGAGCGGCGCACCCAGGCGCAGGAAGACGCGATAGCGGCCCGTGCGACTGATCGTCTGCCCCGAGATGATCGAGCCCGACATGATGCCCAGCGTCAACGGCAGCAACTGCAGACCTGCCTCCGTCGGCGAAGAGCCCTTCACGATCTGCAGATACAGCGGCAAGCACGCGATGCCACCAAAGAGCGCAATACCCAGCACCGTCGACGCGATCGAGGAGATGCCGATGGTCTTGTTCGTGAAGAGCCGGATCGGCAGCAACGCCTCATCGCCCATCCACCGCTCGATCGTGAGGAAGGCCAGGACGCCGACCCCACCGATCACATAACAGAGAATCGAGTTCGTTGAGCCCCAACCCCATTCGCGACCCTGCTCGGCCACGAGCAGCAGCGGCACCAGCCCGACGGAAAGCGCCGCGGCGCCCCACCAGTCGATCCGGTGATCCAGACGCGTATGCCGCAAGTGCAGCGTCCGCATCACGACGAGCAGTGCGATGATCCCGATCGGGACGTTCACCAAGAAGACCCAGCGCCAGCCGGCGATGCCGAGGAAGCTCGTCATACCCGCGAAGAAGCCGCCGATCACCGGACCGAGCACGGAGGAGGTGCCGAAGACGGCGAGGAAGTAGCCCTGGTACTTCGCGCGCTCCATCGGCGGCACGATGTCGCCGATGATCGCGAGCGCGAGGCTGAAGAGCCCACCAGCGCCGACGCCCTGCACCGCGCGGAAGGCCGCGAGCTGAATCATCGAGTCGGCGAAGGTGCACATAACCGAGCCGATGACGAAGACCGTGATCGCCGTGATGAAGAACGGCTTCCGCCCGTAGATATCGGACAACTTGCCGTACAGCGGGGTGACGATCGTCGAGGTGATCAGGTATGCCGTGGTGACCCACGCCTGGCGATCCAGGCCCTGCAGGTCGTCGGCGATGGTGCGAATCGCGGTGGCCACGATCGTCTGGTCGAGCGCCGCGAGGAACATCCCGAGCATTAGCCCGATGAGGATGGTGACGATCTGGTTGTGACTAAGGGGTGACTCCGGGACGTCGGTCGACGACAACTCGGGAGCAGCGGACATTCAGAGTGCCTTGTCTCGGTAGGCCTCGACGCAATCGCCGAAGCGGGTCAATAGTTCGCGCAACTGGGCGACATCCTCGGCGCGCCAATCGCAAAGAAGCTCGGTGAACCATTCCTGCCGCTGCTCCTGCAGCGCACCGAGCGCATCTCGTCCGTCGTCGGTGAGGGAGAGCAGGTGGGCCCGGCCGTCGCCGGGGTCAGGGATGCGTTCGATGATTCCGTGGCGTTCGAGCGCCGTCGCCGCGCGGCTGACGGTCGACACCTCGACATGGGTCCGCTCGGCCAGGGTGGAAATACGCAGGGGCCCGCCGGCGAGATTGAACAGCATGGGGTATGCCGTGCCGTCCACCGCGGGGTGCGCCCGCGGCGCCTCGCTCCGAATCACGCGCAGGAGCTTGGAGACGCGGATCAATTGGTATGCCAGTGCGTCGGCCGGGGAGCGCTCGCCCGGGATCGCCGCGGGGCAGGTCCCGGCACTGCCCGCGTGGGCGGGCGACGCGGGGGAGGGAACTTGCATACGCAAACAAATACCAGATAGTTGCTTGCGTGTGCATATAGATGGCAGTCGGACAGTGAGGTTGATCCCGTTCGGTGGACGTCCTGATCGCCAGGCTTGGCCTGGCACGGAAGGATGCGCTGATGGGTGCCAAGAGGAAGAGTTACACCCCGAAGTACCGGCAGGAGGCTGCTCATCTGGTGATCGACACGGGTCGGACGATCGCGCAGGTCGCCCGGGACATCGGTGTCGGTGAGCAGTTGCTGGGACGGTGGGTAGCGATCGAGCGGTCGCGGATGGCCGACCCGCCTGAGGCGTTGGACGTCGATGAGCGGGCCGAGTTTGGAGCGGCTGCGCCGCGAGGTCGCCGAGCTGCGGATGGATCGGGAGTTCCTGAAAAAGGCAGCGGCCTTCTTCGCCACGGAGACCTCGAGCCCGAGCGGGCGTTCGCGGTGATCGACGCGCAGAGGGCCACCCTGAGCGCGGAGGGCGCCACCTGTGGTGGTGGGCCGACTGTGGACCGGATGGCTGACCTGCTCGGGGTGTCCCGGTCGGGCTACTACGCGTGGGCCGCCCGGCAGGGCACGGCCCCGGGGCCGCGGGCGGCGCGCCGGGCGGACCTGGTGGTGAAGATCAAGGTCGCCCATGACGCCTCCGACGGTGTCAACGGCGCGCCGCGGGTCACCGCGGACCGCGCGAGGCCGGGGAGGTCGTCTCGGTCAAGACGGTCGCGAAGCTGATGCGGGAGAACGATATTCGCGGTATCAGCCCGCGGCCGTGGCGGCCGGTCACCACCATCGTTGACCCGAGCCCGCACGCAATCCCGGACCTGGTTCAGCGCCGCTTCGACCAAGGCGCTGTGAACGTGGTGTGGACCTCGGACATCACCTACCTGGCCACCGGGCAGGGCTGGCTGTACCTGGCCGCGGTCCGCGACGGATGCTCCCGCCGCGTGCTCGGGTACGCCTTCTCCGACTCGCTGCACACCGACCTGGTCGAGTCCGCGCTGCGCCGCGCGGTCACCTTCCGCGACGGCGACACCGCCGGTGTGATCTTCCATGCCGACCGCGGCTGCCAGTACACCTCCGCCCAACTCGCGCAGGTCGCCGAAGAACTCGACGTGCGCCTGTCGGTCGGCCGGACCGGGGTGTGCTGGGACAACGCGCAGCAGGAGAGCTTCTGGTCCACCCTGAAGACCGAGCACTACAACCGGCACAACTTCGCCACGCGCGCCGAGGCAATCGCCTCGGTCAGCACCTGGATCGAAGACGTCTACAACCGCCGCCGCCGGCACTCCGCCCTCGGCCAGATCAGCCCGGTAGCCTTCGAGCACCGGCTCACCACCGCGGCCAGCCAGGCCGCATAACCGATGTCCACGAAACGGGGTCAACCCCAACAGGATGCGCCTGGTGCGGAGGTGTGTCTGGTGGGGCGCCTGTCTTGGGGGGCGTCTGTGTTGGGGGGTGTCGGTCTGGTTGAGTTCACCTACTCATTCGCACCCGTGCTGATGCTGGCTAGCGTCGCCGTCAACACCGGAGCACGGACTCCGAACGCTGACAACGGGAAGGCAATGGAATGCGAAAGTCGTTCGCCCTGTGCGGGATTATCAGTGCCGGGGGTCTCGTCACGAGCGCGCTGTCAGCGCCACCCTTGGCGCTGGCAACACCACTACCGGGAACCGGCACGGCGGCATACCGGGCGCAACAGTCAGCCGCGACCGGGGACCTCACCGAGACTGAACTGGCCCGCCTCGATGCCGGGCTCCAACTCGCCCGGCTGCGGACGGGCGCAGCCGGCGCGGACCCGTTCATCGGCTACCTCCCCTCGGTGCGTGGCGTGGACTTCGTCGCGTGGCGCGAGCGAGCCGCCGCGCGGGCCCGGGAGCGGGCGGCCGACGTCGGCGCTCGCGAGCGTGCCCGAGCCGCGCCGTCAACGGCGGGCACGAAGGCGGCGACACTGACATACGCCGAGAGGGAACCGCGCGGCGCGATCGGGCGCAACGACACCCTGGCCACCGGCGAGCGCATCGACGCCTTCGGGCTCGGGCCCGGCCGCTACAACAGGGTGTTGGTCAAGGGCAATCTCGCAAAGACCGCGCCGCCGATCCGCAATCTGCCCGTCGGGGCCGAGGACAACGGCTCGATTCCGTTGGCCATCGACACGCGCCTCAACGGCGGCCGCGTTCAGGTCAGGGGCCGAGTTGGTGACGGACCGCACGGGGTCAAGGGTGACAAGACGGGGGATTTCGACTTCTACAAGGTCGACGTGCGGGCGGGAGAGACGCTCACGATCGACGGCAGTCAGAGCGCAGTGGACCTGCTCCTTTACATCTACAACCACAGCGGCGCCCTGCTCAAGGGCGACGTCGCCCACATGAACGGGCTTCCCGACAACCCGGTGACCTTCGTGCCGCCCCACCCCGGCACGTATTACGTGTCACTCGCCTCGTTCGACGCCTTCCAGGAGGACCCCTTCGATTCCGGGTCGGGGACCGGCGGCTCGGCAACGACCACGGGCACCTACACGGCGACGATCGGGTCGTGGCACCAGGACCGCGACACCATGCGCGTCCACCTGGGTGCGGGGGACGTCCTCGGCGTGAGCCTCTCCGGCGGGGGGCGCTCGGTCACGGTGCAGCGCCCCGACGGAGGGCTCGCCGTGGCGACGACCGAGACCGACCTCTCTGGCTACTACCCGCCGTCGTCCCCGCTTCCTGGGGGTGGGAACGCGACGGTCGCCTACGTCATACCCAAAGAGGGGTGGTATGGCGTGTCCGTCGGCACCGGGGCCGGGGCCTATGTCAACGAGATCGAGGTCTATCGCCCGGGGGGCGAAGCGATGCCGGCGTCCCGCGTCCAGAAGATCGTTCTCGACTTCGACGGTGCCCGGATCAACGCCGGCACGGTCTTCGGACCCGACATGCAGGCCACCCTGTCTCCACTCGCGGCCTTCCTGCCGAAGTGGGGCCTGACCAAGGCCGACCTGCGTCCCCTCGCCGCACAGATCACCAAGACGGCGACCGAGAACCTCCGCTCCGATCTCATCGCCAAGGGCGGCAATCCCAACCTCAAGGTCGAGATCGTGAATGGCCTGACAAGCCGGGATCCGTTCGGCGAGAAGGGGGTTTCCCGCGTCATCGTCGGCGGCACGATGAAGCAACTCGGCATCGAGACGATCGGTATCGCGCAGTACATCGACCCGGGCAACTACAGCCAGGAGGACACCGCGGTGGTCCTGCTCGACACGATGAGCGACACCCGGCCGGGCCTGGATTCCACCTCCCTCAACGCCTACCTCCGTCCCGGAACGGACCGCGTCCGGTTCATCGGCACGGCCATCGGCAATGTGATCGCCCACGAAGTCGGGCACTACATCGGCAACTTCCACACGCACAACCGCGATGACGTCGCCTCCCTGATGGACTCCGGCGGTGCGGGCTATTGGCGGATGTTCCAGGCCGGCCCGGACCGGATCGGCGGCACCCGCGACGACGGCGACACCGACTTCGCGGCCGACATCTACTCCCGCTGGGAGCCATTCACCGGGACCGAGGACACCGTCACTGTCTCCGCCTGGGCCTTCGCCGGCGGGCGCCGCTGACTCCGCTGACCACGCTGACTCCGCTGGTCCGCTGACCTCCGGTGACCTCCGGTGACCTCCAATGGTCCCTGGCGGGTATGCAGAGTGCGAGCCGCCCGCGGACGGCGATCAGCGCCCGGTGTGCCAGCGGCGGATCAGCGCAATCCGCTCGTCCACTTGCTCGGTGGTCGCCCGGGAGAGCGCCGGCCCGCCGGCTTGGCGGCGCAGCTCGGCGTGAATATGGCTGTGCGGCACGCCTTTTGCGTGGGCGTACTGGCTAACCAGCGCATTCAGCACCTTGCGCTGCGCGGCCAGCGCCCGGTGCAGGCTAACCTCCGGCGTCACGCGCTCGCGCCGATCCCGGCGCGCCTGGCGGGCGGCATGCCGGCGCTGCCGGTCGCGGAGCACGTCGGCGACCTGATCCGGCTCCAACAGGCCGGGCAGCCCCAGGTAGTCCAACTCGTCCTGGCTGCCCGAGGCCGCCTGCAGCCCGAACTGGTGGGCGTCGAACAACACGTGATCGAAATTGGCGCTGGAGGACAACGCCTCCCACTCGCCGAGCAGATCGTCCGATGCCTTCTCGCTACGCTCGGCCGCCGCCAGGAGGGCGTCCTCCTCGTCCCAGTCGTCTCCCTTCGCGCTGCCGAGGATGTGATCGCGCTGCCGCTCCAGCAAGGTCGCGTGCGACATCAGCGGTGCCACCGTGGGCAGGAAAATGGTGGCGACCTCGCCCTTGCGGCGCGCCCGCACGAACCGGCCGATCGCCTGCGCGAAGAACAGCGGCGTCGACGTCGCGGTGGCATAGACACCGACCGCTAGGCGCGGCACGTCGACCCCCTCGGACACCATTCGCACTGCCACCATCCAGCGGTCATCCGACTCGCTGAACTCCTCGATCTTGGCGGACGCGCCGGCGTCGTCGGAGAGCACCGTGGTCGGCTTGGTCCCGGTGACCTCGGCCAACACCCGGGCGTATGCCCGTGCCTGCGCCTGGTCTGTTGCGATCACCAACCCGCCGGCGTCGGGGAGGTGGCGGCGCACCTCAGTCAATCGGCGATCGGCGGCGCGGAGGACGGATTGAATCCACTCACCCTTGGGGTCGAGCGCCGTCCGCCAGGCGTGGGCGGTGAGGTCCTTGGTCAGCGGCTCGGCGAGGTCGGCCTCAAGTTCGTCGCCCGCCTTGGTCCGCCACCGCATCGGGCCGCCATAGGCCATGAACAGCACCGGGCGCACCACGTGATCGCGGAGGGCCTCGGCATACCCATAGGTGTAGTCCGCCGCCGAGCGGCGCGTCCCGTCCGCCAGCTCCTCGTAGCGCACGAACGGGATCGGATTGTCGTCCGAACGGAACGGGGTGCCGGTCAGTGCGAGCCGCCGGCGGGCGGGGGCGAAGCACTCGGCGACCGCTTCGCCCCAGGTACGGGCGTCACCGGCGTGATGGATCTCGTCGAGGATGACCAGGGAGTTGGAGTTCTCGGTGATCGCGCGATAGTGGAAATGTCGCGCCGCGACCCCGGCATAAGTGACGGCGGTGCCGACATACTGCTTGGAGCGGCCGCGCCGCGACCCACCGAGGCCGGGGTCGATGGCGATGCCCGCCCGGTGCGCCGCATCGGCCCACTGAACCTTCAGGTGCTCGGTCGGCGCGACGATCGTGACCTTGTTGATGACGCGCACGTCGAGCAGTTCCCGAGCGACGCGCAGCGCGAAGGTGGTCTTTCCGGCGCCGGGCGTGGCGACGGCGAGGAAGTCCCGTGGGCTTTCCCGGAGGTACTGCTCGAGCGCCGCGGCCTGCCACGCGCGGAGGCTGGACGCGGTTCCCCATGGCGCTCGACCGGGGAAGGCGGGGGAAAGGTGAAGGAAGTCCTTGCTCACGCGCTGTCCTCGCACAATCCGGCGCTGGCCCTGCCCGATCCTGAGGTGGCCTCGCTCGACCCCGCGCTGGCCTCGCTCGACCTACGTGCCCGGCGGCGCTGGCGACGGTCGGGGGAGCAGGGCATGGCCCGTCGACTTTAGCCGACCGGACTGGCCGCGCTGGATTCCCAACACTCCGGCACCCCCGGCACGCTAGGCACGCCCGCCAACCTAGCACCACCGTTGGTCAGCGGGTAGTGGCGTGCTCAAGTGGCATGCTCAGGTGGCGTGCATAGGCTGGGCCGGTGATGGTGAACTCCGGCCGCGTCCAGCGGGGAACCGGGCTGTTGGTGGCCGCTCCGGCCTTCGTCGCCGTGATCCTGGCGGCCGGCTTCGGGGGGACGGTCGCGGCCTACGAGATCGGGGATCCGGGGGCGGTGATGCGGTGGCTGGTCCCCCTCTCCGGAACGCTGAGCGTCGTCGGGGCCTGCGGCGCCGTTGGCTACCTCCTCGTCGGCGCCTTCCTGACCCCGGAAACCACGCGCACCCACCGTCGCGAGACCGCCGCCCGCGTGGCGAGCCTGGGCCTCGGGGTCTGGCTCACCGGACTAGTGCTCACCCTGATCGGGACGTTCGCCGACATCTCCGGCCTGCGGCCGAGCCAGCCGCGCTTCTGGTCGCAATTCTTCGGACTCGCCTGGGAACTCGCCCCGACCCGGATGGCCGTCATCAGCGCGCTCATCGTTGCCATCGCCCTCGTCACCACGCTCCAACGGCACGGCAAGACGGCCCTGGCCTGGTGCTTCTTCGCCTCGTGGCTCGCACTGTTGCCCACCGCGCTCGCCGGGCATTCCGCGGTCAGCCGCGATCACATGAGTTCCATCAACGCCCTCGCTATCCACCTGCTCGCGGCGACCACCTGGGTTGGTGGGTTGGGCGCGCTGGTGGCCATGCGGCATACGCTCCAACCGCATCTCGGGGTGACCGCCCGACGATTCTCGACCGTCGCCGGCTGGTCGTATGCCGCGCTCGGCCTCAGCGGGCTCCTGGCCGCGTGGTTCAACCTCCGGGCCGTGGGCGACTTGGCCTCGGCGTATGGCGCGATGCTCCTGGTCAAGGTGGGCGCCTTCGTCCTCCTCGGGATCGCCGGCTACCTCCACCGCCGCTCGGCCCTCGCCGCCCTCGAAGCCTCGCCGACGAACGCCCGCGCCTTCGCCCGGCTGGCCCTCGGCGAACTCGTCCTCATGGGGGTCGCGATCGGCACCGCGGTGGCGCTGTCGCGCACACCGCCGCCGGCGAGCGACCGTCTGGCCCCCGACCCGACCACGGTGTACGAGTTCACCGGCTACAGCGACCCCGACCCCCCGCCGGACAACGCGTGGCTCACGGCGTGGCACGCGGATTGGCTGTGGATCGCCGTCAGCGTCGTCGCCATCGGAGTGTATGCCGCGTGGTTCCGCCGCCTGCGTCTGCGCGGCGATCGCTGGCCGTGGTGGCAGCTGATCTGCTGGGTCACGGGCTGGCTCGTCTTCTTGTATGCGATGTGCGGCGCCCCCGGGGTCTATGGCCGCATCCTGTTCTCCTGGCACATGACGATGCACATGACGATCGCGATGCTGGTGCCCCTGCTGCTGGTGCCCGCGGCCCCGATCACGTTGGCGCTGCGCGCGATCCCGGCGCGTCACGATGCCACCCGCGGCCCCCGTGAACTCATCCTCGCGCTGGTGCACTCGCGGTATCTCCAGGTGCTCGCCAACCCGGTCGTCGCGGCCGTGATCTTCTTCTTCAGCCTGGCGACTTTCTATTTCACCCCGCTCTTCTTCTACGCGTTGACCACGCACACCGGGCACATCCTGATGACGGTGCACTTCCTGCTGTCCGGTTATCTCTTCACCTGGGTACTCATCGGCACCGACCCCGGGCCCAAGCGCTGGCCGCCGGTCGTGCTGCTCGTCGTGCTCTTCGCGACGATCTCCTTCCACGCCTTCCTTGGGGTGATCATCACCGGCAGCAACAATCTGTTGGCGCCGGAGTTCTTCGGCCAACTCGGCTTGCCGTGGTTGCCCGATCCGCTGGCGGATCAGGCGCGCGGCGGCGCGATCGCCTGGGGCGTCGGCGAAGCGCCGACCCTCGTCTTGGCCCTGCTGGTCACCGTCGCCTGGCTGCGCGAGGATCGGCGCGAGACCGAACGCTCGGATCGCCGAGCCGATCGGGACCACGATGCCGAACTCGCGGCATACAACGACTATCTCGCGGGCCTCGGCCGCGGGGACAAGGGAGGCACCCGATGAGAGTCGCCGTCATCCAACTCGCGTATGCCGATGGCGAGCCCCTGCCCGAACGTCGCGACCGCGCCGCCCACCTCGTGCGGCAGCAGGCGGGGCACGATCTGGTGATCCTGCCCGAGCTGTGGGGGCCGACGGGCTTCGACTATCGGCTGTGGGAGGCGGCTGCCGAGTCCGTGGACGGGCCGACGGTGGCGGCGATGGCGGCGGTGGCGCGGGAGATTGGGGCGATGGTCCACATCGGCTCCATCATCGAGACGCTGCCCCAGCCGGGGGCGGAGGGCAAGTCGCTCGCCAACACCTCCGTGGTCGTCGGCGCGGACGGTGCCGTGGCGGCGGTGTATCGCAAAATCCACCGGTTCGGGTTTGCGGCGGGGGAGCCGGCGCTCTTGGAGGCGGGCTCGGACCTCGTGACGGTGGACCTGCCCGGCGGCCACCGCGCCGCGCTGTCGACATGCTATGACCTGCGCTTCCCCGAGCTCTACCGTCGCCAACTGGACGCGGGCGCCGAGGTTTTCCTGGTGCCGGCGGCGTGGCCGATGGCCCGGGTGGAGCACTGGTGCACCCTCGGGCGAGCCCGCGCCATCGAAAACCAATGCGTGCTGATCGCGTGCAATACGGCCGGCACGCATGGTGGCTATCAGATGGGCGGGGCGTCGCAGGTGGTCTCGGCGCAGGGGGTCGTGCTCGCCGAGGCGGGGCCTGACGAAGAGGTGCTCAGCGTCGACATCGATGTGGATGAGGTCAGCGCCTGGCGCCGCGACTTCCCTGTCCTGGCGGACCGGCGACTCTAGCTTGCGGTCATGACCTCGGGGCGTGACCTGGGGCCGAGCCCAATCGTCGCCGACCGCTCAGAGGCCGTCGACGCGGGTCTCGTCGACGCGGGTGCCGGTGTTGGGGTCGACGTGGGTGGTCGTCCGGCTGGAGTAGCCGCCCGCGCCGCCACCAGCGCGCGAGCCCATCACGAGAGATAGCAGGATCGCGAGGGCGCCACCTCCCATCATGATGTAGCCGATCATCGTCAGGTCAACGGCGCTGATGCTGTCCTTCACAGCGAAGGACAGGATGGCGCCGACGACGAGCAGGAAGATTCCGAGGCCGACATACATGGTCAAACTCCTGGTCAGGGTGCTCACGTTGGGTGAGGCAGGGTCAACTTCGGGGGCAGGATTAGGCACCCCGAGCACGACAACAGGGGTTTAGCGGCTGGTGATTTCGGCCGGCTCGGGCGTCAGCGACTGGTCGAGGGATTCGCCCGGGCGCGCCGGAATGCCATAGACAGACTCCAACACCATGACCGCAGCGCCCGTGGCGACGAGGTCGGCAGGGCAATCCTCGTGGGGAACCTCTGCGGGCACGGCCCG
>Ga0209174_10002475_pt1 | contig 12135 bp, 10 predicted proteins | sample JI91814BDNA_FD_187505 | JGI IMG/M metagenome (GOLD analysis project Ga0209174, IMG submission 187505) | Wastewater effluent complex algal communities from Wisconsin, to seasonally profile nutrient transformation and Carbon sequestration -... | ecosystem: Engineered > WWTP > Effluent > Algae...
GCTGGATCGTCGCGTAAGTGAAGTTCTCGGCCGATCCCGCTGGTGCGGGTCGCGACTGTTCGGTTCGACTCCGCCTGCCGAAGCGCCGACTTCATCGCCCTGACCTCGGCCTGTGCGCTCGCGTCGCGCTCGCTCGCGGCCTCGTGATCCGCCCTGTGGATGGCGCCCGCCGCCAATAGAGTGTCCGCGCGAGCTCGCTCCGTCGCGGCACGACTGGCCCCCGCGCGTGCGCGCTCCAGCTCCGCGCGTGCGCGGCCGACGGCCGCACCGGCCGCCCCCGCGACAGCCTCCGCGACGGCGAGGTCCCTCGACGCATCCGAGGCGTCAAGCGTCCCCAGCACGTCTCCCAGCGCCACCATGGCCCCCTCGTCGACCGCCAGCGCGGTCACCCGCCCGGACGCCTCGAACGCCACCCGGACCTCGCGCGCGCTCTCCAGCACGCCGACGCCGAGCACCTCGTCGACGATGACGCCCGGCTCGACGCGGTGTCCCTGCGCCTCCACGGGCCAGGCGCGCGCGGTCGTGACCCCCGCGATCAGACCGACCACAGCGAGGGCGTAGGGGAGGAACCGGCGGAGGCGTGGGAGCATGGGTTGTCCGGGCTGCTCCCCAGCATGTAAGTGAATACTTGCTTCGCGTCAAGGACGCCCGTCGAGAGCTCGCCCGCGCTCGTTCTGCGTCTCGTCGCCATGCAGAGGCGGAGGGCCCCGAGTCATCGCGCGGCATACGACATCGAGGCCGGCCTCACGCTGCGGGCGTCGTCGATGTGGATCGTGTATTGCCCGGGGCCGTGGATGACGATCGGGAGCTCGACGCCACCGTGGCCGGGCTGAACGACCTCGAGCTCGCCGGCGAGGATGATGAAGAAGTTGGGGTTGCGGTCGCCTTGCTCGAACAGGATCTCGCCGACGGTGGTGGGCGAGCGCGGCCGCAGCCGCGGCGGCGGTCGATCTGCTACGGGCTTCGGTCATGGGCGATGCGCAATATATGCGCGCGTTGCAGTGGTTGTCGCGGGCGTCGGTTTCAGGGCGCGGGCGGCGGGGCGGTGACGAAGGCGTCGGCGAAGATCTGGTTCATCCGGGCGCCGCGCAGGAAGGACTGCTTGCGCAGGACCTGGACCCGCTCGGGGTCGCCGCAGAGGAACACGCGGTGGCCGGCGAGCTTGGGGTGGAGCTCGGCGGCGACGGCCTCGATGGCGCCGATATGCAGGCCGTCGGTGGGGTCGCCGTGGAGGGCGCAGCGGAGGTAGCGGAGGCTCGGGTGCGTGCGTGACATGTCCCCCAGGACATCCACGAGGTAATGGCCGGCGGGGGTGACCGCGCCGTGGAGGAGGGTGATCGGGCCGGTGTGGCCGGAGCACAGGGCGTCGCGGACGATGCCGTGGAGCGGGGCGAGGCCGGTGCCGGTGCCGACGAGCAGGAGCGGCTGGTCGGGCTGGCCGGCGGTGTAGAAGCAGTCGCCCTCGGGGCCGCGGATGCGCAGGCGATCGCCGGGGCGCAGGTCGTGGGCGATCCACTGGCTCATGCGGCCGTAGGGGAGGACGCGGACGTGGAGCTCGAGGGCGTCGTCGGTGGGGAGGCTGGCGAGCGAGTAGCTGCGGGCGAGGCCGTCGGCGCGCAGGAGGGTGACGAACTGGCCGGCGCGGTAAGTGAAGGTGGCGGCGGGGCGCAGGCGCAGGCGGACGACGTCGGCAGAGAGCGGGTCGACGGCGACGACCTCGGCGTCCTGCGGGGGGTCGTCGCCAACGGCGATCGTGAGGTCGGCGTCGGGGCGGCACAGGCAGGCGAGGAAGTAGCCGCGCTCGCGCTGGGTCGGCTTGAGGCCGACCTGGGCGGCGGGCGGTGGTTCGCCGGTGGTGGCCCGCAGGCGGCAGCTCTGGCAGGCACCGGCGCGGCAGCTGTTGGGGACCGGGACGCCAGCGCGGAGCAGGGCGTCGAGCGCGGTCTCACCTGGCTCAAGGGTCAGGTGGAGATCGCCGTGATGGAGGACGGGCATGGCGGGCTCCGGGGACGAGGACGGGAGGCTCGCTCAAGGCGAGCGAGTGTCGGTGTTAGCTCGCGTAGCGAACGCGGCTGGGCTCGCGCGGCTGGGGCTCGCGCGCCCCGGCCTGGTGTGGGCGAGCTCGCGTGCCGTGGTGGGCCCGGCGTGGGGCTCAGGAGGCGGGCTTAGGGTCGCGGTTCAGGACGTCGTCGCGGACCGAGTTGGCGAGGGCGGCGACCCTGGCGATCTTGTCGTCGCTGACGCCGAGCTCGGCCAGGGTGGCGCCGAGGTTCTCGATCACGGCGTCGACGTGGCCGTCGTTGAGGCCGACCAGGTGCGCGTGGCCCCGACGCATGTCCTTGCCGGTGTAGCTGTTGGGGCCGCCCAGAACCATCGTCAGGAAGCCCTTCTGCTTGGCGGCCTGGCGCTCCATGTCGACGCCCTCGAAGTAGTGGGCGATGCGGTCGTCGCTGAGGACCTTGCGGTAGAAGATGTCGACCGCGGCGTCGAGGGCCGCGGCGCCGCCCAGCTCATCATACAAACTCGTCATGGGTTTACCTCGCTTGTAAAAGCTGCACGGACGATGCATCTTATCGAAGACGAAGTCAAGATGCAGCTGACGAGCTTTACCGACTATGCGTTGCGGACCCTCCTCTATCTGGCGGTTCGTCAGTCTCAGGGGGAGGGGCTGGTGCCGATCGCGGAGGTGAGCGCGGCGTATGGCATCTCCAATCATCACCTGACGAAGGTGGCGAACTTGCTGGCGCGCACGGGCTTCGTGGCGGCGATGCGGGGGCGAGGCGGCGGGCTGCAGCTGGCGCGGCCGGCCGCCGAGATATCGGTGGGGGCGGTGGTCCGCGCGTGCGAGCCGAACCTCGATCTGGTCGAGTGCTTCGACCGCGCGCATAACACCTGCCCGATCGCGTCGGCGTGCGCGCTGGCGCGGGTGCTGGCGGAGGCGCGCGAGCGCTTCATGGCGACGCTCGACGAGTGCACGCTGGCCGCGCTGGCGCGGCCGGGGGCGCCGACGCAGAGGCTGCTACAGATCTGGCGGCGCACGGCGGCGGCGGGGTGAGCTTCGCGGCGTACCCCGGCGGCAATCAGGCGCCGGTCTTGATGCGGAGCAACAAGATCTTCATGCGTCCCTCGACGGCGATGGCGAAGCGCTCGTCCGCGGAGATCGGGAGCACGCCGCGCTGGCCGGAGAGGATGCCGACGACCGGGTCGGTGCCGGCCTGGAAGTCGAGGCGCACGGGCTCTTCCGGCCATGGCGTGAGGGTCGCTCAGCCGTGAGATATTGATGAAGCACGTGCTCCAGATCGAGCCCTGCTCGTGCGGCATCACCCAGCGGTGTGCACCTCGGGCCACCGCGTCTTGATCATCTCGGCGATCTCGTCGAGCTTGTGACCCTGGGCCTTCATCTTCATCACGAAGCGGGCGCGCTCGACCGCCTCGTACGGCCAGCGTGTTCGAACGCCGTCGCGACCGTCGGAGAACAGTGTGGGCTTGGGCAAGAGACCGCGGAGCACCCAAAGCCGCAGTGACTGGCGCTGTAGCCCGGTGATGGCGACGAGTTCCTCGTTGGTGGCGAAGCGGGGCATGGTGTTCGGTCGGTGGGCCGAGTGGTGCGCCGGCAATGGAGCGGAACCGCGCCGTAAAATTCTCGTTGACAGGCCGCGGGCCTGGGCCTAGTGGTTGATAGCGAATGGACTCGAAACGGGCCAAGATCCGATTTCGTCTGAGGGGCTCAGTCGCCCTGCCGGGCCCTTGGCGGTTTGGGCGGAGGCGGCCAGCGCTCGAGGACCATCTCCTTGATCTCCTCCATGGTGTGAAACTCCGCCCGGCGCTCGACGATGAAGCGTGCTCGTTCGAGCGCCTCCAGCGGCCAGAGCGAGCGGGTGCCCCGGCCGTCCGACGACGTGATCTTCGGGCGCGGCAGCATCTTGTCGCGGACCCACTTGTAGAGGGTGTCCCGCGACACCTTGGCGACGGCGATCATCTCCTCGTTCGTCGCGTACGTCTTGGGCTTGCTGTTGTCGGGTGGCTCGTCGGCCATGGGAGTTACCGTAAAGGATCGGACAGCGCCGCACCAGGGGCGGGGTCAGGGTGGAGACCGAGAGTACGCGCGGGTGCGCTCGGTAAAGCTGTTAGCGAAAGGAATAGGAACAGACCATGTTAGCGACACCGACAGAGCAACCAGACGGTGCGCCAGACGACTTCGAGTGCGTCGTGCTCGAGGTGAAGTCCCGGGCGCCGGGTTTCTACACGGCAGCCTGGCGGACGTTCTACGTCGACCACGCTGGCGCTGTGTACCTGCTGCGGGCGCCTGGACAGCGTGCGGCCCTCGTTGCGGTCGACGATCTCCCACCCGGTGCCGATCCGGATCCAGCGGCCCGGCGCGACCGGGTGCTGCGCCACCTCGCCGCCGCCGTCGAGGCGCTCGCCTGTCGGGCAGACACTGGGGAGGGCAGCTCGTGACCCTGCTCGACCGTCGCGCAGCTCGCCGCGCGGAGATCGATCGGGACTACCGACTCGTGTCCGCCGCTCTCGTCGGGGCGCTCCGGAGGATCTCCCAGAGCACCACGGCGATCGACGCCGATCCAGAGCATCTCTGGCAGCGCGTCCAGGGCGCGCTCGAGGCCAGCCGTGAGGTCTTCCGCCGGCTGAACAACCTGCGGATCAATCTCCGGGCTGACCGCATCCCGCATCACGACGACTCGATGCCGCTGCCGGACGCGCTCACCTGTTACCGCCATCGCGGCAACTACCGCGGCGAATTCCGATCCATGGGGGCCCTCGGAGCCCTGCTCGGCCGTTCGCGAGAATCGACCGAGGGCTCGACAGGGCCCCGAGCGGCGACGGAACTTGCCGAGGAGTTACACATCCGCGGTGAGCTGTGGACCTTCGAACTCGAGGACTCTATCCACGTCTTCACCACCCCCCGCAGCCCCAGCGACGCCGCGCTGGCCCGCCTGCGACCACCACTGACGGCCGTCCGCGTCACCGTGTGCGACGAGCCGGCTTCACCGCCCCCCTGATCCTCACCGCGGCCTCGCCGCTGCATTGCTGACAGTCACCGCGCTCTCGTGAGCGCCACAGGAGAAATTTGCCGTGAAACGACCCCCCGTTTTATGGGCTGCATCGGCCCTGCTGCTCCTCTCTGCCTGCTCGCACGACGAGGTCGCCGAGCAGGTCCCTCCCCCGGACGATCCCGACGGGCAGCCGGACGCGAAGGCACCCGGGCCAGATCCCGAACCCCCGCCGCCCGCCGATCCGGATGACCCCGGCACTGGCCCGTGCCTGGTCGATGCCGACTGCGACGCCGGCCATTTCTGCGAGCTGCGGATCTGCGTCCCCGGGTGCGACACCGCGGCCGCCTGTGATGCCGGCGAAGTGTGCGACCCGCACGGCCGCTGCACCGCGGAAGGCATGAGCGCTGGACCGCGGCCGGTCGGCGGGATCCCCACGCTGGACGAACGAACCACTTTGCTCGCGCCCGGGAAGGCCCACGCCACGACCACGCTGCGCAACAACGGCCCCTCCGCGCTCGTCTACCGCCTCGCCGCCGCCAACCACGCCCTGGTCGTGGATGGCGAGCTCGCCGAGCTGGCGCCCGGTGAAGAGGTCTCGCTCGCCGCTGACGTCGAGCTCGCGGCGCTCGGCCCCGCCGATCGCGTGCTTCCGATCCAGGTCATCACCAGCGGTGGGGCCATCCTGTGGGCGCTCGAGTTCGAGGCCATGCCCGCGTCCGGTAGCTTCCGCGGTGCGGTCAGCTTCGAGATCGACGGCCACAGCCTCGGGCAGAGCGCCCTCGCCGTCGACCTCGACTTCCGCGCGGACGGCACGATCGCCGGCCGCGTCGACAACGACGCGAGCCTGCTGTGGCCGCAGCCGCTCGCGCTCACGGGCACCTGGGCCCCGGACGGCAACTTCACCATCGAGCTGCGCGACCTCCTTCCGGCCGAGGACTGGCGCCACAGCCCGATCTCCCGCGACCTCGGCCGCGTCCTGACTCTGGCCGGCACCCGCGACGGCGAGATGCTCGCCGGCACCGCTACGATGACGCTGACCGGCATGCGCACAGCCGCGGTCCAGACCGCGGGCGCGTTCGTGCTGCGCCGCCAGGGCCCGCTCGAGGGCCTCGTCCTGCCCTCGGATTTCATCCCCGAGGACGCCCCCGCGCCGCCCTGGCTCGCCCCGCCCGGCCTCGACACCGCGGCCTGCGACGACCTCGGCGCCGCCTACGGAACCGATGACACCCTCGTCGAACCAGAGCCCGCCTGCGACGCCTGCGCGGTCGGCAACTGCAGCGCCGAGGACATGATGGGCTGCGGCGTCGCCATCCACGATGCCGCCTACCACCTCCCGGACGTGCTCGCCGCTCTGCAGGGCGACGACGTCCAGGCGCCGGAGGGTCCATGGACGTGGGACGAGTGCACCGCGAGTTCGCCGATCTACCAGGGCGGCGTCGCCTGCCTCGACATCACCGCGCTGCAGTGCGCGGACGCCCTGATTCGACGCGGCAGCACGTTGATCGCCGGCCCCTGGGGCGAGGCGCTCCAGGCCGTCACGGCGAACTTTGCCGCCGACGAGGCCCACGCCACGGCGCTCCTGTCGATCGAGGCCCAGGTGGACGCAGCGTTCGCCTACAAGGACGAGATCGGTGAGCCGGCCCCCGATGCCCTGAGCCGCGAGCTTGCCATCCTCGCCGCCGACCGCGAGCGTCTCGCCGCCGCGCTCGCGCCACTGCTCGCGCCCGCCAACGCGACCGGCCTTGAGTGGCTTGAGGGCACCCCGAACCCGCCGCCCGAGAGCGCACACCTCGCGCCGCTCGACCTCGCCGCCGACTATGCGCATGCGACCGTCGCGTGGTCCCGCGTGGCGCACCGCGCGGGCAAGAACCCGGACGACCTGCGCGCCGCGATCCGGCTCGCGGCCATCGCCATGCACGCCGCCGCCGCCGAGCTGCACGCACGCCTCGCCGACAACCCCGCTGCCGACGTCGGTCTGCACGCGCTCGGTCCGGCCCTCGCCGCGCTGCAGGCCGCGCACGACGAGCTCGCCCCGGGCACGACCGCGTTCGGCTACCCCGCGGCCTACGTCCCGCTCGCGCTCAGCCCCGAGGACATCGCCCACAGCCGCACCAACTTCGAGGCCGTCCAGGCGTTCGCCGACGACGAGGTCACGCAGTTCGGTCAGCTCGTCGCCGACGCCTGGCAGCAAACTCTCGACTACGAGCATAAGACCCACGCGCTCGACGCGACCGCCGAGCAGATCGCAACCGACTACGACGCCAAGATGCGCGCCCTGTGCGGCAGCCTCCCCGGCGAGTCCGCGCCGGATCTGATGACCTGCGGCGAACACGGCGGCCACATCGCCGACCTCAGGGCCGCGGTCGCCGCTGCCGACCTGCGTATCCGCCATGCCGCCCAGACCAGCGAGAACAACCTGACCGCCGTCTCCGTCGAGGAGGAGCGCTTCGCCCGCGAGGTCGAGATCCAACTGGGACTCACCGCCGAGATCGCGGCGGCCCAGGGCCAGATCTTCCAGGTCAAGGACAAGTACGGCGAACAACGCGGAGCGCTCCAGCAGGCCACGGCCCGCGCCGAGTGCATGCGCATCACCGAGAACGAGATGGCGGACAAGGCGTCCCTCGAGGCCGGCTGCAACAAAGAGCTCGCCTCGAAGATGCTGGGCGGCCCGTCGATCTTCTTCGTGCCGACCCCCGACATCGCCGGCATGATCCTGGCGAGCAAGGAGTGCGACGCGAGGCGGGAACAGATCGAGACCGCCGCGAGCAACCAGTGCGAGAGCGTGCTCGGCCAGGCCGGGCTGCAAAGCAACCTCGAGGAGCTGCAGCGCGGCGAGGACGAGGAGATCATGACGATCAACGCCGAGGTCGACCAGGCGATCCGCGACAGCGCCCTCGAGAGTCAGCGCGCATCCTCCGTCGCCCTCATCAAGAACCTGCGGGCCGAGGGCTTGCTGCTGGCGATCGAAGTCGACGAGGCCCAGCTCACCCACAGCACCGCCATGGCCGCGGTGTGGAGCGCCTACCAGGAGGTCGCCGCGCTCGCCCAGGACAAGGCCCGCGCCGTCGGCCTCATGGTGGAGAACAGCCCCGACAACGTCCTGACCCGCCCGCACTTCCTCGCCGCGCGCCTCGCCGCCGCGAGCCGCGTGCTCCCGGCGCGCGAGCGGGCGACCCGCCGCGTCTACCTCGCGCTGCGTGCCCTCGAGTACGAGATCGGGCAAGAGCTGCCCGCATTGCGTGACTCGCTGGCCGTCGCCCGCGCGCCCGAGGATCTCGCCGGGCTCATGTCCTGCATGAGCAGCATCGCCGAGGATTACCGCCTCCAGCACGGCTACGGCCAGCCGTACGTCACCGAGGTCAGCCTGCGCTCCGACCTCTTCGGCATCACGGACGACGTCCCCGACGTCGACGGCTCCCCTGCGACCCCCGCCGAACAGTTCGCAGCGCTGCTGCAGGACCCGCTGCACGCCCTCCCCGACGGGAGCGTCGCCCTCCCGTTCACGCTCTCGGCCTTTAAAAATGCCCAGTTCTCGAGCGCGCTCTGCGACGACCGCATCGACAAAATCGAGGTGAAGCTCGTCGGCGACTTCCTCGGCGACAAGGAGGCCGAGGTCATCCTGACCCGCCAGGGCCTCGCGGGTGTTCGCCGCTGTGACGGCGCTGACCTGCCGCAGTGGTCGGCCTACGTGCCGTACAGCTTCGACCGCGCCCAGCTCGTCGTCCAGGCCGGCGTGAACGACTGGGGCACCGCGGGTCCGAACGCTGGCTTCGCGGCGTGGCCGGTCCACGGCGAGCAGTGGACCCTCACGATCCCGCCGCCCGATCAGGCGCCGTCGAACCTCGACCTCGACCTCGCCCACGTCTCCGACGTCGTCCTCCGCCTGTACCACCGCGCCGGCACGATCGCCCCGGACGGACAGGGCACCTTCACCCCGAGCTGCGGATGATTGCCATGCCCAGGCACAACATCATCCCCGCCTCCTCGCTGCGGCCCGGCCTCGCCACCATCGTCGTCTCGCTCCCGGATCGGACCATCCGCAGCCGCGCGCTCATGGTCCAGGCGCACGCGCATGGCGTGGTGCAAGTCGCGTTCGCTTCCGGCGACGTGATCACGCTGATGGCGCGCGCCGTTGTCGGCCGCATCGACGAGGTCGCGACCGCGCAGCCTCGTCGCGCTCCGGCTGCTTGAACCCGCCCACTCCGGGCGCACGGACGCGCCGGGGTCCGATCACCAGATCGCGCCGTCATCTCATTCGACGCTCGCCCCTCTACGCTTGAACCCGCGCAACTACAACCCGTCGACCTGCTGGCCGGCAACTCGCAGCACCTACCGGTGGCGCGCTGGCGCGCAGCCTATTGGGTACGCTCGGACCTTCAGTGCCCGCGGTCTCCTGGGCCCGCTCGGGACTTCGATCCCCGAGCGACCCCGCGGTCTGCCGGGTCCGCTCGGGACCTCGTTGCCCATGCGGCCCCGCGGTCTGCCGGGTCCGCTCGGGACCTCGTTGCCCATGCGGCCCCGCGGTCTGCCGGGTCCGCTCGGGACATCGGTGCCCATGCGGCCCCGCGGTCTGCCGGGTCCGCTTGGGGCATGGATACCCGAGTCGGGTGAGTCGGGTGGCCGAGTCGGGTGAGTCGGGTGGGTCGGTTGCTCGAGTCTGTTGGGTCTGGCGAGTCGGGCGCAGGACCGCTCGTCAAGAAGCCCCACCGATGCCCCACCGAGTTTTTCCACCGTCCGCGACGTGCCGGCGAGTGCCGCACGCCTCCTCCGCTGCCGCTTCCCGAAAGTTTCCACGATGCACCCTCGCTTCCCGTCTCCCGTCCTCGCCTTGGCGCTGACGCTGTCCGCCGTCACGGCGCGCGCCGACACCAGCGCCACCCTCCCGACCGCGATCAACCTCCCGCGCGGCCCCGCGTCGCTCGAGGGCTTCGGACAGGGATACGACTTGAGCCCGGCGAGCGGCCTCCCGTCGCTCAGCTACGCGCTCGAGGTCCCGCCCGGCCGCGCCGGTCTCGTCCCGGAGCTGGCGCTGCACTACCACGCGGGGGAGGGCGCGGGCGCACTGGGCCTCGGCTGGTCGCTCGGGCTCCCCGCCATCGAGCGCTCGCTCCGGCGCGGCATCCCGGACTACAGCGCCGCGCCGACCTGGACCCTGAATGGCCTCGGCGGCGGCGAGGAGTTGGTGGAGACCGAGCCAGGCATCTTCCGCGAGCGCATCGAACAGAGCGCGCCGGTCCTGGTCCGCGAGCTGCCGGGCGGCGCGATGTCGGCGATCACCACGGACGGCACCGGCTACCTGTTCGGCCTGACCCCGGACGCCCGACTCGCCAGCGGTGCCGACATCTTCCGGCTCGAGCTCTCGGCGATCACCGACGTCCACGGCAACCGGATCGACTTCTCCTACACGCGCGTCGCCGGCTCGGACGCGCCGCTCCTGACGGGCGTCACCTGGAACGACGGCCGCGCCGCGGTCCGCCTGGAGTACGAGGCGTGCCCCGACCTCGTCCGCACCCGCGCGCCCGGCTTTCCCGTGGTGCTCGGCCACCGCCTCGCCCGCATCGTGACCGCGGTCGACGGCGAGGCCGTGCGCACGACGACGCTGACCTACGAGCGCAGCGTGTTCACGCCGAGCAGCACGCTCGCCCGCATCGAGACCGTCGCCGCCGACGGCGCGGCGCTGCCGGCCTGGCACCTGACCTACACGGGCGCGTCGGACACCCCGACGAACACCCACTTTCCAAGCGCGCCCGCCCTCGATCCCACCGCCGACGGTCGCGCCTGGGTCGACATCGACGGCGACGCGCTCCCCGACCTGCTCGACGCGACGCCCGGCGCCTGGCGCTACCGCAAGGGCCTCGGCACCGACCTTTCCAACACGTGGACCAACATCCCGGCGCCCGCCGTCTCGATCAGTAAGTCCGCCCGCTTCGCCGACCTCACCGGCGACGGCGTGCAAGACATCCTCGCGCAGCCCGGCGAAGGCGAGCTGTGGGCCTACACCGGCGGCGCCACCCCGTTCGCCACCGCCGCGCCGGTCTCACTGGACCTGAGCTTCGACCTCTCGGCGCCGAACGTCGCCCTCGTCGACCTAAACCTGGACGGCCGCGTGGACATCCTGGGCCACGACGACGCCGATGGCTGGCTCTGGCTGCGCGACTACGACACCCCCGGCTACAATGCTGCGGACGCCGTCCCACCGCCCCCTCCGGGCCTGCGCCTGGGCGACCCCGATGTCGAGCTCGCCGACATGGACGGCGACCGCCTTCCCGACCTCGTGCGCATCATGCCCAGCGACAGTCGCGTGCTCGTCGCCGCGAACGAGGGCCTCGGCATATTCGCCGAGCCCGCCGACATGGACGGCGTCCCGTCGATGGCCGAACAGGACCGCTGGGAGCTCGCCGACGTGAACGGCGACGGCGCCGCCGACCTCGTGCGGGTCGGCCACAAGTCGGCCGAGCTGTGGGTCAACCAACTCGACGGCAGCTTTGCGGCCGCGGCGTCGGTCTCGTGGCCCGACCTCGCCGCCGACGAGATCGTGATCCTGAGCGACGTCGACGCCAGCGGCACGATCGACCTGCTCCGCGTCGATCCCCAGAGCGCGCAGCCCTGGCGTGTGTGGTCGTTCGCCGAAAGGCCGGGTCTCCTCGCCACCCTGCGCACCGACCTCGGCTACGCCCGCGCCTTCACCTACCGCTCCGCCGCCGCCCTGGCCGCCGAGGACGCCGACATCGGCGTCGCGTGGTCGACAACCTCGCCGACGCCGACCGCCGTGCTCGTGCAATCGGACGAATCCGACGCGCACACCTCCTGGAAAAGCATCACCCACCACCGCGTCCGCGACGGCTGGTACGACCCCGAGCGCGGAGAATTCCGCGGCTTCGCCGAGCAGCGCGACGAACACCCCGGCGACGCCTGGACCGAGCCGTCGACGCTCGTCCGCCAATTCGACCTCGGCCGAGAAGACGAGGCCCGCAAGCTCCAGCTCCTGGCCAACGAGACCCGCAGCCCCCGCGGAGTTCTCACCCGCGAGCTGCACACCGTCGAGATCGAGTCCGCCGCGCCTGGCATCCGCGCCGTCCGCCGCACGGCGACCGACGTCTTCCACGTCGAGGCCGGTCCCGAG
>Ga0209174_10002477_pt1 | contig 12129 bp, 13 predicted proteins | sample JI91814BDNA_FD_187505 | JGI IMG/M metagenome (GOLD analysis project Ga0209174, IMG submission 187505) | Wastewater effluent complex algal communities from Wisconsin, to seasonally profile nutrient transformation and Carbon sequestration -... | ecosystem: Engineered > WWTP > Effluent > Algae...
TTATCATGCTGTGGAGTTTCTGTTTTTGCTTTTTTAATGGCTCATTATTTAACCATTGCTGCCAATCCAAATTTGGGAATTTTATCAAATATAGCCGAGGGAGATTTATCCCTTGGTTATAATGTCGCTTCTGACATGATTGCGCTTGAAATGACTCCTTATGGAAGATCTTACTTAGATTTAGTTCGTAGAACAACTGTTGGTAGCACGGTAACAAATTTGCCAGTTGTTTTTGGAGGAGTTATTCAAAACATGCCCGTAACAGCTGGTTGCGGATGTGGTTGGGGAGGAGGATGGGGAGGAGGATGGGGAGTTGGTGGTTGCGGTTGTGGAGGATGTTAAATGAGCGTTTCTTTTAAAGATAATAGAAAAAATTTCGATGAAAAAATTTCATTGATTGAAAAATTATCAAATTCTTACGTTTTGGTGGGATTTCAAGAAGGATCTGTGACAAGAGCGCAAGTTAAAGGTAATAGAGCTAAAAAAGCTGGATTATCAATGCCTCAAATTGCAGCTCAAAACGAATTTGGCACTGATATTATTCCTGCACGACCATTTATGGTGCCTGCAATAGCTGAAAATAATACAAAGGTAACTAACGCAATAAGAAATGAATATGATAAAATAATTTTAGGAAATTCCACAATTAAACGATCTTTAGGATTAATTGGGAATTTTGCTGTGAATTTAATAAAATTAAAAATTAGATCAATCAGATACCCACCGAATGCTCCAAGTACAATAAGACGCAAAAAAAGTTCAAAACCATTAATAGATTTTGGGCAAATGATTCAATCAGTAACTTACAAAGTGGTTTCATGATCCCTCCTATAGAGCCATTATCCCCATTCGAAGTTTTCAGAACTCCAATTTTCATTCGTCGATTTACTCAAGGATTTTATTTAAATGGAATTTGGCAAGAAGGGAGTCAAATTGTTCTTTCTCAAGTTGTTCAATTGGGAAACGTTATAAATGTCACTTTAAATGGAATACCAATAACCCCTATTCCGTTTACAACCTCAGTTTCAATTACAATGTCGTTATTGAAAATAGCTTTGCAGGCTCAATTAAATATTGAGCAAGTGGATATTTCTTCAGATAATTTAACTATAACTATTGTTCCTCTTCCTCCATATTTGTCTTACGTTTCTGTTTTTACCGTAACAGGGGGATCTTCTCAACCAACAATTACAATTTTAAATTCTCCTTTTATAATCACTTCAACCGCGAGCGTCCAACCGTTGGGAAAAGATGTGAAATTAGTTCCAGAAGGAAGAAGAGATAGTGCTGAATTTAAATTTTATACTTCTACGGAAATTTATGGAATTACAACTCAAAATCCTGACCAAGTAACCGTTTTGAAAGAGCCATTTACAGGTATCGTTTACGAAGTGATTAATATAAGTGATTGGCAAAACAATAGTAATTTTAATGTCGTAAATCATTATAAATTTGTTGCATTAAGACTGCATCCTTTACCAGGAATTTTATAATGCCAATAGATTTTATGGTAGTTAGAACAAATTTATATAATTGGTGTATACAAAATATTCCTTCTCAAATGCCAGTCATTTATTTGTATCCTAACGCACCTCGACCAACAGTGGATTATATTTCTCTTTATATTGCATCGGTTGATCAAATAGGATGGGATTGGACGCAAAACCCACTTGATGATACAGGATTAAGTCAAATGGTCGGAGATAGGGAATTTACCCTTCAAGTTCAAGGCTATGGGGGAGATCCAATAACAGTATTACAAAATTTAAGAACGTCATTGCAAAAACAAACTGTTTTAGATAGTCTACGACAAAATGGCATCGTTTTTGTCAGTTGGTTTCCAATTAATGATGTTACGGATTTAATAGATTCGCGATACGAACAAAGAGCCCAAATGGATATTTTATTTAGAATCGCGGATATTTATATAGACGATTTAGGCGTAATCGATACAGTCGTTTTACAAGAAGTTTTTGAAAATGCTTCTGGTAATATTGTATATGATGAAACATTCACAATTCCGCCAATTTAGGAGGATTCATGCCATTGAGCAACATTGTAAACGTACAAATTACCAGAGAAACTCAATCTGTTTCGGAACAAGGTTTTGGAACTCTTTTAATTTTAGGAACCAATAAGAATTGGAATGATCGGATTAGAAGATATTCCGATATGCAAGAAGTGGCGGAAGATTTTAGCCCTGATCAATTAGAATTTATTTCAGCTCAAGATTTTTTTGCTCAACCAATCACACCTCCTTTTCTTTATATTGGTCGAAGAACTGTCGACACCGTGGAAATTGATGTTGAAACAGCAATGCCGGATGAATCTTATACCGCGACAATAAATGGAAATGACGTAACGATTGATTCAAATACTATTGTAGAAGATTCGGTGGTGACTCTTTCAGGTGTGATTACATGGGTAATAAATTTTTCTACAAATTTTATAGCGGGAAATAAAATAACTCCAACTATAAATGGAATAGCAACTCCCTTAGTGACTTTTACAACAGATCAAGCAACGACAATGGGCTTATTAGCCACTTCAATTGCAACGTCCGCTTCAGTGACTTCTGCAACAGTGACAGGTGCAAATCAATTGACTATCGTATATGTGGCAGGTACTTTAGCGACCATTTCTTTTGCTTATTCAGGAACAGGCCCATTTCCAGTTATAACAGGCGCAAGTACAGGGCCATTGGTTAGTGGAAATTTGATAAATGTTTCATTGAATGGTACAATTTTAGGAACGGTTACCAGTATTATTGATTTTAATATTGATTTTGTGAATTTGAATTCAATTGTGGCAACAGTGAATGGTGTGGCTTTAAGTGCCAATACATTTACAACAGATCAAGCAACTACTATAGCATTGGTTGCAACTAAAATCGCAACCGCTACTGGAGTGGCAAGTGCAACTGTAACAGGTGCACGCCAAATTACCGTTGTGTTCACTTCTTCAGGAAACAATACCGTGGATAGTGTTATAACAACACTTGGAGCTAGTCAACCCGTTGCTACTATTTCTGAAGGAGGATTTTCATTCACTTCTTCTAACAATACAACTTTAAATACTATAGCTACAGCAATTCAAACGGCTTTGAATGTTGGTTATACTCCAGGAATTGCCACCGCAACAGTATCAGGAACAACAGGAAATTTCTCTGCTAGCAATAACATTTTAACAATCTTATCAAATCCTAATCAAGCAGGTGTGATAGATTTTTTCACTGTCACTTTAGGAGCAACACAAAGCACAGCAGCAATTGTGAATACAAATCAAACAACAGATGCCAACACAATCGCGGATGCTTTAGCTTTAGCCATAAATAATTTTACTCCTGATTTAGGAGTGACGGCTACAACCCCAGCAGTTCCAAATGGAACTTTGAGTTTAACTGCCGACGTTTCTGGTGTTCCATATACAATTGCTGTTTCTACAACAATTACCAATCCCATTCGAGCAAAAGTTTCGATCACTCAAGCTATAGCTAATCAATCTTATGTAGTTGCTATCAATGGCGGACCGAATGTTTTAAGTCAAAGAGGTTTTACTTATACAGCGCAAAATTTTGATACAAATATAACTATCGCTACAGCTTTAGTTCAATCTATAAATTCATCTGTTCTTTTAGATCAAAATTTAAATCCAATTTTAATAAATAATTTAACAGTGCCAAATCCATTTTTTGGTATTATCACAGCTACCGATGGGTTAGATGGAAGTTTTCAGATTGCTGGATCAAGTGCATTTTTGATTCAAGTTACCCCATTTGAAGCTATTATTTATCAAAAAGGATTGATCATTCAGGATTATATTCCAAGCGTATCTGTGGTAACAGATTTAACTGCCATTCAAAATGTAAATAATGATTGGTATGCCTTGGCTTGTACCGATAGAACCCCAGCAACTGTCGAAGCAATTGCCGCTTGGATTGAAACACAAATCAAAATTTTTGGTACTTCTTCTAGCGATTTAAATATCATAAATCAAGCTTCTGGAGTAGATACAACGTCCATAGCTGCTTTATTTAATAATGCAGGATATGTGAGAACTTTTGTTTTATACCATCCAGATGCTGATGTGGATTTTCCTGAATGCGCTTGGTTTGGAAATTGTCTTCCATTCGTTCCAGGTTCAGAAACATGGATGTTTAAAACTTTAAATTCAATTTCCTATACAAATTTAAGTTCAACTCAAGAAAACAATGCTTTCTCTAAATCTTGCAATACTTATGAATATATTGGTGGAGTTGGTATTACGCAAAGAGGAACCATGGCTCAAGGAGAATACATAGATATAATTAGAGGGGTCGATTGGCTAACTTCAACCATTCAAACGTATGTTTATAGCGTTTTGGTGAATTCTCCAAAAGTTCCTTATACTGATTCAGGAATAACAGCCATTGAATCTCAAATAAGAAAAGCACTGCAACAAGGAATAAACAATAATTTTATTGCTTTACAACCGGCATATCAAATTTTTGTTCCTTTAGCAACAGCCGTTCCAGCAATTGATAAAGCAAATAGGATTTTAAGAAATGTTAAATTTCAGGCGACATTGGCAGGAGCAATTCAAGCGGTTCAAATAACTGGGACAGTGTCTGTTTAATGATTTAACAATTAAAAAAGGGATTTAAAATGGCTGGTGTACGTACATACGATCCAAAAAATATAATTATCACTATTGGTGGAGTGCCAATGAGCGGTTTTTCAGATGGGACTTTTCTTGAAATTATTAGAAATGAACCCACATGGAATACTGTAGTTGGAGCTGATGGATTAGTCACAAGGGGAAAAACAAACGATTTTTCAGGAACATTAACTCTTACTTTAAAACAATCAAGTCCATCAAATGACGTTTTGAGCGGATTTATGGCTGTTGACGAAGCAACAAATACAGGAGTTTTTCCTGTGTTGGTCAAAGATTTAAGTGGTAATTCTATTTATTTTGCTGGTCAAGCTTGGGTGACTCAATATGCAAATTCAACATTCGATAAAGCTATAACCGATCGTCAATGGACGTTAACAATGGCTGAAGCAGATATTTTTGTAGGATCTAATAACGGCTCATAAGGTAAAAATGATTGAAACAAGAGAAAAAAAGATAGATAACGCTGTATATTCTGTAACTCAATTACCAGCCAGAAGAGCGTTGAAAATGAAAGCTAAATTGATAAAATTATTCGGATCTATGCTTTTAGGCGGAGATTCAAATTCATTTCAAAATATGTGTTCATCTTTAGATGAAAATCAATTTGAATCCATTTGCATGGAGTTGATTCAAGGAGTTAGAAAAAATAACATTGAATTGACCCCATCAACTTTTGATTTGGAATTTGCCGGAGATATGGCAGGAGTATATAAATTACTTTTATTTGTGATTGAGGTAAATTACGAAAATTTTTTTACCATGATCGGTATTGGACTCCCATCATTTTCGGAGGATCAAGCACCGATTCAAAGTACCAAGAGAATTTACACATAGAATTAAGAGAAGAATATCCGATTTGGCGATTAATTTTAGAAAAGATTAGTACTTTAAATGATTTAGAGAACAATTGGAGTCTTGATGATGTTATGAGGGCAAACGCTTTGTTAGACATGCGTTTAGATCTATCAAGAGAGGCATCGAAAAATAACGGTAAAAATAACGGTAAAATCGAATAAAAATGGAAGAAGAGGAACGGTTCAGAAATACATGTCAGCACTGCGGATGCCTTAAAACTATGCAGAAACAATATAGAGGTTTAAGATTATGTGTGGATTGCTTCTATATCCTGTATTGTAATGACAGGGCAATGCGGAATAGTCATAATATATATTATCAGACATTCAATTAAATTTAGGTCACGATGGTTATTGCCAGAGAATTTGTCACAAAATTGGGTTTTTCATTCGACAAGACAAATTTGGATAAATTTGAAAATTCTATTATTGGTTTTAAATCAAGAGTTGCCCTTGCAGCTTCAGTCATTGCCTATGGATTTAAAAAAGCCATAGATTATGCTCAAGAATTTTCAAATAAAATATTAAAAAATAATGCTCTTGCGACTTTTTCCAAAACAGCAATTCAAGATTTACAAGCGTTAGAAAATGTCTTTCAAAAATTCAACGTTGAACCTGAAATTTTTCAAGGTTTTTTCGAGAAATTATCCATTGGAATCAAAGAAGCTTCAAGAGGCGTAAATAATGATTTTAGAACTCTTGTTACACAATCCCAAGGGGCGATAAGATTATTTGTAAATAATGAATTAACGACAACAAAACAAGCAATAGATGATATTTTTGCTTATATAAAAAGCAAATCGGATGAATCAGAAAAATTAAGAATCGCTCAAAATATATTTAAAGTTGATATTGCTGTAGCTCAAGAGATTGTAAATTTAGCAAATTTAACAAAAAAAGAATTTGATTTTTTAATCGAAAAAGAAAAACAATCGGTAGAAGTTTTAAATGAACAAAGAGAAGCAGCAAGAGCTTTTAAAACTCAAATTAATCAATTAAATACTGAATGGTCTAAATTTTCCACGAATGTAGCAAAATTTGCTCTTCCTTTTTTATCTTCTTCTTTAGGAGGAGCAAATCTTTTTATTGAAAAAACAAAAAGCGAAGGAATTTCTTCTTCTCTTTCTTTTGTACATGCAGCGATTGAAGATTTTTTTGCAGGATTTAGAAATGAAGGACATTTAGATAAAGTCAAAAGACAAGTAGAAGAAGAAGACGCTTATTTCAATAGAAAATTAGCTGAAATGCAAGCTCAAAATAATATAAATAATGCTGCAAATATCAATAATACAAATAATATAGAAATAAATGTGCCTTTGGGAACAACAGAACAACAAGGAACATTTATGGCAGAGCAATTGCAAAGATCCATGAATTCATTTTGGGATGAAAAAGTCCGCGAGGTCATAAACAATAATCCTCAGGTGGAATAATGGTATTAAGTTTAATTTATGGAAGAAAGTATGCTCAAAGTCAAATAAATCAAATTCGAACAGGTATAAATTTGGTTTCATTTGACACTATGGTTTCAGAAGAACACAAATTCACTTCAAAAGTTACTTATTACCCTGTTGAATCGGGTACAATCGTTAGTGATCACATTATAAATCAGCCTGATGTGGTCATTTTATCTGGATTGGTTTCAGACACTCCTTTAAATATTTTTGCTACCTTTAATAGATCAGTCGCTGTTTTCAATCAATTGATTTTAATTCATGAAAGAAGGCAAGTTGTCGATATCGTGACAGGAATAAAAGTTTATAGAAATATGGCTATAACTTCTTTGGATGTTCCTAGAACAATTAAAACAGGTCAAACCCTAACATTTAACATTACTCTTCAAAAAATTGTTTTTGATGATACCATTCAAGTTTTGAGAGATCAAAGAAATGTCTTTGCGGGTATTCAAGATGTAACCCCCAGGGAAATTGTGGCAGAAAATACAAATATTCCCTATATTCAAAATGATCCTCAATTCAGTCTAAAAGATCAAGCTACTACAGCTACGAATGTGGGAGTGCAATCGTTGGCAACTATTCCAAGAGCAATCGTTCCTAATGTTTTAACCAATCTAAATCAAATTTTAGGACGATCATAATGCAAATTATTCCATTTAAAGAGCCTGCTGCTTGGCAATCGCAAATCACTCTTAACAGCGTAATTTTTATTCTTTATTTTCGTTGGAATGCCATGAATAAATATTGGGTAATGAATATTTTTGATAGAAACGATAATCCAATAGTTTTAGGGATAAAAGTTGTTTCGAATTTCAATTTAACTAAACAATTTTCTGCCATTAATGGAATGCCACAAGGTGATATTATTTGCCAAAATATTTTGGGTATGTGGATTGATATAATGCGATTCGATATGGGACAAACTACAGAATTAATTTATTATGAATTGAATGAATTAACGGCAATTTCTATATGAAATTTTATAGAGAAGCGCAATTAACTATCAGTTTGATTAATACGGAAAAAGATGGTTATATTGATACTTTGTACATAAAAGGTTTAAGAATATCTTTTTATATAATGAAAACTCTTTCATCAACTACTAATTCAGCGGTAATAAAAATATGGAATTTAAGTCAAGATCATAGAAATTTAATAAAAGATTTTGGGGATGAAGTCACTTTATATGCAGGATATAGAGAAGAAGATCAAGGCGGTGGACCCTCAGTTTTATTTATTGGAGATACAACAACGGTTACTCATCAATATGATTTACCAGAAATTGTAACTATTTTAGAATGTGGGGATGGGGAAAAATATATTAATCAATCTCGCGTAAATCTTTCTTTTAGTGCAAATACTTCAGCTAGAAATATTATAAATGGAATTGCAGATCAAATAAAATTTGGAAATAAACCAATTGATTTTGTTGAATTTGCAATTTCACCTGATTTAGTTTATCGTCAAGGATTTAAACATAATGGAACAGCTAGAAGTGCGCTAGAAATTGTATGTAATAAATTAAATCTTCAATATAGCATTCAAAACAATCAACTTCAAATAATTCCAATTAATGGAACTATTTCAGAGCCTATTATTCAAGTAAATCAAGCCACTGGAATGCAGGGAATACCGCAACGATACACATACAGATCTCTTGATTTATATAGATCTGTTGATCAACGAAATACAGGATATAAAGTGAATGTTGCTTTAAATCCATTTATTTTGCCTGGATCTAAAATAGATTTAGCCTCCTCCCATTTAAATTTTAGGGGACCATATAGAGTGGAAACGGTAAGACATGAAGGAGATACTTTTGGACTTGTTTGGACAAGTCAACTGGAATGCACTGAACTTTTACAAGGCGCAACAGAAGGGGTTAGTTAATGCCAAATCCAATAACGCTAAACGATGCGATCAATTTAGCATTCGATTATAATTTAATTAATCTTCATACAGCTATGCCAGCTTCTATTATTGAATATGATTTTACGAAACAAAAAGCAACGGTACAACCTCTTTTAAATAAATCTTGGGCAGATGGGACTTCAACGCCATATTTACCGCTGGAAAACGTACCAGTGATTTTTCCTAAATCAGGAGGAGCAAGCTTAACTTTTCCAGTCAATCAAGGGGATACTTGCCTTTTGATTTTTATAGAAAGAAGTACGGATCTTTGGTTAACGGTAGGAGGACAAGTAACACCAGACGACAACAGAAAATTTGATCTTTCCGATGCAGTAGCGATTATGGGTCTTTTCCCTTTTTCTGAATCATCACAAGCTCAAAATAATGATGATCTTCTTTTGACTTACAATGGATCATCTTTTAGGATAAAAAAAAATGGAGATATAGTTATAGAAACAGATAGTAAAATTGCTATAGGTTCGTCTTTAGTTGAAGTTTTAGAAACAATATCTCAAACATTAGCTGATATTGCAGCAATAACAACAACAGTTATTGTTCCTTCTACTCCTTTTACAGGGGCATTTCCTATAAATAACGCAGCTTTATTTACTGCCTTAAAAACGCAAATTGATTCAATAAAGGGCACAATCCCATGATAGATATTGCATTAGACCCTAAAACAGGCGATTTGATTTTTAAAGATTTCAATTTTTTTACAATAGGCGGAGTAGATCAAATTGCTCAAAATTTAGCGATTCGATTGAGATTTATGCAAGGAGAATGGTTTTTAGATATATTAGCTGGGATTCCTTATTATCAATATTTTTTTATAAAAAATCCTAATCAAATTCAAGTGGAAACTTTTTTAAAAAATGAAATTTCAAATACTGAAGGAATTATTGATATAAATTCTTTTTCAAGCAATTTTGATGGAATAAGTAGAAAATTTACTGTAAATTTCGAATGTATTAGCGTTAATGGATCTTTTGAAATGGAGCAAATATTGCCATGATTCCCTACGGATTGACACCAGAAGGATTTAATACTCCTCGATTAGCAAATGTAAAACAATTTTTAGAAGATGATTTTATTGCTTCTTTTGGAGATATAAATACAGATCCACAATCAGTCACAGGTCAAATAATTGGAATATTTGCTAAAGTTTTTGCAGATTTATGGGAAAATTTAGAAGATGTTTATTTTTCACAATATCCAAATAGTGCTTCTGGAGTGTCCCTTGATAATGTTGTTCAACTAAATGGAATTTCAAGATTACCAGCTACTCAAACAAGCGTAACCGCCACGGCTTCTGGATTGGAAGGGACATTTATTCCTCAGAATTCATTGGCTTCTGTTCCTTCAAATAATAGTACGTTTTACGCCCTAACAGGTGGAACAATTTCAGCCTCAACAGCAGATATTGTTAAAATCCAAGTAAATTCTTTAGCAACAAACGTGTATACGGTTCTTTTAGATGCGGTTCCATATATATATTCAAGACCCGTAATCACATTTTCAAATGTAGGTGCAATTTTTGTAGCTGGAAATTCTATTGTTGTGACTATAAATGGGGTTCAACTTACTCCAATTTCATACGCTGTTTCAAGTAATGCAACGTTGGCCGCGATCGCTTCTGCTATACAAGCTTTTGGATCTGGTTTATTTTGTACAGCCGTTGTGACGAATCCTAATATAATAACCATTTCAACTTTACTTGGTTTCAGCGTAGTAATAAATCCAATTTCAATCAATGGAGGAGCTACCCAAGCTTCCTATGTGGTATCATTTTTAGCTCCCTCAACCAATAATGAAGTAACTTCAAATTTAGTTGCGGTGATTAATGCAGGAACCCCAGAATGGTTAGCTGTCGATAATATGGATGGTACCCTAACTATAAATGCTAACGTTGTTTCAGTTCCATTTTCAGCAGCAGCAGGAATTAATTTATCCATTATTTATATCGCTTCTCCAATTGTTTTCAATGCTCAACAATACGGTGTGATTCCTCTTCCAATTGGTACCTTAACAAATATCATTACTCCAATTGCAGGATGGAATTCAATAACAAATTTGATTGCAGGGAATACAGGTACTTTAGAAGAAACAGATGCACAACTTAGAATAAGAAGACAGAATTCTATAAAATTGTTAGGAAACGCAACAGTTGAAGCCATCACAGCAAAATTATTGCAAAATGTCCCAGGTGTAACCAGCGCAATTGTTTTTGAAAATACTTCTCTACAAGAAACGCCGACCATAATAATATTTCCAGGACAATTTCAATCAGGTGATTTGATAACCGTAACGTACGATTCGACAAATTTTTCAGTAAGTTTTTTAACGAATCAAGCGACAACTATGGCGTTGATTGTGGCTCAATTTTTATTGATCCCAAGTGTTTCTTCTGCTTCATATGGAGGTTCAGGAAATCAAACTATCACCGTAAATACTAATATCGCAAATATCTTAGAAGTCATTTCAGCCGTTACTTCTGTTTCATTGATGACAGCAGCAATAACAGGGGGTAGACCTCCTAAATCATTCGAAGCGGTTGTTGAAGGAGGAACTGATCAAGCTGTTGCTGAACAAATTTGGCTTTCAAAACCTGCTGGAATCGAAACATTTGGAAATGTGAATAATGGAAACGGAATAACAATAGTTGATTCTCAAGGAAATAATCAAATAATATTTTTTAGTAGGCCATCTGAAGTGTATATTTGGATTCAAGTTGCATTGACATTGTATCCTGAAGAAACGTTTCCTTCTAACGGTTTACAAGATGTGGCAATCGCTATTTTAAATTATGGACAAAGTTTAGGAGTAGGTGTTGATGTATTATTGCAAAGAGTATTGGCACAAATTTTTATAGTTCCCGGCATTGCCAGTGGATCAATGACAATGGCCGCAACCTTTTCGATTATAAATAGCCCTTCTTTTTCTTCTTCGGATATTTCAATCGCAGAGAGTCAAATATCTGTTTGGGATATATCTAGAATTAACGTAACGGTGGTTTGATGCCAGTAAACATCCAAAATTATTTTCAAAGAGCCGTTGCATTATTAGCCTCGCAATTTCAATTAAGAAATGAAAGCGGATCATTAACGAATTTACAAAAAATGATTAAAGCTTTGACTGATGAAGCACAAAATTTAAATACTCAAGAACAACTTTTAGCGAATAAAAGATATTTAAATACTTCTGAAGGTGTTCAATTAGATGGCATTGGACAAATATTAGGCTTATCTCGTATT
>Ga0209174_10002479_pt1 | contig 12128 bp, 8 predicted proteins | sample JI91814BDNA_FD_187505 | JGI IMG/M metagenome (GOLD analysis project Ga0209174, IMG submission 187505) | Wastewater effluent complex algal communities from Wisconsin, to seasonally profile nutrient transformation and Carbon sequestration -... | ecosystem: Engineered > WWTP > Effluent > Algae...
GATGTGTACTACATGTCGAAGGCCACCGCCCTGTACGATAGCGTCGGCAACACGCTGAGCTTTATCGGCTCCATCGCTACCAACGGCACCGCATTCAATACGGTCGAGATGACGATCTTTGCCAAGCTGACCGAGGAAATCACCAACGTCGGCGTTGATCCCGTGACCCTCAAGCCCTTTGCGAACTTCGAAGTGGTTAGCGGCGCTTGGGACGTGTATCTGGATACCACTCCGAACGCCAGCCTGGCTTCCGGCACCGGCTTTACCGACGGCACCAAAATTCTTGGTGGTGGCTTTACGGCCGGCGTGGCGGGCTCTTTCACCAACCTGAACGGCACGCCGGGCGGTGTTGGTGCTAACGGTACCGGCAGCAATGCCCTGTTTGGCGATGTGACCTTCACCGACTCGGCCTACGTCACGCCTTCTCCTTCTGCCACCCTTGCCAACACCACGCTGCAGTACGGCCTTTCGGCTGGCGGCTGGACGCGTCCGAGCGGCTTTGAGGGTCTGGCTGGTTACGCTGCTTTTGATACCCCCGCTTCCTTCGTGCTGCGTGGTGACGCCAACCAGGACTTCTCGATCCCCGAGCCGACCTCCATGGCCCTGCTGGGTCTGGGCTTCGCCGCTCTCGGCATCCGTCGTCGCAAGGCTTAATTGAGGTAAAAGGGGGTGGCCGGTTTCGACCGGCAGCCTTCAAACCTTAGAAACCCCAACCCCTCTGCTTGTCAGGGGAGTTGGGGTTTTGTTTTGGTTTGTCGGTTAAGGCCGGCCTGCTTATTGACCACTCTCTATGGCCAGTGTGGTCTCCGCCTGCTCAATGGTGTCGGCAATGGCACGGAAGAAGCGGGCAGCCGGGGCGCCGCCCATCAAGCGCCGGTCAAAGCTCATGATCAGCATCATGGTGGGGCGGACCTCGACCTTGCCGTCGATGGCGATCGGGCGGTCCTTGACCATGCCAAACGAGATTCCGATGGGCCATGGCCAGTTTCCGACCAGCATGTCTACGCCGTATTTGGCGGGAGAAGACACCATGACGGCCCCGCCGCGGTGCTCTATCCACAGGCTTGGGATGAGTCGCGGAAATTTCAGGATCGTTCGCGCAAGTGGCGCGGGGACGCCATTGACGATCTTCCTTAGTAGCGACCATCGTTCCCCATGGACACCTTGTGCCTTGGCGAGCTTTTGTAGTTCGTTGGTGAGCTCGACCAGGTTGAGCGTGTCGGTATTGCGTACGGTGCCGGCATAGACGGCTTGTTCGATGCCAGGCTCGTCCCGTTCAACGGCAACCGTGATGTGGATGTTGTTCAGTTGAATGATGCGTCGGAAAAAAGGCCACTCCAAAGTCATGCGGTTGGCGTAGGGGAGTTTTTTCAGCGTGAGGGCGACGGAGCGCGTGACCAGGGCGGTATAAGAGGGTTTGACCCCATGCTGCTCGCCGATGGCTGCCCGAAGCCGAACGCACTGGCTCATGTCGATCTCGCTGAGCATGGCGACTTTGTTGTTGCCTTGATTCTCTACGTTCATACCCCCGATGACTTCGAAGAAGCGGTTGCGGGGCAGCAGGGAAAATTCGTCCATTTGTAGTCTCTCCAGTGTGCGGTTTTCAGGGCTGGGGGATGTGCCGCCGTGGGTTGCCTGCCGGATGGTCGGTGAGTTCGGCCAGCGCCGTTTCCAGGCGTTGTGGGGTGTCGTATCGTCGATACACGTCAGCAACCCGTCCAGCCGCGAGTTTGAAACCGGGTTCGTAGAGTAGCCGGCGAACCGCTTCGATGGGGGCAGGGCCGTTAAGTGCGCGGTTTCGCAGGGTCAGGCCTGCGCCGGTTTTCTCCACAAAGTACATATTGAGATATTGATCCAGATTTCCCGGAATACCGAGAACCGGGACACCGACTGCGAGCGCCTGGGATGAGGTGGGGCTGCCGCCATTGCATACGACGACGCTTGCTCTTGCAGCGACCAGATGCCCAGGAAGGTAATCGGCCGTAAAGATGTTTTCTGAGGGGGGAAGGTCGACATTGCCTGCACTGGCGACAACCAATTGTACGTCAAGCGTGGCGAGTCGCTTTATGAGCGGAGCCAGGTGACGGCTGTCGCCCGAGCTGCCGAGTGTTACGTAAATGAGGGGCAGCTCGGGCTTAAGTGCACTCCACCAGCTGGGGAGGGGAACGTCGGGTGACCAGCCGATTGGGCCAATAAAGTGGGTGCCCGGTGGGGCGTTGCTGACGTCGTAGATTTCGGCTGCATCGCTGAATAGAACGAGGTCGGCATCGGAGTAGATGCGGCGCAGGTCGCTGCCCAGGCTGGGCAATCCGTAATGCTGGCGCAGGGCATTCATCGGCCTGCAGTGGTGAGCGAAGGCTGCCGGACGGGCAAGGTCGAACAGGAACTGGGATACGGTGACTCCCAGGAAGCGGACCATCGGCAGGTCCGGAACGATGAAGCGCGGGGCCAGGTCGGGGCTCCAGTAGGCGTTGGTTATCGTGGCGTAGGGCACTTGCTGGCGCCGTGCCGAGGCGGAAAGTGAGATGCGGAAGTCGCCTATGACGACGTCGGGCCGGTAGTGCGCGAGGAGCTTCTCGTCTTCTTCGGCGAAGCGTTTGAGGGTTTCGAAATCGAAAACTGGCCGGCCCTTGGCCAGGTTTTCGATGAAGCGGGCTTTGCCGGTGGGGGCGAGCGTGTGGGTGCGGCCGGGGAAGTTATGGAGGAAGCGGGCTGAGTCGCTGGAGGCGGCGAGGGTGACGTCGTGGCCGGCGGCATGGAGGTAGCCGGCCAACTGCAGCGGTCGCCCGAGGTGCGCCAGGGTGACGTCGTGCGCCACGAGAAGGATTTTCTTGGGGGACATGACAGGGTTCTCGCTGACGCCGGTGAAAGGGGATTCTGACCAGCGCCGGACGGTGTGTCCAGTAGCTCCGATGCGGTGCTAAAGGGGGGCCGCGGGGCGTTGCAGGGCGATCCAGTCGATTGCGCAATCCACGGCGAGGCCGCGTGGCAGGCTGTTGTCGTCGGAGGGGGCATTGCGGGACAGGCGGCAGTGCCGGGGCAGAAAGACGCCCCGGGGCTGTCCGGATGGGCGTTGAAGGGCGGCCAGCAGGTGTGCTTCGTGGGCGAGTTCGCCGTGCAGATGCAAGGTGCTGGCGACGAGTCCGGGCGCCGCAGTGGCGGGCGCCAGGGGGTTGGCGTAGGGCCTCTGGGGGCCAATCTCCCAGTCGAGGGCGTTGCCGGTCGCCTTACCCGCGACGGACTGCAGGTGGACATGCCAGGCCAGGCGGTCTGGGGGGTCGAGCTGTCCGGCCGCATTGAGGGCGGCGAGCTGCTTTTGCGCGGCGAGGGTGGCGAGGTGAGTCTGATGTAGGTCGAGATACTGGCTGCGGGCCTGTACCAGGCGGGTGCCTTCCTGTTGAAGCTGGAGGCCTGCTGCTGCGTGTTCGGTGTGAGTCCAGTAGAGCAGGGCGCTGCTGGCGGCAAGTGCGAAGGCGCCGCCGATCAGTGGCCGTCGCAGGTGTCGGAGGTGGGCGGTGGCGATCATGGCTTGGCGGGTGGCAGGCTGAGCTGAACGGTGAGCGGAGCCGGGGTGTCGGATGGGCTGCGGGATGCGCGGATGATCGAGGTGGGTTCGGGGGCGTCCTTGCTGTCGATAATGGCGCCGGGCAGCTCGTGCAGGGCCTTGATGAATGGGGCTGCATCAATGGACGTGGGCGCGACGAGTTGAAGTTCGACGACCTGAGTCGGCGTGTCGCGGGTGGGGGCGGACCAGTCGATCTGGCGCAATTCGATGTGTCGGTGGGCGTCGAGCAGGCGGGCGAGTTGGTGCAGGAAGGGGGCCGGGCCGGCACTGAAGTGCTGGAGGTCGGTGTGGTGGGCGAGGGTAGCCTGCAAGGTGTCGAGGGGCAGGGGCAGCTTGGGTGTGGCGGCGGCAAGAGCACGGCTGCGTTCTTCTTCGGCTTGGACTTCGGCCCGGATGGCTGCGGCCTGCGCGTGCAACTGGCGGGTGTCGGATATGTTTTTGGCGGCCAGGACGATGCTGGCCGAAGCCAGGAGGGCGGCGGTGAGCCCGATCGCCATGCCGATTCGGTCCAGTGTTTGCGGGTGGCGTTCGGTGGCTGAGCCGAACTGGGGCTGGCGGTGCGTCCGTGCGGCGAGGTGGAGCACGAGAGGGAGGCTGTCTGTGGCCTCCGGCGGGGCGCGCAGGCCACAGCGGGCCGAGAGGTCGAGCAGGCTGACGGCGGTGAAGCGCAGCTCGGACGTGTCGGTGCAGGAGCTCTGCAGGAGGGCGAGTTGGTCCGGCCACGCCAGGACAAAGACCGGGGTGGGCTGGTTGCGTTCGAGGGTGCGCTGGCCGAGGAGGTAGTGGTGGGTACGCTGGATCTCGTCGCGGCCCGCTTGCCACAGGTTTGGGGTGTCCGCCTTGAGGTGGGAGGCGAGGCGGCTGAAGCGCAACTGACCGTGGTCGAGGCAGCTGATGCGCAGGCCGGCTGGGCTAAGGTAGGCGAGCAGCGCGTTGTTTGGCAGCGGGCCCGCTTGTTTGCCGATGGCACTGCCGAGCAAGGTGGCGCTGTGCACGCCGGGTAGCGCGACACCGCTGTGGTGGAAGGCGTCGAGCCAGGGGGCGATGGCTGCAGGTCGGGTGAGGGCGGCGAACAGCAGGCGTTCGTTGCGGCTGCCGCTGGCTTCGCGGCCCAGGGAGAGTCGGGCGATGTAGGGCGTGTCGAGGTGGAGCTGGGCCTGGCGGCGGGCGATCAGCTGGCTGCGGTCGCGGCCGCGAAGGAGGGGCAGGGTTTCGAGGTGGAAGGCTTCGTCGGCGAGGTCGGCAACCAGGGTGTAGCGCGTATGGGGGTGGCGGGTGAGGTGGGCCGAGAAGGCTTTGATGCCGTCGTCGTCGCTGGCAAAACGGGCGATTTCTTTCAGCGTGCCCTTGTTCCAGCTCCAGGCCTGGAGGCCGGCGTGGGTGAGATAAAGCAGGTGTCGCTCGGCCATGATCAGATTTTCATCCGCGTGACGATGTCGTAGATCGGCAACATGACTGCGCTCATCACGGCGAGCAGCAGCATGCCGAGGATGACGGTGAGGGCGGGTTCGATGCCGGCCTGGAGGCGTTCGATGGCTTCGCGCACGTCGCGCTCATAGAAGTAGCTGACGTTGGCGAGGGAGGCGTCGAGGGCGCCGGTGCTTTCGCCGACGCGCAGCATGCGGGTGACCAGTGGCGGGAAGAGGTTAACGGCGCCGAAGGCTTCGGAGAGCTTGAGGCCGCGCTCAATGCCGTGGCCGACACGGGTGAGGCCTTCTTTGAGGGCGGCGTTGCCGACCACGTCTTCGGCGACGTTCAGCGCGTCGACGATGGTGATGCCGGAGCTGTACATCAGTGCGAAGAGGCCGGTGAAGCGGGCGAGGATGAGTTTCTTGCGCACGTCACCGAGAAGCGGCAGGCGCAGCAGCGTACCGTCGAACCAGAGCCGGAAGGCCGGCCGGCTGGCCAGGGCGTGGCGGAAGGCGATGAAGCCGAGGCCGGCAGCGCCGAGCAGCAGCCAGCCGTAGCTGCGCACGAAGCCGGACAGGCCGATCAGCAGGCGGGTTTGCAGCGGTAGCGGCTGGCCGGCGCTGTGGAACAGGCGGGCGAGTTCGGGAACCACGTGGATCAGCGCGACGCCGATGGCGGCGAGGATGACGAGGGCGACGATGGCCGGGTAGATGGCGATGCGGCGGGTGAAGGCGGCGAGTTCGTCGTCGCGCTTGAGGGCGCTTGAGATGGCGCGCAGCACGGTGGGGAGTTCGCCGGCCCGTTCGCCGGCGCGGATGAGGCTGCAGAAGACGTTGTCGAAAACCTGGGGGTGGCGCTCCAGGGCCTGGGATAGTGTTTCGCCGCCTTCAATGGCGCCGACAAGGGTGGTGACGATTTCGCGGAAGTGCGGGTGTTCGATGGTGTCGCGCAGGTCGGCGAGGCTTTCGATGATGGGCACGCCGGCCTGCAGGAATTGTTCGAGGTGAAAGCAGAAGTTGATCAGCTCGCGCCGCGGTAGTTGCCGTTGCCACGGGGCGTACCGCCGGGGGGCTGGTTTGCCGTGGATGAGTTCGAGATCCAGGCGGGAGAGGCGCAGTTCGAGCTCTGCGAGGTTGCTGGCGTCGAGCCGGCCGCGCACGATTCGCCCGCGCGGGTCGACGGCCCGGTAGGCGAAGGGGGTCATGGAAACATGCGGTCGGTGAGGTTGACCACCCGGCAGAGTTCTTCGAGGGAGGTTTCGCCTTCGAGGACGCGGCGGGTGCCGTCGTCGGCGAGGGGGCGGAAACCTTTCTGGATTGCGGCCTGGCGGATCTCGCGGGCGGTGCTGCGGCGGGCGATGTGTTCGTCGAGATCGGGGTCGATGCGAAGCAGTTCCATGATGGCGAGGCGTCCGCGGTAGCCCTGGAAGTCGCAACGCGGGCAGCCCTTGGGCTGATGCAGCAGCGGGCGTTCGGTCGTGTCGGGCAGGGCCAGCAGGCGCAGTTCGTAATCCCGTGCGGGATGGGCTTCGCGGCAGGCCGGGCAGAGCCGGCGGACGAGGCGCTGGGCGACGATGCCGATGATGTTGCCGGCGAGGATGTCGGGAAGAATGCCGATGTCGAGCAGGCGCGGAATGGCGCCGATGGCCGAGTTGGTGTGCAGTGTGGAGAAGACCTGGTGCCCGGTCATGGCGGCCTGCAGGGCCATGCGGGCGGTGTCGGCATCGCGGATTTCACCGACCAGGATGACGTCCGGATCCTGCCGCAGCATGGCGCGCACACCGTTGGCGAAATCGAGGCGGGCGGAATCCGAAACGGCCGTTTGCCGGATCAACGGCATTGGGTACTCGACCGGATCCTCCAGCGTCATGATGTTGATGCCTTCGGCGTTGATGTGGCCGAGGATTGAATACAGCGTGGTGGTTTTGCCGCTGCCGGTGGGGCCGGTGACGAGGATCAGGCCTTCGGGGCGGGCGATCATCAGCTTGAGCAGATCAAGCTGGGGGTCGGCGAGGCCGAGCTGATCGAGGGCGACGAGGCCTTTCTGGCGGTCGAGGATCCGGAGGACGATGTTTTCGCCGTGGATGGTGGGCTGGGTGGCGACGCGAAAATCCACCGGCCGCCCGCTGACGTGGAGCGAGATGCGGCCATCCTGCGGTGCGCGGGTTTCGGCAATGTTGAGCCCTGCCATCACCTTGAGGCGCACGGCCATGGCCGGCCAGCAGGATTTGTGGAGGGCGCGGATCTGGCGCAGCAGGCCGTCGATGCGGTAACGGATGCGCAGGAAGGCGGCTTCGGGTTCGAAGTGGATGTCGGAGGCGTCGCGCTTGACGGCGTCGGTGAGCAGCGCGTCGATGAGCCGGACCACCGGCTGGGCGTATTCGCCGGCGCGACCGGAGGGGCTGCGGAGGTCCGGTTCGCCGGTTTCGATTTCATGCAGGATGCCGTCGATGGACAGCTCGTGACCGTAGAGCTGGTCGATGGCGCGGGCGATGTCGGAGTCGCCGGCGAGCTGGATCTCGACCTGTGTGCCGGGTGGCAGGAGGCTGCCGAGCTGGTCGAGGGCGACGAGGTTGTCGATTTCACTGGAGGCGATGACGAGGCGCTGCCGGTGGGCGTCGTAGCTGAGCGGGATGAGTTTGAGACGTTTGGCGACGTGCTGGGGGATGAGGGCCAGGGCTTCGGCGTCGGGCAGCAGGTGGGCGAGGTCGGCGCTGGGCCGGTCGAGGGTGCGGGCGAGGGCGTCGCGCAGGGTGGCTTCTGAGAGAAAGCCGAGGCGTACCAGCTGGCGGCCGAGGGCTTCGCCGCTCCGGGCTTGTTCGCGCAGGGCGATGTGGAGTTGATCGGCGCTGATCAGGCCGAGTTCAAGGAGGGTTTGTCCGATAGGGGCTGCGGCCGACGTCATGGTGCGGACTCCGGGGCCTGTAGGGTTTTCAGGCGGGTTTCACAGTGCTCGCGGGAGAAGCGGGCGGGTTTGCGGTCGGCTAGCTGCAGGGCCTTGCGGTAGTAGCTGGCGGCGGGGCGGTGCTGGCCGAGGTGGTCGAGGCTGACGGCCAGGTTGTAGGCGATGTCGGGTTCGTCCGGGGCGAGGCTGTGGGCTTGAAACCAGGCTTGCTGGGCTTCGGCCCAGCGCTGTTGGCGAGCCAGTGTGTCGGCGAGGGCGAGGTGCGGGGCTGGTGCGTCGGGCTGGCTGGCGAGGCTGTTTTTCAGGCGGGTCTCGGTTTGTTGCGGGTCGGCGGCCTGTAGCCGGCTTAGGCCGGCGAGAGCGACCGGGTCGTGGGGGCGGGTGAGGAGGGCGCGCCGGAAGAAGGCTTCGGCCTCGGCCCGGTGCCCGTCGCGCAGGGCGATGGCGCCGAGTCCGTCCAGGGCGTCGAGGTTGGCGGGGTCGGCGGCGAGGGCCTCGCGGTAGAGCGTTTGCGCGAGCGGCAGCTTGCTGGTGGTGTAGGCGTCGTGGGCGCGGGTTATGAGCTGCGCTGCGGGTGCGGTGTCGGCCGTGCCGCGCTGAAAATGGACGGCTTCTTCGTGCTCGGCGGCAGGTTCATGGATGACGGGCCTGGGTTCCGGCTTTTGCGCACGCGCCATGACCGTGACGGGCTGTTTGCTGACCGGCTGGGTGGCGGTTTCCTCTGCGGATTCAAATGCCGGCGCCGGGCTGGCAGGTGGCTCCAGCACGAGGTCGGGGAGTCTGGCCGGTGCGGCATGGGCAAGCGCTGCGGGTTCCGGTGTCAGCCAAAGCCAGGCGGCTGTGATAAGGCCGGTGGTGAGTGCTGCTGCGCAGATGGGTTGCCAGGCTGCACGCGCGGGTCGGGCTGGCGGCGGCGGGGACGGTGCGGGGACGGGCGGTGGGTGCAGGTTTGCCGCAGTTGTCGGGCTGACGGAGGTTGCCATGGGCTCATGCGCCGTGGCGGGGGATTGCGCGGCGCGTGGGGGGGCTGCATCGGGGAGCGGTTCCAGCTCGATGCGCATCGTCGAGGGCGCGGGCCGTACCGGGACGGTTCCGGGCGGGGGATGTCCTTCCTCGGCCTTGCGCAGGACGTCGAGCAGCAGGCTCATGGGGTGCCTGCTCCGGGGCTGGCGATCTCCCCCGCGGTGCGTGGCGGCGGAAAGTTGCGGCTGCCGGGGCGGGGCGTGTCGGTGAGGAAGTTGCCGGCCGGGAGCAACTGGCGCAGGTGGGGCGTGCTGGCGACGAGGCCGGGCTCGCGTACGACAATGGGGCGCAGGAAGATGACCAGTTCGGTCTTTTGAATGGCGTTGTCCCGGTTGGTGAAGAGCTCGCCGAGCAGCGGGATGGCTCCGATGAGCGGGACGCGGCCGGTCTTGTAGTCGATGCGGTCTTCCATCAGGCCGCCAAGGATGGCGGTTTCGCCGTTGCCCAGGCGCAGGATGGATTCGATCTCGCGGGTGCGGATCTGCGGCACGAGATTGGCGATGTTGGCCGGGATGTTGGGGTTCGGGTCGCGCCGAAAATCGGCGATGCTGGAGATGGTGGGGCGCACGTTGAGGATGATCTCGTCGTTCTCGCTGACCTGCGGCGTGACCGTCATGACGAGGCCGACGGAAACGGCCTGGGGCGTGGTGGTGACGGTGGTCAGGGCGCCGGTGTTGGCCGTCTGGGTGGTGTCGGCCTTGACGTTGAAGTAAACGTATTCTTCGACCACCTTGATCACGGCGGTCTGGTTGTTGAGCACCGACAGCTTGGGGCTGGACAGCACTTTTACGGTGCCGAAACCTTCGAGCAGCCGGATCGTCGAGTCGATGCCGCCAGCGCTGCTGTAAGCGAGACTGAAGGGCGTGACGGCATTGCCGGTGCTGGCGCCGAGCGCCGGGCCGGTGATGCCGAAACGAGTGCCGCTCTCGAGGATGCGCCGCCATTCGATGCCCTGACGATAGGTGTCGGACAGGCCGACTTCGAGGATCGTGGCTTCGATGAGAACCTGGCGGCGGGCTGCGACCATCACTTCGTCAATGAATTCACGCACCTTTTCGTGCTGGCGCCCGGTGGCACGGACGGTGACGACGCCGGTCTCGCGGTTGGCGATGACGGAGGCCGCTTCCCGGAAGGTGGATTTATGCACCATGGTGGTGGTGCTGTTTTGCATGGCGGCGGGGCCGGGGCTGGCCGCCAGACCGCCACCACCGCCGGTTTGCTGCGGGACATTGCGGTTGCGGGAGCGGTTGCCGGTGCCGGCGGAGGGCTGGGCGAGGCCGGTTCCTGTACCGGTGGTGGTGGCGGTTTCGACGTTCTCGATGAGGGTTTCGCTGGAGCCTTCAGGGAGGATCTTGTCGGTTTCGCGCAGGAGATCGCGGAGGTTTTTCTCGACCGATTCCCAGAACTGGTTGCGCGAGGTGTTTTCGATGCGTGTGGCGGAAACGTTGCCGCCGCTGACCATGCTGCTCGCCGGCAGGCCAGCGTTGCCGGAATAGGTTGTGCCGGTGCCGCTGGTGGCGATCTGGGTGTTGGTGGAGACGGTGCCCGAGACGTTTCGGCTGAGGTTGACGTAATCCACGCGATAACTGCGCAGGAAGGGACTGTCGGGCATCACCAGCAGGTTGGGGCCGTCGAATTCGTAGCGCATGTCCACTTGCCGGGCGAGGCGTGAAAGGATTTGCGGCAGGGTCTGGTTGATGGCGTTGAGGGTGACCGTGCCGGTGAGGCCGGGGTGGATGTCGATGTTGATCCGGGCGTCGCGGGCGAGGGCGAAGAGCAGCTCCTGGATGCGCAGGTTCGTGACGACCACGGAGTAGGTTTCCACTTTGGACTCGGCTGCCGGACGAGGTAGCGGCAGGATGTCGGGCACCAGCGGCGGAATGGCCGTCGACGCCTGCACGCTTTTATCCGAGCGGATGTGGCTGGCCGACGGGGGACTTGGCGGCAGCGATGAGCAGGCCGTGGTTGCCAGGGCCAGAGCGAGCACCAAGTGGGGGTGGAACGTCATCTGAGTAATTGGATGTCTTTTTTTACAGTTTTTTTATTCTATGTCAAAAGAGTTTTTGTGTGGGGCGAGCGGCATCCGGTGGAAAAAGCGGAAGGCTTGAGCTCCAGGTCGGCGGTGAACGGCTGATTTCCGGCTCAATGGGTGGCAGATCAGCGCAGCCTGCTCCCGTTGAAGTCCGGGCTGCACACGGGTGTAAGTCATGTGTAAGATTGATCGACTTTAATCTCCGGCGGACGCACGATCGGCACACCAAGAAAAACACAACATGGGTGCCTGAGTAATCGATCGGTCTGCACCCCCGCCAGCCAGGGTTTAGAGCATCAAAGTTGCACACTCATAAAACACGAGGAGAGGTGAAAAATGACGAACGAAACCACCCTGAAGTTCTACTATCCGTCCGAAGAGGTGGTGAAGAACGCTGCCGTGTCGGGCATGGAAGCGTACAAGGCGCTCTGCGCTGAAGCAGAGAAGGACTACGAAGGTTTTTGGGCTCGGCACGCCAGGGAGCTGCTCGACTGGCAGACCCCGTTTACCGAAGTCCTCGATGAAAGCAATGCCCCCTTCTTCAAGTGGTTTGCCGACGGCAAGCTGAACGTCTCCTACAACTGCCTCGATCGCCAGGTTAATAAGGGCCTTGGTGACAAGGTCGCGTTGATCTTCGAAGGCGACAAGGGCGACGTCACCAAGGTCACGTACAAGGATCTGCTCGGTCGCGTCTGCAAGTTTGCAAACGGCCTGAAGAGCGTCGGCGTCAAGAAGGGTGACCGCGTCGTCATCTACCTGCCGATGTCCATCGAAGGCGTTGTTGCCATGCAGGCGTGTGCCCGCATCGGCGCCACCCACTCCATCGTGTTCGGTGGTTTCTCCGCGCAGTCCCTGGCTGACCGCATCAACGATGCCGGCGCCGTGGCCCTCATTACCTCCGACGGTCAGAACCGCGGTGGCAAGGCGCTGCCCCTCAAGTCCATTGCTGACGAAGCGCTGGCGAGCGGTTGCCCCTCCATCAAGAACGTCATCGTCGTGAAGCGCACCGGCGCCGAAACCGCCATGGTTGCAGGCCGCGACGTTTGGGCGGATGACCTGGTCGCCAGCCAGTCCGATGTCTGCGAACCGGAATGGGTCGAAGCCGAGCACCCGCTGTTCCTGCTCTACACCTCCGGCTCCACCGGCAAGCCCAAGGGCGTTCAGCACTCCACCGGCGGCTACCTGCTGCACGCC
>Ga0209174_10002483_pt1 | contig 12101 bp, 11 predicted proteins | sample JI91814BDNA_FD_187505 | JGI IMG/M metagenome (GOLD analysis project Ga0209174, IMG submission 187505) | Wastewater effluent complex algal communities from Wisconsin, to seasonally profile nutrient transformation and Carbon sequestration -... | ecosystem: Engineered > WWTP > Effluent > Algae...
CACCGAGGCACGACGACGCGGGTATCACTTACTCGTGTCGTCCGAGGCTCGTCATGGTGGCTCGCCCGCGGTGTCGGGAGGCGTGTTCGGGTTGATCGATGGCCTTGCGATCATGCTCACCGAGCCCGATGAGCGTCTCTGGAAAGAAACGCGGGGCATGCGCATTCCGACCGTGGTGCTCGACGCCGAGATTGACGCGCCGCACGTTGACCGCATCCTCGTGGACAACGCGGCTGGCACCCACGACGCGACGAGGCACTTGCTCGAGGCCGTGAAGGGAGACAAACTCTTCTTCGTCGGCGGTCCGAAAGAGAACTTCGACACCAAGCGCCGAGCCGAGGAGTTTGTTCGGACTCTTCGCGCTTCGGGCGCGCCCGCCCGCAAGGACGAGATCGCCTACGGCCATTACTCCACCGAATGGGGTGAGTCGTGGGCCAATGACCGCGTGAAGGCGGGTGGCGTATCAGCCCTCAAAGGCGTCGGCGTGCTCGCGGGCAATGACGAGATCGCGCTGGGCATCCTTCAAGCGGTCCAGGATGCTGGCCTCAGCGTGCCACGCGATGTCCGCATTGTGGGGTTCGACGACACGCGAATCGCGTCGATGGTCCGGCCTCGGTTGTCGACGGTGCGCGTGCCGCTGGTTGAGGTTGGGGAGAAAGCGGTGCAGTTGCTGCTGGAGCGCATCGAGGATCCGCGACGCCCAGCCGCCACGGTGCACCTGCCCACACGCCTCATCGTGCGTGAAAGCAGCGGTCGATAGCACGCGCGGCGTTAGTTTCCGGGAATGTGGCAGTTCTCCAGCCCGCGCTTCTTCAAGTACTGCTGGTGATACTCCTCGGCCTTCCAGAATGTGGGCGCTGGCTCGATCTTCGTTGCGATTGGTCGCCGGAACTTCCCCGACTCATCGAGCATCTTCTTTGCGGCTTGGGCCTGCGTCATCTGGTCCGAGCCGTACGCGAACACAACTGTGCGATACTGCGTGCCATAGTCGGGACCCTGGCGATTGACCTGCGTTGGGTCGTGATTGGCAAAGAAAACCGCGAGCAGTTCGTAATAGGTCAGCTTGGTTGGGTCGTAGGTGAGATGCACGACCTCGACATGGCCTGTGTCGCCGTTGCAAACTTCCTTGTACATGGGGTTTTGCGTCGTGCCGCCGGCATAGCCCACCGCCGTCGTGAGCACGCCCGGCGTGTTCGCGAATGTCATCTCGACACCCCAGAAGCACCCCGCTCCGAACATCGCTTCTTCGACTTTGGCGGGAGCATCAGCGTTGGTGGCGGCGGTCTTGTCTGTGGTCATGGGTGATGTTCCTGTGGTGTCGGCGGTTGAGGGCGTGGCAGCACCACGAGTCGCGATCGCTCCGGGCGATGTCGTCCCGCCAGATTGGCTCGTCGCACGATCTTGGCAGCCGACCAGGAACACGGTGGCAACACAGAGGGCAAAGACATGCAGCGTGTTCATGTGAGACTCCTGGCTTCGGTTCGCGGAATCGCCGGCGTTGGATGCCGCACGTTTGCCCATCGACAGGGTTGGCACTCGCGATACGCCTCCTGTCGACGCTCCCGCGCGGTCCCCCTATTATGCCCACTGGTTCCCTTTGGTTCGGCCCGAAAACCGCCGATGATTGGGAAGGACCCGTACACGAATCGAACGAGGACTTCATGAACTGGAACGCCCGCACCGCCGAGATGGCCGTCGCCGAACTGAACGAACTGACCGGCCGCCCGCTCCCTGAGCGCACCGCGCCCGAGGGGCAGGCTCGCGAGATCCAGTTCCGCGAGGCACTGCGTGAGGCGATGTGCGAAGAGATGCGCCGCGATCCGCGCATGTTCCTCCTGGGCGAAGAAGTCGCCCAGTATAACGGCGCGTACAAGATCAGCCAGGGCATGCTCGAAGAGTTTGGGCCCAAGCGCATCATCGACTCGCCGATCAGCGAGAACGGCTTCGCGGGCCTTGCGGTCGGCGCAGCGATGTACGGCCTCAAGCCGATCATCGAGTTCATGTCGTGGTCGTTCAGCCTCGTCGCCGCGGACCAGATTCTGAACAACGTGCCCAAGATGCTGTACATGTCCGGCGGTCAGTGGGGTTGCCCTGTCGTCTTCCGCGGCAACGACGGCGCGGGCGGGCAGTTGGGCTCCACGCACTCCTGGTGCGTCGAAGGGCTCTACAGCAACGTCCCGGGCGTGAAGATCGCGATCCCGAGCAACCCGTACGACGCCAAGGGCCTGCTCAAGACCGCGCTTCGCGAGGTCGATCCCGTCTTCTTCCTCGAGAGCGAACGCATGCTGGGCGACAAGGCCCATGTGCCTGCGGAGGAGTACTACATCCCGTTCGGCCAGGCCCGCCTGTGCCTCGAGGGTGATGCGTGCACGATCGTGTCGTGGGGTAGGCCCGTGAACTTCTGCATCGAGGCCGCTGCGGAACTCGCGGCCGAGGGGATCCGCTGCGACGTGCTCGATATGCGCACGATCCGCCCGCTCGACATCGACTCGATCGTGGAGAGCATCAAGAAGACGGGCCGCGTGGTCGTCGTCGATCAGTCCTGGCCCTTCGCGAGCGTCGCGAGCGAGGTGTGCACGCAGGTCATGGAACGCTGCTTTGACTACCTCGATCACCAGCCGGTGCGTGTGAATACGGAAGATGTGCCGACGCCTTACGCGAAGAATCTCGAGGCGGAGTATCTGCCGAACAAGAGCAAGATCATCGCGGCTGTGAAGAAGACGCTGGGTTGAGTTCCCTCGGACCAATTCCGTTTCGATTGTTCTCTTAGACAGTTTGAACCCGCTCAAGGACCTGGCCATGCCCATCAAAGTTACTATGCCCCGCCTGTCCGACACCATGCAGCAGGGCACCATCGTCAAGTGGAACGTGAAGGAAGGCCAGAAGATCAAGAGTGGCGACGTCGTCGCGGACATCGAGACCGACAAGGCCACGATGGAACTCCAGTCCTTTGACGACGGCACCGTCGCCAGCCTTTCCGTCGCCGAGGGACAGGTTGTGCCGGTCGGCACATTGATCATGGTCCTCGCTGGAGCGGGTGAGGACGTCGCTTCGGCGAAGGCGTCGGCTGGGTCAGGCGTCGTTGCAAAGACCGCTGGCGCAGTGAGCGGTTCGGGCAAGGCCGCGCCGGCGGCGTCGTTTGGCGGCGGATCTTCGACTGCGGTCGCGGAGCCGCCATCCAGCACCAATGGCTCCCATGGCGGCGGTCGCATCTTTGCGTCGCCGCTCGCGAAGAAGATTGCGGACGAAGCGGGCGTAAACCTCTCGCAGATTGCGGGCACAGGCCCCGGTGGCCGCGTCGTGCGCAAGGATGTTGAAGAGGCCATTCGCGGCGGCGTGTCGGCTCCTGTGGCGAAGTCGGCGCCGGCGACTAAGAACGCCCCGATGCCGCAGGCACCAGTCCTTTCGGGCGCGACGCTCGAGGGCAAGGTCGTGCCGCTCTCGTCCAAGCGCACGATCATCGCCAAACGCCTCATCGAGTCCAAGACGACGATCCCCCACTATCAGGTCAGCGTGGATGTGGACATGGACGCGCTCATGGCCCTGCGCACGCAACTCAACGACCAACTCGTCGACCAAGGTGTGAAGTTGAGCGTGAACGACTTCCTCGTGCGTGCGTGCGCCCTGGCGATGCATCAGCACCCGTTCATCAACAGCCGCTGGGTCTCGGGCTCGGCTCAGGCGGGTGGCCAGGACGCGATCGAGATCGTGGGCCAGGTCAACATCGGCGTTGCGATCGCTCTTCCGGAATCCAGCGGCGGCGGGCTCGTCGTCGCCACCATCCGCAATGCCGACCAGATTGGCCTGCGTTCCATCTCCTCGCAGAGCAAGCAACTCTCGGAGAAGGCCCGTGGCAAGGGCCTCTCACCCCAAGAAATGTCCGACTCCACGTTCACGATCAGCAACCTGGGCATGTTCGGCGTGACGCACTTCACGGCGATCATCAACCCGCCCAACGCGGCAATCCTCGCCGTCGGCGCGGCGATCCAGAAGCCGGTCGTGAAGAACGGGCAGGTCGTGCCGGGCTACGTCATGACGATGACGATGAGCAGCGACCACCGCATCATCGACGGAGCGATGGCCGCGGCGTATCTCGCGACGGTGCGCGGGTTGCTGGAGAAGCCGGCTGGGTTGCTGGTCTAAGTCGGGCCGTTCCACAGCAACTCAGTCAATATCCGGCGGCTTCAACTCACCCTTCGCCCCCGTGAGCCTTCGCACGTACACCTCCCACAATCCCTTCTTGGTCTTGCGGTCGTAGTGGTACAGCGCGAGCGAGGCGAGGTCCACCGACAGGTACACCTCGTGCATGATCACCGCGATTCGGAGCAACTGATCTGCATCGAGTTCGTGGAATCGCGTGAAGTCCTTGACGTACGTCACCTGCGCCCAAAGCGACTGCCGGAACGGCGCGTTGACGCTGCGTCCATTCTGCATCGGCTTGAACGCTCGCCCCACACATGCTGGAAGCGAGTGGAGCACGAACCCCTGCGACCTCAGGAACGTGTCCACGTCCGCGAAGAGCGGCTGGTCCTTGTACAAAGGCACGAACTCCACTTCGGTGTTGACCACCACCACACGCTTGAGAAGGTTCGTCGCGCCCCTCAACACGTCGAGTTCCGCGCCCTGGATGTCGAGTTTCAGATAGTCGGTCTCCGCGACCTCGGGAAGGTCGTCGAGACGTTTCGTGTCCATCTCTTCCGTCTTCACCACACGCACCAACTCTTCGAGATTCTGGAAGAGTTTCAGCAACTTCGTGTTCGGCTCGTACAGCGACGACGTCATCGCATGGTTGCAGATGTGGAACTTGCGACGCGAGCCGTCGCCGACCGCGTAGGGAAGGTACACCTCGGCCTTGCTGCCCGACGCGGCCACTTTGGCGTTCAACTTGTCGCACTCAGCTTTCACCGGCTCAAAGCCGATCACCTTCGCGATCTTGCGTTTCAAGAGCGGCGCGTGCTCATTCCCTTCGGTCGCGTGTCCAAGGTCCATGGCACCGGCGTCGATGATCGTGATCGTCGGACACGCCTTGCCGAGCAACTCTGCGAGCGAAAGAACCGGCGGGGTCTGCGACATCCTTCCTCCAAACATCAATCAGCGCATCGCGATCGGCCACGGGCGATCAACGCCCATCCCGCTCCGCACGCCTCCGCTGCAACTCGGCATCGATGAACGGCGCAATCTCGCCACGCAAGACCGTTTCATAGTCGCGGCTCTCGTGGTTCGTTCGGTGGTCCTTCACACGGTTGTCATAGAACACGTACGACCGGATCTGCGTGCCCCAGCCGCGATCGAGGCTCCCGCCCTGCGCCGCCGCGATCTCGGCCTCTCGCTTTTCCTCGGCCATCTGCTGCAAGCGTGCCTGTAAGATCGACAGCGCCTGCTTCTTGTTCTGCGGCTGGTCGCGATAGGTGCTCGCGACGACCATGATCCCCGTGGGCTTGTGGACGACGCGGATCGCGCTCGCGACCTTGTTGACGTTCTGCCCGCCCGGGCCGCTGGCGCGCACGAACGGCGTGATCTCGAGTTCGGTATCAGGGATCGTGACGTCCACTTCGTCAAACTCGGGCGTCACTTCAACCGTCGCGAACGACGTCTGCCGTTTGCCCTGAGCATTGAACGGCGACACTCGCGCCAGGCGATGCGTGCCGCGTTCGCACTTGAGATATCCAAACGCGTACGGCCCCTTCACATGCAGCGTCACCGAGTCGATGCCCACTTCCGAGCCGAAGCCCTTGTCCACTTCTTCCATCGAGAATCCCATTTTCTCGCAGTAGAAGATGTACATGCGCAGCAGCATGTCGGCCCAGTCGTTGGCCTCGGTGCCACCCACGCCCGCGCTGATCGTCAGGAAGCAGTTGCGGGTGTCGTGCGGGTCGGCGAGCAGGCTGTGCTGCTCGACCATTGCCATCCGCTGCGACAGCGTGAACAAAGCGGTGTCGGCCTCGGCGAGCAGGTCCTTGTCCCCCGCCTCTTTCGACATCTCGTACGCGAGCCGTGCGTTCTCAAGGTCCCCGATGACGCCGGTCAACGGCTCGATCTGCGCTTTCAACGAACGAATCTTGGCGACGGTCTTCTTCGCAAAGTCCTGGTTGTCCCAGAACCCCTCGGACCCCATCTCGGCTTCAAGTTTCTTCTGCTCGGCCAGTTTGACTTCGTAGTTAAAGAGAGTCGCGGATGGTCACGATCCGCGCCTCAAGATCGGCAATCACTGGTTGGTGGGCGTCATAGTGCATGGGGCGGAGTGTAGGAGGAACCAGCCCCACAAGCGAGCCCCAATACCAAGCGCCGATACTGAGCCTGCAGCCGCACCAGCCTCAGCGATCGTTCACCCGCAAGACCTGGCACGCCCACGTCGTCCCGGCGCCAAAGCCGACCACCACGACCAACTGTCCGGGCTTGAGCCGTCCTGCTTCTCGTGCCCGACCCAGCGCGACGGGGATCGACGCCGACGCCATGTTCCCCGTGTCGGCCAAATCGATCACGACCTTTGCCGGGTCGGCTTCCAAGTGCTTGCCCACAGACTCGATGATGCGTGCGTTCGCCTGGTGCGGGATGATCAGGTCAAAGTCCGCGACCTGCACGCCGACCGCTTCCGCACCGCGCCGGATGCTCTCGGCCATCTGGCGGACCGCGGACTTGTACACCTCGCGGCCGTGCAACTCCAGCGTGTGCCTCGCGCCCGCCACCGATTCGGCGCACGCGGGCTCTCGGCTGCCGCCCGCGCGAATCATGATCATCTCCGCAGCAGAACCATCCGCCCCGATCTCCGTGTGCAGGACATCGAGGAACCCTTTCTGCGTGACGACCACCGCGCCCGCCCCATCGCCGAACAGGATGCACGACCCGCGATCGGCATAGTTCGTGATCCGCGTCAGGCAGTCGGCACCAATCACCAACACGCGCTTGTGCAGTCCCGACTTCACCGAGGCCGACGCGAGTTGGAGGGCGTACCCAAATCCCGAGCACCCAGCGTTCACGTCCGTCGCGGGCACGCCCAGGCACCCGAGTTTCGCCTGCAAGTAACACGCCGTCGATGGCACCGGCTGATCGGGCGTGGACGTTGCGAGCAGGATCAGGTCCAAGTCGCTCGCCGCGATCCCGGCGTCCTGCAGAGCCAATACAGAAGCCCGATACGAGAGGTCGCTCGTCGCCTCATCCTTCGCCGCGCGGTGACGGCTGTGGATCCCCGTGCGCTCCACGATCCACTCATGGCTCGTGTCAACAGTTTGCGCCAAATGCTCGTTGGTAATGAAGTTCGCGGGCAGGAAATGCCCCAACCCCGAGATCGAACAGATCGCGGGCCGCGATGATTTGTGCACCACGGGCGACAAAGACTCGCCCACGCTCGGTCGTACGTCAATCGTCTGAGTGGACACCATTGAGGAACCGCCTCCTGCGCCCTCGGGCACGTTCACACCGCCCCAAGCCTCTTCCGCACGGACAGTACCTTTCGGTGCCGCCCGGTGTTCATTCATACTCGCGAGAATGATATGCCGTCGAGCCCGCGGCACCTCCCCCCCAAACCGGCACCGGACAAGAACACGCGGACTCGAGATTCCCGGCCGGTTTGCGCCGCGCCACACGATCGGCGACGGTTCCTCGCTCGTAAGGCCTCCTCACGTCATTCCCCTCAAAGGAGAACCCCGTTGAAACACAGATCTGCTGCCGTCGCGTCGTTGATCTTCGCCTCGCTCCTTTCCGGCCAGGCCTTCGCTCAACCCCCAGCAACCCAGGGACAGCCACAGCCTGTGCCCGGTGCCGCCCAGTCCCCATTCGGGAGCCGAAGCAAACAGAGCAAGACCTTTGATGTCACCTTCGCCGGCGGCACACTCGAGCAGTACATCGAGACCCTTCGCGCAGCGTCAAAGGACACACCCGTCAACGTCATGCTCTCCGATGACGTCCGCGATGTGCGCATTCCCAAGGTCACTTTGCGGGGCGTGAGCGTCTTCACCGCCATCAGCGCGCTGGAGAAGGTCAGTCGCAGCACCGGCGGCTCGCTCTCCGTCTCTGACTACAGCAACGAGGGCGATGATGTCATCTACTCCATTCGCTCCAACAATGCGGGTGTTCAGCAGTATCCCGGAGGCACACCCGGCTCGCGCCTCGTCGTGTCGCTCTCCAATCTCGTGCCCGCCGATCTTGACGCCGCCAAACGTGACGAGCGACTATCTGTTGTCCTTTCCGCGATCGAAGCCGCACTCCGCCTGGGCCGAGAAGAGAAATCGGAAGTTCCCGCGATTGCCCTGCATAAGGAAACCGGGCTTCTCATGGTCTTGGGCTCCTCGGAGGACCGCCAAACGGTGGTGTCGGTGCTGAGCGAGATGCAGACTACCTGGCGGGGCATTGATCCGTACCAAACCGCAGCCATCGACCTCACCGTGACGTCCGCGCCCGAGGCGATCCGCGCCATTCGCGACTCCATTCCCGATACGGAGCGAGCCGGCGCTCGCAGTCTTTCGATCACTCCCGAATCCCCCACGCGCCTCGTCCTCAAAGGCGCCCAGTCCGACATCCTTCGAGCACAAGGCATCATCTCGTTCATCGACCGCGAACGTCCCGAGCCCACGGAACTCGTCCAGTTGCGTGACAAACTCAACTCTCGTGAGATCAGATTCGGCGAAGAAGCGCACATGTTCAACAAACGCCACGAACTGCTCGAAGCGGAAGCGAACAACCTGCGTTCCCAACTCGCGAGCGTCGAACCCAGCCTCGCGTCCGCCAAGGCCCGCGAAGAGACGCTTCTCCGTGAGATCACCGACCTTCGCAAACGCCTGAGCGAGTCAGAATCAAGACTCTTGGAAGTGCTCCGTGACAAAGCCGCCGGCAAACCCTGACACCAACTCCACCCCCGACCGTTCGTGCCAGGAACCACGGTGCCTCACACCGACGCACACGATAGAAGCACAGGCCCTCCTCGCGAGACACCCTGGGACGCGGCGCGAATCACGCTCGGCATCCGCCGAGGGGACCGCGCCGCGTTCTCGTGTTTCTACGACACCTACTCCACACTCATCTTCCACACCGCCCGCACCTTCACCCGCCGCGACGAAGCGACCTGCCTCGACATCCTCCAAGACACCATGATCCGCGTCATCGACTCCATCCCCACGCTCCACTCGCACGAAGAGATTCGTGCCTGGCTCACGCGCGCGACGCGGTGTGCGGCGGTCGATCATCTCCGCAAGGAACACCGCCGGTGGAAGCGAGAGCACGCTCGCGGTACGCAGGCAGCGGCTTCCGCGTCGACCGTTTCCTCTGCCACCGACACCACGCCCGACCTCGCGACGTGGCTGCACGGCCAACTCTCGCACCTCGACGCCGACACGACCCTCTGGCTCAAGCGTCACATCGGAGACGACGTTCCGCTCTCCACCCTCGCCGATGGCGGCCCACGCACCCGCGACGCGATCTACGGCGTCGTCCGCCGCACACTCACCACCCTCCGCCGTGCCGCGAAGGAGGCGTTCCATGACTGAACGCCGTCCATCCTCGCACGAGCCGCACGACGCCGCGGCGAGCCACGCGCTCCACGAGTCTCTCTCGGACGCGGGGCGCGTGCGCGAAAAGGACCTGCGCGACGCGCTGATGTCGCGCGTCGATCGCACACGCCGCCGACGAACGCTCGCCCAACTCTCCTCCGGTGCGGCGGTGCTGGCCTTGCTTGCGATGCTCCCGTTCCTGGCTCGCCCCGCCACGTCCGCGCGTTCCACGACGACCACCGCCGCGACGCTCACGAAGCCCTCGAACCCACACACTCACCCCGCGACCACGAACCACGATTCGCCCAAGACGCCCGCGTCCTTCATCCGCCTCGTCGCGACGGACCCGAGCGTGCTCGAGCGGCTCGTCATCCGCGATTCCGCCCCGTCGCGCATCACCTACCTCACCGATGATCAACTCCTCGCCTCCCTCCACGATGCGGGGTTCCCCGCGGGGCTCGTGAGCATCAATGGGGATGTCCGCGTGGTCATGAACTGACCCGCCGCCGAACCTTCCTCGACGCGCGGTATAGTCCTTGCATGCACGACGCCTCGGCCCAGACTGTGCTCATCGCCGTCATCGCGGCCGACGCGCCGCCACCATCGACCGGCGCGGGGAACAAGCCCCCCAAAGCCGTCCGCGAATGGGCGTATCTCACGGGCGGAATCACCGTCGCCCTCGTCTTGCTCATCGTCGCCCTCGCGGTCGTCGCCCTCGCCCGCCGCCGCACGCGCATGCGTGCCCTCCAGAACGACTGGCGCACGCGCCGCGCCGCCGAACGCAGCGCGTGGCAGGAAGCGGGCCGCCGGGCCGAGGCCCCCACCGCCGAGCAACTCGAAGACAACGCCAAAGATCCGGGCCAATGAACGCACCCATCGCACCACGCACGACCGAATCACGCTCCCAGCGCCCCCACGCCCTCATCACCGGCGGCGCCCGCCGCGTCGGCCGTGCGATTGCGCTCGCCCTCGCCAAGGCCGGTTGCGATGTCACCATCACCTACGCCACGCGCGAAGCCGACGCCCGCGAAACCTGCGACCTCGCCCGCGCCATCGGTCAGGCCCACGGCGTCCGCGCCCACGCCATCCACGCGCCCCTCGGATCGCAGAGCGACGTCGAGCGTTCCATCAACACCATCGCCGCGTCCATCGGCCACGCCGCCACAGGCCTCGACATCCTCATCCACAACGCCTCGACGTACGAGCCCACCACCATCGCCGCGCTCGCCGCCCCCGATGCCGCCGCCATCGCACTCCGCGATTACAGCGTCAACGCCCTCGCACCACTCCTTCTCTCGGCCCGTCTCGCGCCGCTCCTTGCCAAGAGCACGCTCCCCGGCGGCGGCAGCATCGTCGCGATGGCCGACCTGCATTCCACCGGCCGCCCGCGCAAGGACCACGCGTCCTACTCCATGTCCAAGGCCGCCCTCATCGAGATGGTCCAGTGCCTCGCGCGCGACCTCGCGCCGCAGATCCGCGTCAACGCCGTCGCCCCCGGCGTCGTCGCGTGGCCCGACGCCGGCCCCGAGTCGGACCCCAAGGCCCAGGCCGCGTACCTCTCGCGCGTCCCCCTCGCCCGCGCCGGCACACCCGCCGACGCTGCTGAAGTCGTCCGCTGGCTCGCGATGGACGCCCACTACATCACGGGCGAAGTTATCAGAGTCGACGGCGGCCGCTGGCTGGCGTGACTACTTCGCCCCAGTCGCTTCCGTCAGCCTCTGCTGCAACTTCTCCGCATTCGGCGTCCCCGTCATCGCCGCCCGCTTCGCGTAGGTGATCGCCTGTTCCTTGCGGCCCGCTTTCTCGCACCAGACGGCCGCATCGAACGCCAACTGCCCGTTCGCCGCGTCCGCGTCCGACGCCCCCATGTACAAATCCGCCGCCTCGCCCGGCATGCTCAAGAGGCCGTAGCACTCGCCCATCAACTGCAACACGCCCGGGGCGTACCGCTCCTGCGCGGGCAACCCCACGAGCAACGCGAGCGCCTCATCGACGCGGTCCAGACGCTTGAGCGCACGCGCCTCGATCAACCGCCACGCCACGCTCGCTGGCTCCATCTGCCGTGCCTTGCTCACCTGCTCCAAGGCGATCGATGGCGAGCCCTCGCGCAAATACAACTCCGCCATCATCCCCCACACGATTGCCTTCTCGGGCTGCAACTTCGCCGCCGTGAGCAGATTCGTCTTCGCCTCGGTGATCTGGTTCAACTTCAGTTGCACCTGCGCGAGGCGCACCGGCACTTCCCAGTTCCCCGGCTCCGCCTGCCGCGCCGAGGAGTAATGCTCCAAGGCCCGCTCGGGCTTGCCCGCCATGTCCGCGACCGTCCCCGCCATCATGTCCATCTTCGCGTCGCGTGGCCCGATCGCGATCGCCTTCTCATACGCCCCGTACGCCCGCTCGATCTCGCGCATCGACAGCAGAATCTCCGCGTGCGCGAGGTACAACGGCTGGGCATCCGGATACGCATTGATCGCCTCGCGCAAGATAGCCTCGGCCTTGCCGGGATCGCTGTTCGCAAAGTTCTTCGCCGAGTTGAGGTACTGCTCGATCTTCCCCTGCGCCTCGGCCGTCATCGACCCGCCCTTGGCGGCGGCAGTGCCCGACGTTCCCGATGGGTTC
>Ga0209174_10002487_pt1 | contig 12094 bp, 9 predicted proteins | sample JI91814BDNA_FD_187505 | JGI IMG/M metagenome (GOLD analysis project Ga0209174, IMG submission 187505) | Wastewater effluent complex algal communities from Wisconsin, to seasonally profile nutrient transformation and Carbon sequestration -... | ecosystem: Engineered > WWTP > Effluent > Algae...
CAAATACTCCGCGCCCGAGAAGCTGATCGGAAAGCGCGTGCTCGCCGTGGTCAACTTCCCGCCGCGCCAGATCGGCAAGTTCATGTCGGAAGTGCTCACCCTCGGCGTGCCAGACGAGGAGGGCGCCGTCGTGCTGATCACGCCAGACCTCAAGACGCCCATCGGCGGACGGCTGTTCTAGCCCGCCTTCGCGATGGCGTCGGCTTCCGGCTCGCGTAAGCGCACGCGGGAAATTTCCGACAACAGGTCGCGCTCGGCCAGCGGCTTGGAAAGATACCCGTCCATGCCCATGGCGAGATAACGCTCGCGGTCGCCGCTCATCGCATCAGCAGTCAACGCGATCACCGGCGTCGTCGCCCACGGCTGACCGCTTGCGCGGATTTTCACAATCGCCGTCGGCCCGTCCATCACCGGCATGTGCATGTCCAGCAGCACGACATCGAACGTCTCGCGCCCCAGCGCCGCAATCGCCTCTGCGCCATTCACCGCCTCGACGATCCGCATGTTGAATGGGCGCAGGAACAGCGACGCCACCTGCCGGTTGATCGGATGATCGTCCACCAGCAGCACACGCAGGTTGCTCTGCTTCAGCAGGTCACGAACGTCGGTTGTCCCGTTCGTGGCCATCGCGGGTGTCGCCGCGCGCGGCTGGGCGGGGGAGGCGCGGAACGAGAACCGGAAAGTTGAACCGCGGCCCGGCTCGCTCGTGGCCGATGCTGTACCGCCCATCAATTCGGCGAGGCGCCGTGTGATGGAAAGTCCAAGGCCCGTGCCGCCATGGCTGCGCTGAATGCTCTCGTCCGCCTGTGCGAACGGCTTGAACAGGCGGCCCAGCGTATCTGCGTCCATGCCCGAGCCCGTGTCGCGCACGATCACCTCGATCATGTGCGCGCCATGCGGCAGGGGCTTGGCGTTCACGATTGCCTCAACGCGGCCCGTCTGCGTGAACTTGATCGCGTTGGAAAGAAGGTTGGAAACGCACTGCTGCACGCGCACGGCGTCGATGGAGGCCCACGCGGGCAGATCCGCGTCGAAGGCCAGCGTCAGCTCCAGCCCCTTCTCCTCGGCGCGCGGCTTCCACAGCGCCAGCTGCCGGCGCATCACGTGCGAGAGATTGGTTTCCGAGCAGATGATGTCGAATTTCCCAGCCTCGATCTTCGACAGGTCGAGCACATCGTTGAGCAGCGCCATAAGCGTCTTGCCGGATTCGATAATGGTGCCGATGTAATCGCGCTGCTGGTCGTTGAGGTCGGTCGCAGCCAGAACCTGCGCCATGCCGAGCACCCCGTTCAGCGGCGTGCGGATTTCATGGCTCATGTTCGCGAGGAAGGCAGACTTTGAAACGCTGGCCGTCTCGGCCGCCTTGCGCGCCTTGTCCAGTTCCTTCTCGCGCTTGCGCAACTCGGTCACGTCCACGGAGATCGCAGCCCTCCGCCCCTTGGACATCGGGCGGAAAGTGATCAGCACCTGGCGGCCATCGTCGGCGACCGACGCGTAGGTTTCCCCGTTGTTGAACTTGGCTTCGAAGTGATCGGCCAGCCGTATCACTTCATCAGGCGCCGCATCGGGCACGTGGCGGCGGACCACCGCCTCTAGCGCCTCGCGGTAGGACATGCCGGCTTCCATGTCGGCATACATCTTGGCGAAGCGCTTCAGCGTGACCGCGTTCGCATAAAGCGGACGCGCGTTCTCGTCATAGATGGCGATGCCGTCGCCGAGAGCCTCGATGGCCTCAAGCACGGTCTCCAGATCGAGATGCTGGCTGTCGATCAACCCGCGCTCCTGCTTGATCCCCGGATCAGGGCAATCCCGGAGTTTTCGCAGAAGATGGTTAAATGGTCGTGTGCTAGCTTTAACGCAGCGTGAAGGTCAGTTTTCTCCGCCGCCGCCCGGCTGGCGAGTCGAACACATCGCCGCCGCACTGCGCACAGCGCGCAACTCGGTCATCAGCGACATCCAGCGGCCCGCGCCGATTGCGTCCACCAGTTCGGTCTGAACGCGCGACCACGCCGGCGTCGCCTTGTCGAGCCGCTTGCGGCCTTCCTCGGTCAGGCTCAGCAGGCGCTGACGACGATCAACCCCCCGCTCGACACCGATCAGTCCACCGTCCGCCAGCGGACGGATCGCGCGCGGCACGCCAGAGGCGTCCATCCCGAGCACATCGGCCAGTGCGCCGACCGCCATCGGTCCCATGGTCCCGAGCGTCATCATCAGGTTGAACTGATGGCCGGTAAGGCCGAACGGAGCGAGCGCTGGATCATATGCCGAAACAACAGCGCGCGAGGCGCGGGCGACATGGCGAAGGATGCATGCGTCCGGAGAGGTCGCCGTCAAAGGGTTCGACGGCGCTGACACGGCAGCATCCGTGCCGCCCTTTCGCGGAGCGAACTGGTCCGGCATGTTCTCTTTCCGACATTGCCTTGCGGCAATCCTGATCCCGCAAATACGAGTATCGGGGTCGACCTTGCCCGTCAACGTCGCGGGCTCCGGGCTGGGTCTAGCGCCGCCCCGCGAGCCAGACGCCGAACAGCACAAGCGTGCAGCCCCCGAGCTGCAATGGCGTCAGCACTTCGCCAAACAGCGGCCATGCCGCCAGTGCGCCGGCCACCGGCTGGATCAGCAGCAACAGGCCGCCCAGCGCGGAAGGCGTGCGTCCAACCCCGGCGACAATCAGGCCCTGTCCCAGCACGTGCGCCACCACCGCCAGCGCGAAAGGCCAGATGAACCAGGATGGATCCGGCGGGATCAGCGTCTCGCCTTTCACGGCGGTTGCTGCGGCCGACACCACGAACGTCGCCGCCGTCGACCAGAACAGCACATTCATCGCGCCCATGTTGCGGCGCGCCAGCTTGGCGAAGAACAGGTAGAGTCCGACCATCACCGCCGCCAACGTTGCGAGCAGGTCGCCCGCTAGCGCAGCTTCATTGCCCGCCGCCGCGCCGCGCGAGAGGAGCAGGGCGCCGACCAGCGCCGCGCACAAGGCAAAGGGCCAGATCCGCGATGGCCGTTCGCCCAGTGCGATCCACGCGATCAGGCCCACCGCCGCGTTGCCGAGATTGACGAGGAAGGTCGCGTTCGCCACCGACGTCATCACCAGCGAGGCATGCCAGAAGGCGATGTCGAGTCCGAAGAAGGTCCCGGCCAGAAGCGCCATCGCGGACGGCCGGGCGATCTTGTCCCCGCTCGCCCAGATCACGCCAGCGATGATCGGCAGGGCAAAGGCGAAGCGCCAGAAAGCCGTGGCCTGAGGTTCGAACGCAGACAGCCTCAGTCCTATGGGCGCAAAGCCGATCGCCACGGCGCCGGCCGCCATCATGAGCGGACCAACCCATGAAGGCGCCGGCTGGACCGAGGCGGCAGGCGTGTTCAAGCAGGCAATCCGATGCGGGCGCGAATGTCGGCGGGTGATAGGCCCGCTTCACGCAAGGCCGCAAGGGTCACCGCGTCATCGCGCTTGGCATAGCGCTTCCCATCGGGCCCGACGATGAGCGGGTGATGTGTGTAGACGGGCCGGGGCAGGCCGAGCAGCCGCTGAAGCAGCGCATGGATGTGAGTCGACGCGCGCAGGTCATCGCCGCGGATCACGTGCGTGACGCCCTGCAGCGCATCATCATGCACGACCGAAAGGTGATAGCTCGTTGGCGTATCTTTGCGTGCGAGGATTACGTCGCCGAGAGATTGTGGACGCGCCGTTACAATATGTTCTGCGTTCGATCCGGCCCTCTGTTCGAAAAAATACAAACGCGCGAACTCTTCGCCTAGCAGGTCCTGTGAATATCTGATCGACAGACGCCAGGCGAACGCATCGCCGCGCGCAAGCCTTGCCTGCTCCTCGTCTTCGCTCATGCGTTCTGCCGGCCCGGGATAGATCAGGCCGTCCGGCCCTTCGCCGGCGCCATGCGGGGCAGACATCGCCTGCTCCGTGATCTCGCGGCGGGTGAGGAAACAGCGATAGACCACGCCGAGCGAGCGCAGCTTCTCCAGGGCGGCCGCATAGTCCGGCAGGTGGTCAGATTGCCGGCGGACGGGCAGGGGCCAATCAAGGCCAAGCCAGGCAAGGTCCTCGACTATGCCCGCCTCGAATTCGGGCCGGCAGCGGCCCTGGTCGATATCCTCGATCCGCAGCAGGAACACACCGCCATGCGCGCGCGCCGTGTCATGCGCCAGCATGGCGGAATAGGCGTGGCCTAGGTGAAGGCGGCCTGTGGGGCTTGGCGCAAAGCGCGTCGTTAAGGGCGCACTCACGCCGTTACTGGCCCTATTTGCTGTGCTCTGTGCGCACGCCCATCTGCTGGATCACCTGCGAGGGTGTCAGCGTGCCAAACATCGCGCCCGCGCCGATATCGGCAAGCCCGCTGAACCCCAACGGCTTCGGCGGCTGCATGGCGAGTTTCAGTCTTCCGCCTGCCTGCAGGAAGTTCGCAACCGGGGTCAACAGACCACGCACTTCCGGGAATTGCGAACTCGCCTCAACCGCCATGCTTTGGACGAACAGGGACGCCTGCTCGCGCAGCTGCTCGCCGTTCAAGGTGGTGGGGCCTCGACCGAAATCGAACCCGCCCATGCCCTGTCCGCCCTCGGCGACCAGCCCGAAGATCTTGCTCAGCCCACCCCTGTCATTGACGTTGACCTCGACAAGCTTCAGCTGCGACCGCTCGGTGAACACGCGGCCGATGGCCTCGAAGTTGGCGCGCGCAGGATCGGCTGGCGTCACATCGGTGACGGCCTTGTAGCTCGGGAAGCTGCCTTCGTACTTTGCGTCGACATCAATCAGACCATCCCCGCCCATGCCGAGGGTGACCCGCGTATCGCCACTGTCCGGGTTCCAGTTCCAGCCGAACGCGAAGTTCATGCTGGGCTTGGACAGGCCATGGCGCTTCATCATCTCGACGCCGCTCAGGAACTCCTGAATGCCGTCATCGAAGCCGTACCCATAGTCACTGCGCTGGAACATGTCGGCCAGCGATGCGATCGCCTCGAAGTCCACCACCACGCCTTTTGCGGAAGACTGGATCTCGGTAGGCACCAGCCAATGAAACTTGCGCGCGTCGAACGAAGTCTCTGCGGTCGAGAACAGCTGCTTCCCGGCCATCGACATGCTGACATTCTCGGAACGCCACAGGCCGAGGCTCATCAGGTTCGTGTTGGCCAGTGACGGCGCCTGACCCTTCGCCAGCTCAACCAGCAGCTTGTCGAAATACAGGTCTTCCATGCCGAAGAAGCCGACATTGAAATCGATCTTCCGACGAACCGACGGCGCCGACGGATCGGGGCCCATGTCGAACGAATAGGCGATGTCGCGCGCATATGAAGCATCAAGATCGGCGCCGCGAATACCGCGCGAGCCCATCGACTTGACCGTGTAGCCAAAGGCGATGAGCTCTTCGCCCTGACGCATCGCCATGTCGAACTTGAAGTCGAGCGCGCCCATCGTGTCGATGCCGACTGACCGCATGAAGGCGACCAAGCCCTGCAGCGCATCGAGCGGAGACGACATGGTCATGCCGCCCGTGCCGGGAGGCGGAGCCACGAAGGGCTTTAGCATGATGTCGTCGAGGATCAGACGGCTGTAGCTGATGTCATAGCGGTCAACCGTGACGCTCACGGGCGGCTCATAGTAGTAGTCAGGTTGCTCATACGGGGCGGGCTCGAAGAACTCCGGCTCCGTGATTGCTGGCCAATCGCGGATCGACGGCGTCTCGTCGGTCGGCGGCGGCGGGGGAAAGGGCCGGTTGTCGGGCTGCTGCCAACGCATCGGCACAGCTGGTGTCTCGCCGGGAGCCGGCTCGGCGGGCGCCTCAAGCGAGGGGTCGCCGGGCGGCAACGTATAGACGTCGGGCGGATAGCCGCCATCGTAGGCTGGCGGGGCCAGGCTGGCGTTCATCATCTCGGCCATGCCGAACACCGAGACGTTCTTCGCATCGATCCGGCGCGCGAGCTTGGCTGTCTCACCGAGGCGCTGGCCCTGCATGCGCGCCCGGAGCAGCTCGACGTCGAAATCCCACAGGCGCAGTTCGGCGACGCCGAGGCCAATCTCGGGCATGTCGGCCGGCGTGACTTTCACATCCGTCAGCACCGTGGAGCCCGATGCGGCGTCGAAATTCAGCGAGCCCCACGTGACCGAAACTTCACGTGGCAATAGCGTGCGAAGCGAGGCGATGTCGGCGGCGGCCGTCGCATCGCCCTTGATGGCTTCCGACGCCAGCTTGGCGACATGCGCTTCGAGCGACTTCGCATCCACGTCTACGGCGCCGATCGCGGCTGAGCCCTGGCTGCAAGCGCCAAGTCCCACAAGCATCGTCAGTGCTGCGAATCCAGCCTTCATCCCACGCATACGGCCCTCCCTGAGAGGGCTCACACATAGCCGAGACAGGGGCGGCTGGCGAGGCGCAGCCGCACGTCCAGGAGCGGAAAGGTGGGAGGCTAGTCCTGCGTGCCGCGCAGCGTGTCCCACGAGCGGGTGGGGTTCAGCATGGCGCGGAAGTAATCGCGGTTGGCATCGACCAGCGCCGAGGGCATTTCCGGGCCGGCGACGACCCCGATCTCCTCGAACTTGCCCTGCAGGCCCAGCACCATCATCAGGTTCTGGGTCACGCGGCTGTCAGCGCCGGGCAGGGCGATCGCCTTGCGAAGTGTCTGTTCGGCAAGGCCGGGCTTGCCTTCGAGGGCGTAGGACAGGCCCAGGTTGGACAGGATTTTCGGATTGTCCGGGGAAAGTTCCAGCGCGCGCAGGTAATAACCCTGCGCGGCGGGGTGCTGGTCGAGGCTGTCCATAGTGACCCCGATCACGGACATCAGGCGCCAGTCGCCCTGGCCGACCACTTCGGCGCGGGCCAGCGCCACGGCGGCGTCCTGGGCCTTGCCCTGGTCGAGCATCGCCTGCGCGAAGATCATGGTGAGTTCAACGTCGCCCGGCCGCATCGACAGGGCCTGCGCCGCAACCTCGGCCGAGCGGGGGCCGGATCCAATTGCGCGCAGGACACGGGCGTATTTCAGCGCCGACTCATACTCGTTGGGGTTCTTCTCGTACTCGCTGGCCCAGAACGAGGCCTGGGTCAGCAGGTCCTGCTGCTCGGCCAGGGAGCGCGCCTCGGGCGTTGCAGGCAGGAGCGGGCTGGTCGCGCCATCGATCAGCGCCAGTTCTTCCTCGGTCGGGGGCGTTGCGGTGGCGCATGCGGCGGCGAGCGCGGCAAGGCTGAGGGCTGCTGCAATGCGGCTGAACGGATGAATTGCGGCCATGGGACGTCCCCTGAATCCGGCGGGCGAATCTTACCAGAAGCTTGACGTGGGGCGGATCAAGGAAGCGTTAATGTGCCTGTTCCGATTCCGAGACCCCAATCATGCACCCTGCCTTGCTCCCCCGCTCAGCCACGGCGATCCCGCTGGTTCTCCTCACCGCCAAGGCGCTGGGGCCATGGACGAAGGAGCAGCCTGACAATGTGAAGACGCTGGTCGATGCGGCCGGCTTCAAGGCGGATGCGGGCAGGGCGTTGCTGGTTCACGCAGCCGATGGATCGATTGCGCGGGTGCTCGTCGGTTTGGGCGAGGGGAAGGATGGTTTTGCTCTGGCCAGCGTGCCGGGCGCGCTGCCGCCGGGCGACTATGCGCTCGAAGAAATTCCAGCAGGAATGAATGGCGAGACGCTTGTGCTCGGCTGGACCGACGGCGCCTACCGCTTCACGAAATACAAGACGGGCGAGAAACCGCGCCGCCTCGTTCTGCCTAAATCCATCGACGCCGCCGAGGTGAGCCGGCAAGCAGAGGCGATCGACTGGCTGCGTGATCTGGTCAACACGCCGCCATGCGACATGGGTCCGGCAGACCTCGCGGCTGAAGCAGAAGCGATGGCGCAGGAGTTCGGCGCCAAGGTCGAGATCACTTTGGGCAAGGCGCTCGAGACCGGCTTCCCGATGGTGCACGCGGTGGGCAAGGGCGCAGCCCAGCCGCCGCGCTTCATCGAGATCACATGGGGAAAGGAAACCGATCCAAAGATCGCCATCGTCGGCAAGGGCGTGGCTTTCGACACGGGCGGTCTCAACATCAAGACGGCCGGCATGGGCCTGATGAAGAAAGACATGGGCGGCGCAGCGCACGCGCTCGCGCTCTCGCGCCTGATCATGGGCGCTGGCCTTCCTGTCCGCCTGATCTGCTGTGTGCCTGCGGTCGAGAATTCCATCGGACCGGATTCCTTCCGGCCATCCGACATCCTGAAATCGCGCAAGGGTCTCACAATCGAAGTCGAGGACACGGACGCTGAAGGTCGCCTGATCCTTGGAGATGCGCTCACACGGGCAAGCGAACACCAGCCCGAACTGATCATCGATTTTGCAACGCTGACTGGCGCCGCGCGCGTCGCGCTCGGTCCCGATCTTGCGCCGCTCTATACAGATGATGAAAAGCTCGCCTCCGATATGGCGGCCGCCGCAGCAACATCTGGCGATCCGGTGTGGCGCATGCCGCTGTGGCACGGTTACGAGGGCGGCCTTCGCTCGCCCATCGCCGACATGAAGAACCTTGGCGACGGGCCTATGGGCGGCTCGATCACCGCCGCGCTTTTCCTAAGGGCTTTCGTTTCGGCGCCGAGCTGGGCGCACTTTGATATCTGGGCGTGGAGGCCCGCGCGCTATGGCCGTCCGGCCGGCGCGGCGGCGTGTGGATTGCGCGCCGTGTGGAGCGTCCTGCGCAAGCGCTACGGCGGCTAGTCAGGCATATCGGGCGACGCAACACTTCTTTCGATTCATGGATCGAATTTTATCGTTCTGTTCTGCTTGAACACAGCGCCGTTTCGAGCGAGTCTCTGCGTGGGGCTGGCCAATGGAGCTGTCATGGATCGCGCATCCGCGCTTGCCCTACTCAAAGACGTATTGGCGGAAACTGTTCGCGCCGATGGTCCAGATCTCAACGTTAGACAGGCCGCCATTCTCCTGCGAGTTTCGCTGGAGCCGGGGCCGCACACTGTCCGCGGTCTTGCCGAGGCGCTTAGCCTGGGTAAACCGGCGGTGAGCCGCGCGCTTGATGCGCTTTCGGGCCTCGGCCTCGCGATGCGGGTTCCCGATGAAACCGACCGCCGCAGCGTGCTGGTGAACTCGACTGCGCGAGGTCTTGCTGTCCTCGCGGGCCTTGGCGACCGTGTTATCGCCTGCGAGCGCAAGCTGGTTCAAAGGCCGGTCGTTCAGACGCCGCGTACCTTCCAGACTGTACCAAACGGGAGCGATACCGCCTCGCATGCCGCCTGATCGATGGTCGGGCGATGCCCGGCTGACGCTTGATGCCAATGCTGGACCGGGGGAGGCGATGCGCGTCTCCGCCGGCTCAGCGGCGTTGCGGAAGACGCCTGATGGCGCGGCTGAACAGGTCAACCAGATTTTGTTCGGCGAGCCCGTGCGCATGCACCGGCAGGATGGCGAATGGGCGTATGTCCAGCTCGGGCTCGACCACTATGTCGGGTGGGTGAGGCTGGCGAGCCTCGCGCCTGCGGGCAGGGAACCCACTCATCGCGTGCAGGTGCTGCGCACCTTCCTGTATGAGCGCGCCGACATGAAAAGCCGGCCGATGCGTGCGATCTCGATGAACGCACGCCTCGCGCTTGGCGAGACCAGCGGAAACTTCGTGGCAGTCGACGGCGGTGGCTGGGTCTTTGCCCGGCATGTCTGTCCTCTTGAGGACACCGAGACCGATTTTGTAGCCGTCGCGCAGCGTTTTGTCGGCGCGCCCTATCTCTGGGGCGGGCGCGAGAGTGCGGGGATCGACTGTTCGGGCCTCGTGCAGATATCGCTGCAGGCCACCGGCATTTTTCCGCTGCGCGACACCGACATGCAGGAAAAGACGCTGGGGCAGGACATCTTCCCGGGCGCTGGGCTCGACGATCTCGAACGCGGGGATCTCGTCTTCTGGAAGGGCCATGTCGGGATCATGTCCTCACCCACCATGCTGCTGCATTCGAGCGCGCGAGACATGCATTGCGAGATCGAGCCGTTGGGCCAGGCCGTGGACCGCATCCGGCCGATCGCGGGCGACATCCGCAGCATCCGCCGGTTTGGCTGAGGCCTTGCCCGCCCTGAAAACAGGGCATTAGCAGCCAACGGCTTGTTTCCCGCGAATCAGCCCACACTTCCCTGTATAATCGTCCACAGGATCGGTCTGGCGGTCGCTGGCGCGTGAAGCGCGTGGCGGCTAGCGCCGATGATTGGGCAGAAGGCCACCCAGGGTAGCGATGCGGTTCCCGGAGGAATTTCTCAACGAACTGAAGTCGCGCGTGCGGCTGTCGGACGTCGTTGGGAAAAAGGTGGCGCTCAAGAAGCGCGGCAAGGACTGGGTGGGCTTGTCGCCGTTCTCGTCCGAGAAGACGCCCAGCTTCTACGTCCACGACGATCGCGGCTTCTACAAATGCTTCTCAACGCAGAAGTCGGGCGACGCGATCACCTTCCTGATGGAGACCGAGCGGCTGACGTTCGCAGAGTCGGTCGAAAAGCTGGCGCGCGATTACGGGCTCGAGCTGCCGAAGTCTTCGCCAGAGGAAGCACGCCAGTACAAGCGCCGCACGACGCTGATCGAGTGGGCGGAGAAGGCGTGCCTGTTCTTCGAGGATCAGCTGCGCAAGCCCGCAGGCTCTGAGGCGCGGGAATACCTGCAGAAGCGCGGTTTCGGGCCCGAGGCGTGGAAGCGCCACCGCATGGGCTTTTCGCCCGATGCATGGCGTGCGCTGTCCGATCATCTCACCGCGCAGGGCGCGAGCCTCGATGAACTGATCGAAGCCGGGCTGCTGGTGCAACCGGACGGAGAGGGCGGTGATGGCCAATCAGGTCAGGCGAAGGCGCGCCAGCCCTATGACCGCTTCCGCAACCGCGTGATCTTCCCCATCACTGACACGGGCAACCGCGTGATCGCGTTCGGCGCCCGTACGCTGGAGCCCGACGGCAAGCCGAAATACCTCAACTCCTCCGACAGCCCGCTCTTTCACAAGGGCCGCACGCTCTATCGCTACATGGCGGCGCGCGAGGAGATGGCGAAGATCAAGGCGCCGGACGGCCCGCTTTCGCGCGGCCTGATCGTCACCGAAGGCTATGTCGACGCCATCGCGCTGGCCGAAGCCGGTATCGGCACGGCTGTCGCCCCGCTGGGAACGGCGCTGACCGAGGAACAGCTGGACCTGCTCTGGCGGGCTGGCCCCGAGCCGATCCTGTGCTTCGACGGCGACGCCGCCGGCATCCGGGCCGCCTGGCGCGCCTGCGATCGGGCGCTGCCCCATATCGAGCCGGGCAAGAGCCTCTATTTCGTGTTGCTTCCTGACGGGATGGACCCCGACGATGTGGTCCGGGTGCGTGGTCCCCAGGCGATGATGGAGATGCTGTCCGGCGCCCGTCCGCTGGTGGACCTGCTGTGGAGCCGCGAAGTCGACGCCGAACCGCTGGATACGCCTGAGCGGAAGGCCGGATTCGAGGCGCGGCTTATGGGCGCAGTCGCCCAGATCAAGCACCAGGGCGTGCGCAAGGCTTACGAGCGCGAACTCCGCGATCGGCTCTACTGGCACTCTCGCGGGACGCGAGGCGCGGGTCAGCCCGGCGGTCCGGCCAACGGCCAGAATCAGGGCCAGAAGCCGGGGGTGACCTCAGGGAAGAAAGGGTTCTCGCCCGGTCCGACCGGCTTGCCCGGCCTCCGGCTGGTCGTCCGGGCTGTGGAAAGCCCCCGGATCATGGAGCAGGCCCCCGAGGCGCTGGCCAAGGCCGTGTTCGAAGACCCTGACGTGGATGCCATCAGAAACGCTGCGTTTGACGTCTACAATGGCTCCGAAATGCTTGACCGGACTACGGTTGCGGCCCATCTACGTAGCCTTGACCGCAAGCGGGCTGTCGAGCTTTTGGAAACCTTCCCGGTCGGGCAGCCGATGGACCCTTTGTCGAACGAGGGGCGCGACTGGCTTGACGCGATTGGACGGTTCCATGTCGCGAAGACGCTGGTAGCGGAAGTGGAGGCGACAAAGCGGGCCGACGGGGAGGGCGTCGAACTGATGAGCGCAGCCCACCAGGCCAGGATCATGCAGAAGGTAATCGCCCGGCGCAGTGCAAGCCGGTCGGTGGTTGATGAAACGGTGACT
>Ga0209174_10002490_pt1 | contig 12086 bp, 9 predicted proteins | sample JI91814BDNA_FD_187505 | JGI IMG/M metagenome (GOLD analysis project Ga0209174, IMG submission 187505) | Wastewater effluent complex algal communities from Wisconsin, to seasonally profile nutrient transformation and Carbon sequestration -... | ecosystem: Engineered > WWTP > Effluent > Algae...
GACATCGGCAAGGCCGTCATCGGCGCGTTCGGCGACGCGGTGGGGTTCGTCGTCAAGTTCAAGGATTTCCTGATTCCGCTTGTAGCGGGTCTCGCCGCCTACAAGACCGCCGTATTGGTCATCGGTGCCGTCACGAAGGCGTGGGCAGCGATCCAGGCGGTGCTGAACATCGCGCTGTACGCCAACCCCATCGGTTTGATTGTCGCCGCCATCGCGGGACTCGTCGCGGGAATCGTGTTGGCATACAACAAGTGCGAGACGTTCCGCAACATCGTCAACGCCGCGTGGAACGGCATCAAGACCGTGATCGGCGCGGTGTGGAACTGGCTCAAGACGACTGTGTTCCCGCCAATGATGGCGATTTTCAAGGAAGTAGGGACGGTGATCACCGCGTGGTGGCGCAACGTCGTGACGCCTGCGTTCAACGGCGTGAAGGCTGTCGCCGGGTTCATGTGGGAGGTCGTCAGCGACATCTTCAACAACTGGAAGAAGGCGTTCCAGATTGCGGGGACCGTCGCGATGGCGCTGTGGAACGGGGCGGTTAAGCCCGCGTGGGACGGCATCAAGTCCGCGTTCACCGCCGCGTGGGACTTCGTTTCCCCGATCTTCGACAAGTTCAAGGGCGCATGGGACGGGCTCAAGACAGGCATTAGCGCCGCAGCGGGTGCGATCAAGGACGCGGTTACATCGGCGTTCTCGGGTCTCGCGGGAATCATCAAAGCGCCGTTGAAGGTGCTCGGCGGGTTCATGGCGTCCATCCCGTCAAGCGTCATGGGCTTCGACATCCCCGGCGCTGACAAGCTCAACGAATGGGGGCGCGGCCTCCAGGGACTCAAGCGCGGCGGTGCGGTTCGTGACCGTAACGGCTTCCTCAGTGGTCCAGGAACTGGAACGTCGGACAGCATCTTCGGCGTCAACGGCGCGGGGGTTCCCATTGTCCGTGTCGCTGATGGTGAAGGCGTCGTGCGTGCCGATGTGATGGCACGCGGCGGTGCGGCCATCGTGTCGATGCTTAACGGTGGGATGCTCACCGGGCTCGCAGGCGGTGGAACCATCGGCGGGCTGAACCCCGGCGCGGAGTACCTGCGGCAAGTGATCATGCAGCAGTGGGGCGACATCACCAGCATCGGTGGATACCGCTCCGAAGACGGCTACGGAGAGCACAGTTCGGGCAACGCGCTTGACATCATGATCCCGAATTGGCAAGACAGCAGCGGACTCTCACTCGGAGAGACGGTGGCGTCGTTCCTGCTGGCTAACAAGTCTGCGCTTGGCCTGGACGGCATGATCTGGCGGCAAAAGAGCTACGGCTACGGCGGCGGATGGAATGGCCGCGAGATGGAAGATCGCGGCAACCCGACGCAGAATCACATGGACCACATTCACGCGATCCTGGGCAAGGGACGCGGAGTAGCCGCTGAAGCCGTCGCACGACCGGTGTCGTCCCTGCGGCTGCCCGGCGGTGGTGGACTGCCTGGGATCAGCGGGAGCACTAGCGGCGGTAGCTCAAGCGGTGGTGGCTATTCCGTTGGCGGTAAGACGATTAGCGCCGAGACCCGCGAGTCGCGCATGACCTCAAAGCAGGAATCGCTCGCCAAGGCTGAGCGTGACATCGAAATCAGCAAGCGCGAACTTGCCGACACCGAAGCCAAGGGCAAGGCATCAGCTACACAGCTGGAGCGCAAACGCAACAGCATCGCTGACGGGCAAGCCAAGATCGACAAGCTCAAGGCCGAGATTGACGAGCTGGAGAGCGCGCCGTTCGTAGAGGGCAAGTCGGACTCTGGCTCAGGCAGCGGTGCTAGCGGCGGAAGCGACCCGTTCTCTCAAATCCTCTCAGGATTTGGACAACTAGCGCAGACTGGTCTGGACGGGATCACTGAGTCGATCCTCCCCGAGGGGTTCGACAACCCGATGGAGTGGGGTGCGCTCAAGGCGGGCGGCGGTCTGCTTAACTTCTTCGGTTCCCTTGCAACAGGTTCCGGTAACCCGATGCTGGGCGGAATACTCGGTGCGTTCGGATCGGGAATCACGGGCGACATGCAGGGCGTCAGCTCAGCTATCGGCGGGATGCTCAGCCCACAAGAACAGCTCGGTGTGAGCGCGGGCGAACTATCCGCTGCGTCTGTCGATGCTGGCGGTGTGGTGCCTGGTGTCGACGGAACTGGCGGCGGCACCACATATGACCAGTCCATCAGCATCACGAACCCGACCGCTACGGACACCGTGAAGTCGACACTCAGCGCTGCGTCAAACAAGCAGATGGGCAACTTCCGCTCCAACTTCGGAACGAAGCCGGTATAACGATGGCACTAGCGAATCCATGGATCAAAGGTCCAGAGACAGGTGAGATTTTCGACAACCTGCCCGACTCACTGCGCGGCGTAGAAACCAAATGGGTCTACATCGGCACGCCAAACGAGAAGTTCGGCGGGAAGCGATTGACGTTCAACCTCCTTGGCTCCGGAAAGGGCAAAGAGGGATTGACCCTCGCGCCGAAGGCTGCGGGGCTCATGCACGCTCCTTTCGAGACGCTGTTCAGCGAAGGTCCGTACCAAATCGGTGCTGTTCCTGAGCGCACGGATTGGAAGAAGCGCGTCATATCCATCGGCGTGCAGGTGAATCCCGACATCGCGCCGCGTAATGACGGCAAGCTGATCGACACCCCGTTCCGCTATCGGATGCTTGAGGATCGCTGGTGGGGTTCCTGGTCGGCCACCGAGGAAGGATACTTCGGCTGCTGGACCCGAACTCACGGGTGGCGTTGGCTGCGTGTGCGTTTGGCGAATGAGTCTCAGACCCCGTTCGACTACGACCCCGTGGCGCAGGGCAACAACTTCATGCAGTGGGACATGGATATCGTCGCGTGCCAGCCGTTCTACGCCTCGCGTACCGAGATGCGGGAATGGGTCAACGACGCAGACACCAGCACGCCGTGGAACCTGATCGAGGACATGCTGAACGAGTTCGTCCCCGGCTTGCACATTGGCGAGGGCACGATACGTATCCCAAATCGCGGCGACCGTCCCGCCTATCCCAAGTTACTGGTATCGGCCCCCGGTAAGTGCTGGATTCAAGAGGGCACGCGGTGGGTTGAACTTCCGCTGCTTACGCCGCAGGACGGATTCGTGATGGTGGACACCGACCCTAACGAAATCGCCGTCACGTCAGCAACAGACCCGTACGACCCCGTGTTCATGCGAATCCTGCGGAACAGCCAAATACTCACGCTGATCAGCGATCACCTGCTGGGCGGTTTGTTGGACACGACGCTGCCGGTGTGGCGTCGCATGGACGACCGCTTCACCGAGGCGTCAGCGATCCCCCCGTACTCGCAGGGGATTCTGCGGGTTCGGCACTCCAACGCAACAGGCAAGGTGGTGGCTTTCGTGCCGCAGCGATATGAAAAGGCATACGGCTAAGAGCTGATGGCTCTGACCGGTGACTGGTCCGTCGATCTGACGGACCTGGAGAACCCGCTTGCCTACATCGAGCGCAAGCTGCGTGAGTCGTTGGAAACGCCTGACATCAGCGACCCGATGGCCGCGTACGTGTACCTGAACACGCGTCGTCAAGCGGTGCGTGAGGCAGCCAAGCAGCGTCCACTGATGCGTTTGTGGGACAAGAACATGCGCTACATCGGCCCGATCACCAAGGAAAAGTCCGTGGTTGTCGAGGAGGTCGCGGCTGATAGCGGTACGGCCACCATTGCGCTGCGTCACGACACGATCCTGACCAATTTCTTGCTGTACGACCGCCGTGCTGAAGAGGACATCCACATCACGGTGGACCCCGATCCACACAACCGTACATGGGAAACTCGGTGGGGCGGCAAGCTCACGGCAGCGTCATCTACGCGCAACAGCGACGGTACGCACACCGTGGAGCTTGAGGCGATCCACAACCGCGAGCACATGAAACATATTCTGGCAGCAGCGAATCCAGTGCTTCCACCTGAGTTTCAGCTCCCGCGCTCGTGGCTGCTTCCGTGGAACCTGCGGACCGCCCTCGGGATCACGATGGGTATCAACCTGTTCCGCCAGTATTTCCCGGTCATGAACATCTGGAGCAACCTGTTCAATCCAGGTGCGTGGCTGGATACGCGGCTGCTCAACGTGACGCCGCTTAACTGGCCGGTGTGCCCGCAGTTCATCAACCCGCTCACGGATCAGTCACGTACGTCGGTTGTTTCGTCCACATGGGACGACATGCACACCATCAGCGGTGGTCCGATGAAAGACGCCGGGGTCATGGCGAAGGCGTACACGTGGCTTCCCGAGGACGCTACGTCACCACACCCAGAGCTGGGCAAGTTGGGCGACGCGTTGGCACGTCCAACCCGCCCGCAGGTAGTCATTGCCTTTGAGGACAAATCAGGTGTTACCGGTTTGACGGGAACCCTGCTCGACGGGCCGATCAACCTCATCGCCGCGACGGCTGACGATCTGATCACCGAAACCATCATCCCGCTGGACCTGAACGACAAAGACAACGACGGCAAGGGCGATCCGTTCTTACGCAAGCTGTTGGGCGCTGCGCCTGCCAAGCCGAAGGTCGTCTTCCGTGAGGGCGAACACACGGGCATCATCAGCGCTAAGCGGACACTAAAAGCCGCTACTGCCAAGACAATCCACACAGGCGGTCGCTCGCCGGGGTGGGTGAACCAGCTCCAAACGTTCGGTATCAAGTTCGGATTGTCGCAGCTCCAGCTTGTGATCACCGAGGGAATGTTTTCCCAACAAGGGCAGGCACCTGTCGGATCAGGCTTGGAGGAGCTGTACCAAGGTCAGCTGGACAATACCGCCCTTGCGTGGCAACGATTTACAGACCCCGCGCGCGTCCTTCTCATGGGGGACTACGGGTTTCTTGAGCACCGAGAACGCGGTAGCGGCTCGGCCTACACCGTGTCGGGCATCCTGGACCTACGTACGGGTCATTTCAAGACACGCGGCGGGACGGCATTCAAGACCGAGGTCATCAACGGACGCCCGTGGAGCCTCTTTGAGCACTTCACGTTGGGCGACCGTCTGGCGTTCCAGCTTGGCAACACGCTGCACGTGGACCAGCTCACCGGGTGGCGCATGTCATACGACGTGTCCACGCCGATCAAGTACGAGCTGAGCCTCGGCGGGGAGTTGGACGACGACGATCCGTTCGCCCGTGGCATGGCAACCCTGGCCGCGTTCTGGAATACCTTTGGCGCGTTCTTGGGCTCGGGATCGCTGTTCTAGCACAAAGGAATACACATCATGGCTGCAACCAAACCCCCAAGCGCACTCGACCGATTCCTGGAAAAGCGCGAGGCTGACACGGCTCGCAAGGCTGAGGCCGAGCAGGCGTTCAAAGAGTTTCTTGAGGACTGCCACTATCCCGTCACCAAGGACGGCGCGACGATGGACGCCTCGTACTTCGGTCCCGTGATCGCGTACCACATGGTGCGCTGCGGGTGGCGACGCGCTGTTGATCCTGTCATCAAGAAGCGCCGCGTGGACGCACCCGGTGTCTTGGAGGACGCCGTGGAATGGGTGCCCCTGGATGCCCCCGATGACCCGCTTGAGGGCATCGAGGACTGGAGCTTCGCACAGATCGCCGCGCTGCCGGAATACCTGAAACGCAAAGCGATTCAGCGCCTTGGCGGCAACGCCGAGGTGGACGACGACCTGCCCGAGATGGGCGAACCCGCGTGGAAAGTCACGCCGAACATCAGCTACAACGCCGAGCCTCCCACGGCGGAACAGCTCACAAACGAACCGAAAGGGTGACACATGACCTCACCTGGTGATACCCCGTACCTGGGGTCAATCCTTGCGCGCATGCACTTCTGGGGCATCGTGTCCGACCTGGACGTGCCCGGCGGCGTGCGTGGAACGTTCGAGTTGGCCGACCAGGATGGTGCGGTCACGTTGGACGCCATCGTTGGTCCTCAGGGACCGGCGGGTGAGAACGCGCCCATCGTCAAGATGCAGTACCGGTCCTCGATTGACGATCCCGCCGACCTGCCCGACAACCTGACCGACGACAACATCGACATCGGCAAGGCGTGGTGGATCGGAAACATCGTCTACATGTGGGACGGCGAGCACTACGTCCAGAAGCAGATGGGTACCCAAGGTCCACCTGGACCGGTCCCGACCATCACCCCCGTCGTGCAACTGCTCGACCCCGACAACCCCGCGCTGGTATCGGAGATCGTCGTCAGTGGCACCGCGCTGAACCCGACGTGGCTGCTGAAGCTGAAAGCGCCGCGTGGGCCGCAGGGCGAGAACGCGACCATTCGCGATGCCACGGACTACGACGATTCGATCCCGCCCGCTGTGGGACAGGTCATCGGGTGGAACGGTTCGGACTTCGCACCGCAGGACTCCAACCTGTTGGTACCGCGCTTTTTCACGATCCCCGAGGCGAACTTCACCAACTTCACCGGCATGGGAACGCGGCACACCATCGGCACCTTTGAGCTGCCGCCGATGCCGTACGACTGCGTACCCATCGTGTTCGGACACTTCAAAGCGACCGGCATTGAGCTGGACGCCGACCCGTTCATCATCGGTTCGGAAGTGCGTGTGGGTGACGCCACGTCGGGCGAGCTGGTAGGGCGCGGGTTCGGCAACGTGTCCGCGTGGTCAACGATCATCCCGCACGCTTCGTGGCCGGGTAGCCCTGACACGTCCATCACCCCCGACAACGCGGTGGGCGTCATCGACGGGTACAGCACGGGCGCGAACGCGACACTGTACGTCAACCTGGTCAACGACGGTTTGACTGGCTTCTACTCGTTCAACAAGAAGGACGCGCAGCTCTGCGTTCTGCTGCTGCCTGTCTCCGCAATCCTTGCACCGTAACGGGATTCATCTATGCCTAGAGCCGTTGACCGCAAAACCCTAGCGATCAGTCATGATCCGAACTACATGCCCGAGTTCTCGCTGCATGAAGCCATGCAACAGGGCGTGGACATGTGGAAGGTGCTGCTTGAGTCCATCAAGGAGCACATCGAGGGTCTGGTCCGTGAGGTCATCTCCAAGCTGCTGGGTATCGCCATCGACCCCGAGCAAGCCCTTGAGGACGCTCTCGCCGCGCTGGCTAACTGGGCTCTGAACATCCCCGGCGCTGAGCTGATCGTCGCGGCGATCACGGGCGTTGCGGGCGGACTGTCGAAGCTGGGCGAGTATTTCGACAACTTCCGCGCGTTCATGAACGGGCTGGACTTCACACAACCCGACTTCAACCCGCTGGACGCCGCGCGTGTGTTCGTCACGAACGTCATTCGTCCGTTCCTGTCAACGATTTTCGCGTGGGTGCGCCCTGAGTGGCTACCGCAGGTGTCGCTGTTCAGCATTGGCGATTCACAACCCAACCTGCTAGCCGAAGGCGACTTCCGCGACCTGATCACGCTCGACGGTGGCGGGCACTACTGGGACGGTACCGATGGCCGAACAGTCAACGGCTGCGCGGCGGTCAACGCTGACGGCGTGGATCACGTCATCGTGTCCAACCCCGTCCCCGTCTCCGAGGAGCAGAAGCTCAACTGCGGCGGTCACGTCAGCCACGCGGGAGCGTACGGAACCGACATTATCGAAATATCGCTCATCACGTATCTGGACAACACCATCGTGTCCACGCACGTGCTGGGCACGCTGTCACCGAGCGGCGACGACACCGACTGGTCGCAATCCATCAGCGGCACCTACACGGTTCCGTCTGGTGTGGACGCCGTGGCGATGCAATTGCGCGTCACCAGCGGCGCTACAGCGGGTGTCGTCAAGTTCGATGACTGCTGGGTGAAAAAGCAACAGCTACTCAAGATTCCGTTCATCGACACCCTGGAGACGGTGCTGTCCACAGCGGCGGCGAAGGTGCAGGACATCATCGACCGAATCATCAACGCGTTCCAAAACTTCGGCGAGTTGATCGACACGGTGCTACCTGTCGGGGGAATCCTGGACGCCATCTTCGGCATCTTTGATACGGGACTCACGGCGAACAACCGCACGCTGGCAATCGAGACGCGTATCAAAGCCCTTGAGAGCGCGGCGAACACCATCATGCTGGACTTCAACGGTCCGTCCGCGAACAGCCCCGGTGCCGAGTTCGCCGAGAAAGCAAGCGGCGGTGGCGCGGGTGACGTTGGCCCCAACGGCAAGGGTGCGGTGGTCTGGAAGCCAAACGGCGCAGGCAACCGCACCAAGCTGTACCGCTACACCGGCTCAGCCCTCAACACCGACGCGTGCGTCTTGGAATGGGTGCTCGCGTCATCACCGCAGAGCTATATCTTCGATGACGCGTTCACATACGTCCTCGCGCGCATGAACGGGTTCACGGACAACGTTCGGGTACGCAGCGGGTTCGACAACATACGCATTCAGGCGACGGTGGCTAGCGCGGTGTCCAACATCGGACCCGCATGGTCGGGGAACCCGAAGGCGGGGGACGCGTTCGCCTGGTACATCGGGGAAAGCGGCGCGGTCAACCTCCGTCACCACGTGCTGACACGCAACGGCGTCACGATTCTCGACTTCAGCGAAACCACAAGCGTGGTAGGCGCATCGAACCGTCACATCGGTTTCGGCATGGAGACGGGCAACCGTCTCGTCATCACTCAGAACATCCCGGCAGGTCTGGGCGTTCTTACCGCAGCGGAGGTGCTGTAATGGCTCTATTCGGTAGCGGCCCCGTGCTTCTCGACACACCCGAGACCATGCTGGCTGCGCTCAAAGAACTCGCAGGCGTTGACGCCTTGCAGTGGCGCGGGCAGATCGACGTGTGGAACGTCGGCGAAGGCGCTGCTCAATGGCGGCTGGAACTGAACAACGATCAGGGACCAGGCGACGGCAACACGGTAAGCGCCGTTCTCGGGGACTACCTGGTGCTCACCTACGGTCGCCTGCTCAAGCTCACTGCCGACGAGGTGTAGCTAGATGGCGTGGTCTGACAGCGCCACGCTGATCGACCTGGAACCCTCGCAGGGCTGGTCCGACGAGGCTGACCTCCCGCAGCGTGAACCCGCGCTCGGATGGACAGGCATCAAGTCGGTGCGCGTACCCACCATGGGCGCGACCGCTGAGCTGACACCACCAACGGGAACGTCCAGCGTCGTCGTCAACGTACCCGGCGCGGGTCTCGGTCCCCTCATCCCGTTCACGATCCCCGGCGTGCTGCAAAGCCGTCCGCAGATGAACGGACACGCGGGACTACCCGTGCCCGACGTTCGCGCCGTGGTGGTAGCGCCTGTGATGGGCGCAGCGGGAGAGCTGTACACACCGACCATCATCAGCGCACCAGACCACACATACGTACCGCCCGTCATGGACGCAACGGGGAACGTGGCGGTGCCGTTCGTCGGCGGCGGTGTCGAGGTGAACGCCACGACATTCGGCGCGTACGTCGCCAAGGACGAGATTCCCTACACCATCCCGTGGGAAATCGGCCTACCAGGATTCCGCGTACCGACCATCAGCTCCACCAACGTCGCAACACCCACTCCGATGACCGCAGCGGGTGATCTGCACACACCGCTGATCACGTCAGGCGTCACCGTTCCGGTCCCACCGATGGCGGTGGACTGTGACGGGCTGACAGCAACACCGAGCGTGTCTACCGAGGTAGACACGGTTCCGCCGATGACCGCAGCGGGTCAACTACACACACCAACCGTCACATCGGGAACGCAGGTGAACCCACCCGCGATGACGGCCACCGTGTCCTGGTACCCGAACACCGTCGCGTCAGGTGCGAACCTCGCGGCGGGTGTGATCCTCGAATCGGACTCGGTGTTGCACACCCCCGTCGTCGCATCCGGCGCAACAGTGGGTGCGCCCGCGATGGGTGCCACCGCTGAGCTTTCCGACCCGCTCCTTGATGTGTCCGCAGCGCCTGCCGTGGAACCATCCGACATGGTGGCCGACGCGGAGATGTTGGTTCCGACCATCCTGGTGGGTCACGGCGTCGCGGCTCCCACGATGACCGCGACCGCAGCGGTTCCCGTCCCGTCCGTGCAAAAGGGCTCACTCATCACGGTGACCGATTTTCCGACCATCCTGGTGGGTCACGGCGTCGCGGCTCCCACGATGACCGCGACCGCAGCGGTTCCCGTCCCGTCCGTGCAAAAGGGCTCACTCATCACGGTGACCGATTCCATGGAACTGGTGGTGACGGGCATTCCGTACGAGGTGCCGTTCATCATCGGACAGCACACCGGGATGCGCGTACCCGATGTCCGCATGTGGACGGACACCGCGCTACCTGACCCGCTGGCCGCAACCGTCGCCATCCCCGTGCCGGTTGTCACTTCCGGTGCGCTGGTGACAGTCCCGATCATGTCCGCAACCGCAGCGTGGTCGGTACCCACTGTCACGTCAGGCGCACGCCCCGTGTCACCGCTCATGAGCGCGTCCGCACCCGACCTGCACGACTCCACGAAGAAACCGCTGCCGATGTCCACTGTGACGCAGGAATACACGACCGCAGGGACATTCACCTACAACATCCCATCGGACGCGTTGTTGATCGACATTGTGCTCCTTGGTGGTGGCGCGTCGGGACAAACGGGCAACGGCGCGAACACCGTTCGTGGTGACGGCGGCAAGGCTGGCACGTGGGCTATGGCGACACTCGAACGCGGTGTGCACATCCCGTGGAACGCATACACCATCAGCGTGACCGTTGGCGCTGGCGGCGCGCAACCCGCCAACTCAGACCACGCGGGACCGAACAACGGCGCAGCGTCCTCCATCACCGTAACGGGATACGGGACTCTCACCGCTGCGGGCGGCACGGGTAAGACGGGCGCACAGAACGGTGAGGGTGGCGGAACCCAAACCCTGAACGGCGTCACCTACACAAGAGGAGCTGGTGGCACCGGTAACGGTGGCGCGGGCACAGCTCCAGGCGGCGGCGGTGCTGGTGGTAACGGCGGAATCTTCGGGTCACGTACACGCGGCGGGGCGGGTGCCGTAGGCCGTGCATGGTTCAGGGCATACCAATGAGAATCGTTGAGACGCTGCGCGTCACGATCCCCGACACCGACGAGATGATCCTCCCGCCAGGCACGGTGGTGGTCGAGATCAACGGAACCACGGCGACGTTGGACGTGGACTACGACTACACCCCGTTCGCCGATCCCGATGGACCAGACCACGTTTTCACCACCGACATCCTCCGCAGCGTGGACGGGGAGCTGGTGGTGGAGCACGGCGTCTCGTGCATCAACTTCGCGAACCCCGTAGAAAGCCGCACAACCACGCGCTTATAGCGCTCATCCCATTCAGCCCGATGCCACAACGGCATTCGGGCATTTCGTCATGGAAAGGCGACGACACAATGGCCGTTACATCCAAGTATTACTCGCTGTTCTTCAAGTCCGCGTTCAACAAGGAGGTGGACCTCGACACCGACACCATCAAGGTGATGCTGTGCACGTCGTCCTACACCCCTAACCAGGACACCCACCAGTACAAGTCCTCCGTCACCAACGAGGTTGTCGGCACTGGCTACACGGCGGGTGGGGCGACCATCTCCGGTGTCGCGGTGTCCTACAACACATCAACCAACGTGCTGTCGTTCGACGGCGGTGACGTGTCCTGGACGGGCGCAACGCTGATCGGTGCTAACGCTCCGCGTTACGCCGTGCTGTACGACGCCAGCCCCGCATCCGACGCAACACGTCCGCTCATCGGCTACGTGGACTTCGGCGACGACTCTTACGCACCAAACGGCGGCACGCTGACCATCGCGTGGAACGCGGCGGGCATCGGCTCCGTCACCGTCGCCTAACCGAAACCCATTGATTCCTAGGAGGTATCCATGCCTGTAAAGGACACGTGGGTCGATGGCGAGAGCTATGACGCTGCCGCCATCAACGCGGTCGGATCGTCCATCAACGATCTGGAGACAGACGTTGCGGGTAAAGCCCCCGCCGCGCACGGACATAGCGCTGCGGACATCACCAGCGGGACGCTCGACATCGCGCGAATCCCCACCGGTACGTCGTCCACCACCGTCACGGTGGGAAACGATTCGCGACTGAGTAACACGCGCACACCGACTGATAACACGGTGTCAACAGCCAAGATTCAAGACGCGGCGGTGAC
>Ga0209174_10002492_pt1 | contig 12084 bp, 11 predicted proteins | sample JI91814BDNA_FD_187505 | JGI IMG/M metagenome (GOLD analysis project Ga0209174, IMG submission 187505) | Wastewater effluent complex algal communities from Wisconsin, to seasonally profile nutrient transformation and Carbon sequestration -... | ecosystem: Engineered > WWTP > Effluent > Algae...
GGGCACCCAGTCCTGCAGGTTTTAAACCCTGGGGACCACCGGCTTCAAAGATGGCGTTCCAGATTTTTTCGGCGTCATTATCCTTGTCTTCAAAATAAATTTCCACCCCGCCTGCCCCGGTATATCCGGTGGCGCTGATCAGTACATTGTCGACACCGGCAAAGCGGCCTTTTACAAAAGTGTAATATTTGAGATTCAGAATATCCATCTCGGTGAGTGGCTGTAATATTTTTGTTGCATTGGGGCCCTGAATGGCGAGCAGGCAGGTTTTATCGGAAATATTATGCATTTCCACCTGCTGATGATCATGCTTCCGGATCCAGTTCCAGTCTTTTTCAATATTTGAAGCATTCACCACCAGCATATATACCTTATTCTCTTCCACGCAATACACGAGCAAATCATCTACAATGCCGCCATCTTCATTGGGAAGACAACTGTACTGGGCCTGACCGGCTTTTAACTTGGCGGCATCATTACTGGTTACACTTTGAATAAGATCCAATGCATGGGGACCTTTCAAAATGAATTCCCCCATATGGCTTACATCAAAGATGCCGGCATTCCGGCGAACTGCAGCATGCTCATCATTGATGCCGGTATAGGAGATGGGCATATTGTAGCCGGCGAATTCCGCCATTTTCGCACCAAGGGCAATATGTTTATCGGTAAAGGGAGTGCTTTTCATACTTATCGTTTTAATCCCCATAAGGCCTTGCCGGGGTGAGCAAATGTAGAGTAAAACCCAGTTATTTCAGCACCTGACCCATGCGGAGATACAAGGGAAACCGGATGGTCATTTTCTCTTTTTCCCAATGTTTCCTGATCTTTTCCACTATTTCAACAGTGGGATTATACCCTTTGTCCAGTATAAATTTTTGCACGGCCGACCAGCTGTTGAGGTATCCACCAATATCTTCGAGCCCCCATTCAAAACTCAGACTGAAAATCGGGCAGGAAATTTCTTTTAACGGAAAAGGTATTGTTGCATAATTGGTATCCACCAATTTTCTCTCCGGGTCCCAGTAAGGGCCGAGTATGTTTTTATGAAAATCCTGTTTGATGTCATCGATTTGAGGAGAAACTGTCATTCCACCATACATCCAGGTAGCGAACCAGCCGTTGTTCCGGGTTACGCGATTGAGCTCTTTATAAAAAAGATCAAAATCAAACCAATGAAGAGCCTGTGAAACGGTTACAAGATCAAAACTGTCGTCTTCAAAATCCGTTTTTTCAGCCGCTTGTACAGAATAAAAAACATTTGAAATACTAAGGGCATTTGACAATTGTTTTTCGCTGATATCGGTTGCCATTACCTTTTTGAAGTAGGGAGCGAGGTCCTTTGCCGTTTGTCCGTTTCCTGTTGCGCAATCCCAGGCCATATTTCTCTCCGGTACCTGATTCAGGATGAATGTAAATAATTCGGGTGGGTAAGTAGGCCGGTACCTGGCATAAAGTTCCGACTGTTTGGAGAAAATATCCTTCATCTTTTAAAGATAAAAAAAGTCCCGCCAGTGGCAGGACTTATTCATTCAGGTTGGTGGCTGTTCGATTAACAGTAATACCAGTATTTGTACCAATAGCAATAGCCATAGCCATCACAATAGTAGTACCAGTAGTAACAAAGTCCGGCACCACGGCTGGCAGTAGGCGCTTTGTACGTTTTCTGGAAAGCCTTGATCGCTTTCTGGATTGACTTGGCTTGCTTGGCATCCAGTACATCACCAGCTTTGTAAGTAGAACCGGCTAATGTGGCTGTGGGTGCACCGGCACCGCGGCTGGCTGTGAGGTCAGCATTAGCGACCATGCTCAGGAAGCCGATATCATCAGCACTCAGCGTTGTTCCTGCATTCAGCGCAGAAACATTTTTTTCTGCCTGGCCAAAAGCAATAGACGCCATCAGCAGCAAGGAGAATGAAAACAGGATTTTAATCCTCTTCATAGTTTTTGTGTTTGTAGTTATTAAATCGGGTTTTGACATTCAATTTACGATATAAAAGTAATAGCTGCAGAAAAGAATAGCATACCCTGTACGGGGTATTTATTCCGGCTTAACAATTCCTTAAACAGAAAGGCCCGTTCTGCCAGAGCAGGAACGGGACCATTCTATATCCCTTGATGGGATGTCCAACTTCAACCTTCTTTATACCATTACATCAGAACCACTCTGCAGCAGATGAAACGGGGGAGGGTCCTTTGGCAAAGGAGTTTTTTATTTCTGGTTTTTTCTTTAATGGAAGAGTTGTTCCGGGTTTGGAGTTCTTGATTTTTTCTTCCAGGTCCCTGATTCTTTTTTCATTTTCCTCATTTCTCTTTTTTTCCTCTTCCAGTTGTTTTTCAAGTGTACCTGAGTTATCTTTTACTGCAGTTGTATCCTTGTTCCCATCATCATAACGATATCCATTATCGGTTTTTACAGCCGGTTTTTCACCACCAGGTCCGATCAACTCGCCACCGGCGCCCATGGTATAATCAACATCTGTTTGGTAAACAAATCCCCCCCTGTCACTAACCTCTACGCCGGAAACACGGTTGCGGCGATAGCTGCGTTTAACCTTTACTTCCATTCCGTTTAGTTTGGTATCTACGGATCTGTCAAAACGAATTTTCTTACCCACCGGAATCTGAATTTCAATTTCCACATGCTGACCACGGAAACGGCTTTCCTTTCCAATAGCATATCCATGATCAAGATCCAGGATACTGTCTCTGGAAGAAATATCAAATTGTATTTTCTCCGCCCTGGCCGTTGCTTCATTTTCTGTGCGGCCAAAACTGTATTTTTTCAGGGTAACATGGTACTGTGCATCCGGACTGGGGCGTACATCAAAGTGTACTGCTGCAATTTTTAAACTGTCAGACGATAAATCCCATCCATCTGCATCACCGTCAATCCATCCGAACCCACCGGTATATTCCAGTTCAGGCTTAGAAACCGCCACGATCATTTTTCCATTCACCGGCTGGTTGACGCTAATTGATGAATCAACATGTTCATATTCCCTGAAATCTTTGGATATACTTGCTGCAAAAAACACTACCGCTACCCAACCAAGGGCCCAGAGACCACCGAAGGTCCAGCCCAGGTAATTGCTTTTTGCTTTGGCCCTGATGATCCGGCGAATGATCCAGGTGATAAACCCGATCAGCGGAACCAGCAAAAAGAGGATCAGGGTGGCCCAGGCCAGGAATTCCTGACGGCTGCTGGTCCACAAAAAATTATTGACCGGCCACCAGGCAATGCCGCCAAACAGCAATGCAATCACGGTAACAAATAAGGCAAAGGCAATGGTACCTGCAATAAACAGGAAGAATACTTTAAACAGTACGCCGATAGCATGTCCTAATCCGCCTCCCCTTCTCCGGGTGGTTTCAACTACTTCACGCACAAATTCCCTGCCCCTGGTATCAGTGAATTCTTTTGCTTTGCTGGAGAACTGCTGAGATGATGATTTGACCTCTGCACTCCAGCTCTTCATTTTTTCTTTCATGTTGTCCATTCCTTCTCTCACATTCTGCCTGATCCGGTTGATATCAACTGTTTCACCACGCATTTCCATTTTCTGATAATCACTCACTGCTTCCGGTAATACGATCCAGAGAATGATATAGGCCAGGATAAAAGTGCCCGTTAAAGATCCAAAACCAATATTCCAGGCCCAGTCAATATCATTATCCCAGGCATAATTGTCGATGAACCTGAATAAAAGGCTCAGGATCAGCGGAGCGGCAAAAATCAGCCGGATTGTATTGGCTCTTTTTCCAAAATAAGCAGCTAATCCACCCGCTACACCACCAATGATCCTGTCATCCGGATTACGGTACAATCTTTTACCAATAAACCCTTCCAGGTCTTTTGGTGGTAATACGATCCAGAGAATAATATAGGCGAGGAATCCAAAACCAAATCCACCAAAACTGATGATGGCAAAAAGTATTCTGACAATGGCCGGATCTACATTCATATAGGCGGCAATACCACTGCACACCCCACCAACAAATTTATCATTGGTATCACGATAGAGTCTTCCTTTTTCCCTGCGGGGAGGTGGCGCTGTAAAGCCCGGGTCGGTGGTTGCAGAACCGGAGTTGGCACCTGCAGATGAACTGGCCGAGGCTGTGGTGCCGGATGCTGCCGCTTCCTGATCAGCCGCTTCAAAGTCTTCTACTCTTCCCATGGAACTGATGATTTCCTCTACATCACTATCCGTAATGGATTCTGCTCCTTTACGAACTTTATCACTCATCAGTTCGGCAATCCTGCCTTCAATATCATTGATGATCTCATCCCGCCCTTCTTCATTGGCGAAATAGCGGCGAAGACTTTCTATATACTGCTGTAATTTTTCATACGCAATATCTTCGATCGGTATGACCCTTCCGCTGAGGTTGATGTTAATGATCTTTTTCATGCGACGTGTATTTGGTTGAAGTAAGTTCGTCTGTACAAAGTACCGGCGAACCAGTTGGTTTATTGACTGTTTAAAGGCTCATCCTGCTTTTTACTGGTGAGGGCATTCACCCCGTTGGACAACTCATTCCAGGTTTGTTCCAGCTCGCCGTAAAAGACTTCTCCTTTTTCAGTAAGGGAAAAGTATTTTCTCGGCGGGCCCGAATTGCTTTCCACCCAGCGATAAGTAAGCATGTCTGCGTTTTTTAGCCTGGTGAGCAGGGGATAAAGTGTTCCTTCCAGTATCTGCAGGTTGGCGGCTTTCATTTCTTCCACAATATCACTGGGATATGCCTCGCCCCGCCTGATAATGGATAGGATACAAAATTCGAGTATCCCCTTCCGCATCTGGCTCTGTGTGTTTTCTATATTCATGGCTGCTGAATCATTTGGGTATAATTATTATCAATGATCATAACTGATAACCCTTGTTATCTGCCATTGATCACCGGTTTGTTTCCATATATGCAGGAATTTGAAACGACCACAATCCTTTTTGTTTTGTTCGGTATGGCAAAACTCATGGGTACCTGTCTGAATCGCTCCATAACCCGGTATCGGATAAACTTCCAATGTGCCAGGTACCAGGGTTCTTTGCAAGTCACTGCCATTCCTGATCGTTGACTGCAAAAAGCCGGTAGTTTCCCCATATCCGGTCAATCCTCCCTTATCATGAAAAAATTCAAGCTCCTTACTGAACATCGCTGCAAATACAACTGTATCCCTCCGGTTAAAAGCTTCAAATAACTGGCTGTCCAGTTGCTGCACTTTTTGAAACAGACTATCTGCTTTTGCTGTATTTACTGCCTGCCCTACTGAGCGGCCCGAATATTCCAAGCCTCCTGCCATCAACAGCCAGGTAAAGGGAATGATAAAGTATGGTGCGAGATTTCTCATTGTCCTGAATCTGAATCAAAGATAGTGTGATATTTGGTACTATGCAAAACAAAGTACTAAATAATTTTTAAAACATCTTGCTTAATTATCTTATTTAATTGATAATTAGTTAATTAGGAAGTTTGTGTGATTTGAGGGCTTTTAAGTTATTTTGCCAATGCGCTGGATATTCCCCGTTTTTATTGCTCTCACCCTATTTTCCTGTTCCAATAAGTATCGCCCTTTTCAATCCCGTTATGCTTTTAAAAGCCAGGATGGAAAACCGGAATATAGCCAGCTTGATTACTGGGCAGCACATCCCTGGAAACAGGATCCCTCCGACAGTGTTCCGGCTCCGCTGGCAGGTTTACCCAGAGATACTGTGGCTGATGTTTTCTTTTTACATCCCACCACCTTTACTAAAAAAAGAGATCGCGGAACAATGAATGCATTGATAGATGATTCCTATATCAACGCAAAAACTGATTACTCCACCATCTTATACCAGGCCAGTGTATTTAATGAGCAATGCAGAATTTTTGCGCCCCGTTACCGGCAGGCACATATCTACAATTTTTTTAAAGAGAATAAAGAAGAAGCCGCAAAAGCATTTGACCTGGCTTATGAAGATATCCGTACTGCCTTTTTGTTTTATATGGAACACTGGAATAAAAATCGCCCGCTCATCATTGCAGCACATAGCCAGGGAAGTCTGTTGGCCGAACGTTTACTCAAAGAGTTTTTTGAGAACAAACCGCTGTCCAAACAATTAGTAACTGCTTATATTATCGGATGGCCCGTACCCAAAGAATATTTCAGTACGCTTACAATTTGTGAAGACTCTCTGCAAACCGGTTGTATTTGCAGCTGGCGGACATTACGGAATAATTTTGTTCCCCGTTATCTGAGGAAGGAAAACGGAAATTCTTATGTCACTAACCCACTCAACTGGACAGCCGGTACCACTTATGCACCCAAACAGATGAACCGCGGATCCGTACTCACCAATTTCAATAAAGTGTACCGGCATACAACGGATGCCCGGATCAGTAATGGATTTTTATACGTACGAAAACCAAAATTTCCCTGGAGCTTCCTTTTTTTCAGCAGGAATTATCATATCGCGGATATCAATTTGTATTATATCAACCTGCGGGATAATATCAAAGCAAGGATTGCTGCCTACAAACCATGAATGATACCGGTTATTTTATCGCTTTTTTTCCGCTACCAGAAAACTTTCTGAAAATTTTAGCCAGTAATTGCCGCATCGTAGCGAAGATGATCTGCAGATCCAACCGGTAACCCGCTTTTCGAACGTATTGTGCATCCCAGTAATACCGCTCACGATACTATCATAATCGGCAATCAAACCATGACAACCGTTTACCTGGGCCAGTCCGGTTATACCAGGTTTTACCAGGTGTCTGAACTGGTAACTATGTACCACAAATGAAAAACGAACGCAATCGGCCACCATATGCGGGCGCGGACCAACCACACTCATTTGACCAACCAGCACATTCAGGAACTGTGGCAGCTCATCTATATTGGTATCCCTTAAAAACCGGCCAATCCTGGTAATCCTGGCATCTTCTGCTTCAGCTGGCTGGTCGTCTGCTTCCGGGTTCATTACCATGGTCCGGAATTTATAACAGATAAAGGGACGACCGTTTTGTCCAATTCTTTTTTGTCTGAAAAAAGCAGGGCCTTTCGTACCGGCCCTGATGATTATCGCAAGCAAAGGAGCCATCCAGCTTAAAAGCAGGAGGATCACTACGATAGAAAAAATAATGTCACCCACCCTTTTTATGGCCAGATATTCTTTCCTGCTGGCAACGAAGCTCCGGACAATCCCGTTTTGGTCCCGAAGCGACCATTGATTTGCCGGCTTACTGTTCCGTTGTTGTATGGTAGAAGAGTGCATGATCAGGTGATGTTCTAGTATCGCCGGTAAGGAATAAAAGGTTGCTTGAAATGCTGTAAAATGAACAGGGCGATCAGTGATTTTCATTATTCCAACCCGGAATTATCCGCAGTAGAGGGAAAGCAGGCCCTGCTGCATACCCTCCTGTATTTTGATATTTTCCATTACCCCTTACGTTTACCTGAAATTCTTCAGTTTAGCAACCAGGTAACAGACCATGAAACCGGGCAGCAGTGGTTGCAGGAACTGATTGATGCCGGAACCGTTTTTCAAATCGGTGAATTTTACCTGTTAAACAATGATCCCGGACTTTGCGCCCGCCGGATAGCAGGGAATCGCCAGGCGGATGTTTTACTCCAAAAAGCAAAACGCATTGGCCGGTTTCTTTACCGATTTCCTTTTGTAAGAGCCATTGGCATTTCCGGCTCTTTGTCCAAGGGCTATGCTGATAAAAATGCAGATATTGATTTCTTCATCATTACTGCCCAGAATCGTTTATGGATTGCCCGTACTTTCATGCATTTATTCAAGAAGCTGACCTTCCTGGTTGGCAGGCAGCATTATTATTGCATGAACTACTATATTGATGAAACAGCACTTTCATTAGACGAACAAAATATTTTCACTGCCATCGAAATCAAAACCCTGCTGCCAGTAGCCGGTGCAGCCGTGATGGATCGTTTTTTCCGGCAAAACGGATGGGCCAATGATTTTCTTCCCGCTGCTGCTTTTCGTCAACAGGAACAAGATGAACCCGGAAGGATGTATTTTAAAAAATTCAACGAATGGCTATTTCGTAAAAACATCGGACAACGACTGGAAAACTTTCTCATGCGTCTAACCCGGAATCGCTGGAATAAAAAAGAAGAAAAAGGGAAAAAGAATATGAAGGGGTTTGAAATGGGACTGATCTCCGGTATCCATTTTGCCCGTTCCAATCCGGGCATGTTCCAGGAACATGTATTACAAACTTACCGGCAACGCATCAATGCTATAGAAAGAAAAGAGAAAAATAGTTCAGGAAAGCTTTTTCCTTTGTAAAGTGATGATATAATAATCCCCGATACTTTTCCAGGGCCAGCTTGATTTTAGTTTTTGCTCCCACCTCATCAGTCTTTTAAACCAATTGGGATGCGTTTCTGCAAAATGTTCCAGGTAAGAAGGCGGCACCATGGTACACAACCCTTCAATAGCCACTTTATCAAAATCCTTTTGCAGTGCACGAATAATCGTGGATGGATTATAATACCAGCAGCGGAATGGCATTCCCTCCACTTTGGCCCTTGCTCCTTTTTTACCTGTCCACCGCCTGAATGCCGTGCGAAATTTCCCTCTGAACAGCATTAAAGTTTCCCAAAGGCAAAAACGGGGAAGCAGTACCAGGGTTATATATCCACCCGGTTTCGTCAGCGTTTTAAAAGAAGAAAGTACTTTTTCAATAGAGCCGGTACAATTCAATCCGGCAAAATTGGAAAACAGGTAATCATAGGGCCCCTTTTGCTGCAATGAACCCAAATCGGTATAAGAACAAGATTCATGTGTTACCTGTGCAGACAAACCTTGCTCAGCGATTTTTCCGGAAAGTATCCCAAGCATACCTGTAGAAATATCCGTAGCATGAATGCGATGTCCCTGTTTTGCAAAATAAACAGCATCCTCACCGGTACCGGCATTTAATTCCAGCATATAAGATCCTGGTTTGATCCATTGCTCCACATGATCTCTTACCCTTTTTCTTTTGTATTGTACAATGCTGTCGGAGCCATACAACTGATCAAAAACAGGCGCCTGCTTTCCAAAAGCATTGCCCGCACTTTGTTCCTGTATCGCCAATTCTCCGTTTTTCATTTGTTGTAAAAATCTAGTTTTTTCAAACGGAGTCCCGCCAGCCAGGAAGCAGGCACATAATAAAGCAGGGAGAACGCTTTCCTGATTTTATGGAAACTTGTCCTGGCCGGTTTGGCTAGTAATTGTTTGACAATCTGTATGGACAAGTGCTTTTGATAATTCTTATGTACATAGCGGTGCAACTGTTTATAATAAGCCGGTGCAAAGCTATTGCGGAACATCAGGGCCAGTTCATCAGAATCAGTCCAGTTGGATTTTTCCCTTAACTGCGTCTTGACCTTTTCATAAAATATAGTACCCGGGAGCGGATAAGCAACCGACACTCCCAGTTCATAAGGCAGGAGCTGATTGATCATATCAATGGTCTTACGGATATCTTCTCTTGTTTCTCCCGGATAGCCAAACTGAATAAAGAAGGAAGGATTGATCCCGTTTTTTTTCAGCAGGGCCGTGGCCTGAAAAATTTGCTGAACGGTAGTACCCTTGTCCATTGCATCCAGAATTTTCTGTGAACCGCTTTCGGCCCCCATCCACACATTATTACAACCGGCCCTGGCGAGATCGGCAATATAATTTTCCTGCAACATCAGGTCAACCCTGGCTTGTATTTTAAAATGAAACTGAAGGCCTTCCTTTTCAATCAGGTCAGCAAATTCCCGAACCCAGCCGGGTTTTAATCCGAATATATCATCACAGAACCAGATATGATCAAAAGCATATTGCTCTTTTAGCATTTTCAGTTCTGCCACCACATGCGAAGCAGAGCGGGTATTATACCGGTTGCCATAAATGGGTTTGGCGCACCAGTTACATTTAAATGGACATCCGCGGGTGGTTGCCATATTCAATGAAAAATATCCTTTGTGTTTCACCCATATTTTCCGGTAAGCGTCCATATCCACCAGGTCCCAGGCGGGAAAGGGCAACTCATCCAGGTTTTTCATCACTGATCTTTTAGCCGTCCGAACGATGGCCTCTTTCTGTTTGAATGCAATACCGGGTATGGAAAGAAAATCAGTGCTGCCATTGTTGAGATTACTGATCAGTTCCACCAGGGTTTGTTCCGCTTCTCCCAGCAAGATAAAGTCGGCGCCCTCTTCCAGGTATTTCTCAAAATGATCATTCGCATCCGAACTGGCCACCAATACTGTACACCCTTTCTGTTTGGCAAACTTCATCATCTCAAAAGCTGCTTCCCGCATATTGGTCAGACACATTTTGGTGAGATAGTTAAAGCCATCATCATAAATGATAAAATAATCAGGTTGGTTTTGTTGCAAAGGCAGGATGATTTCTTCCGGCCCGAAGGCAAACATGGTATCCATGAAACTCACTTCATGTCCCAGGTTCCGCATCATGGAAACGGCATACAAACAACCGATGGGCGGATAGGGCTGACCGGTGGCCCATTGCTTGGGGTCAAAACGCATAAAGTAAGAATGGGAAAAAAGGATTTTACTCATGGCGTATGATTTGATGAAAGGGTGGTTCCGGGTGATAAATACAATCTGCACACACATTTTTCGCAGGTGGGGTTGGTGGCCACATCCAGGTTTTTTCTAAACCGGATCGCCTGCTCACTGTTCAGTATATCATTGAATGCGCCTTCCCGGATATTGCCCATGGCTTCGTGAAAAAAGCAGGGTCGTACGGTTCCGTCTGCTTCCACCACGGCCGATACCCAGGGTGCATTGCACTTTTGATAAGGAAAAGACTGCAGCCCATGCAGGGCTGAATAATAAGTATGAATTTGCATCAGTCTGTCTGCTGACTCTGCAATAAAGCTGTTATCAGCTTGTCGTTCTTCATTTACACGTTCCAGAATATTTTTCAAGTCCGGCAGTTCTGTTTTCGCAATCATAATTTCCTGCTGTCTATCTCCGGACCATAATACTTCGCGATTGAATGCATGACTGCTGACATCTGCGGGCAGAAAACTGATCTGATTAAGACCCATTTTTTTTGCCGTTCGGATAATATCGCCCATGATCCGGAAATTAAGCTGGTGCAAAACGGTCCGGGCAGTAATCCGGTAAGCTGGATTGATTGTACGGATGGCTTCTACTCCTTCCTGTAATAAATCAAATGCACCGGCAATATTCCTGATCCGGTCATGTGTAGCCGGGTCACCATCGAGCGAAACAATGATCTCCGACACTTTTTCCGTCAGTAGTTGGGCATGCTTTTTCAGGGTCAGTCCGGTTGAAAGCAAAACCACACTGATTTGCTCCTGCCGGAGGATATCACATAACTGAAAAAAAGCAGGATGCAGTAAAGCTTCTCCTCCCGACATCAGCACCTGTTGTGTGCCGAGTTTTTTCAGCGATACCAGTAACTGACTGATATCATTTGCCGTCAATTGCTGCCGTTGCTGATTATCTTTCCAGATATCACACATCACACAGCGGCAATTACATCCGCTATGTGGCATCAATACCACCAGTGGCATAGCCTTGATTACACTGGTTTGTAAACTCCGATGCCTTTTAAAACGATGATATAAGGTGCCTGCAATTGTCATGAGATTTGAATACAAATCCAGGGAAAAGGATCCTGGTTCTTTTTAAAAAACCGGAAACGGCTGGCAGGTTTTGATAAAATAGTGTAAGATAAACCGGCCAACTCCTCCCAACTGTGATGGAAATAATAAGCGGCCATTGCTGGTACACCCGACTCATTAAAATAGCGAATCGTTCTTTCCCTGGCAGCCGCAACATTCTGCTGATCGTAAAAAGGACTATCGAGCAGGTGCAGCTCCCCACCGGGTTTTAATATTTCCCGGGACCGTTTTATCACATCCTGCAGCGATTCAAAATACTGGATGCTGGAAGCAAAAACTATTGCATCATATTGTTTGCCCTTCAGCTCCGGGTGATCCAGACTTCCATTGATAAAATGAAGATTGGGCTGATTGCCAAAAACTCTTTTCGCCTGTTCCAGTTCTGTTTCATTGATATCAGTCCCTGTTATTGTATGCTGACGA
>Ga0209174_10002497_pt1 | contig 12069 bp, 11 predicted proteins | sample JI91814BDNA_FD_187505 | JGI IMG/M metagenome (GOLD analysis project Ga0209174, IMG submission 187505) | Wastewater effluent complex algal communities from Wisconsin, to seasonally profile nutrient transformation and Carbon sequestration -... | ecosystem: Engineered > WWTP > Effluent > Algae...
TTTGCCTCGTGTTGTGGGGGGGGGGCGTTGCTGGTGGGAGGAGTGCGGACTTCTTGAGTCCCCAGTGACAATATGCTGCTCTCAAGATAACGGATGCCTTGCTTCGGCCTCTCTTCGCGCATTCAATTCCCTTATCATGCCCGCTGTGTCCTGCAACCCGAACGAGCGGCCATGTCCAAGCTTTCCGAACGCGACGTCTGCAGCAAATTCATCACCCCGGCCTTGATGTCCGCCGGCTGGAACCTGCAAACCCAGATCCGCGAGGAAGTCGGTTTCACCAAGGGCCGCATCATCGTTCGCGGCAAGCTGCACAGCCGGGGCAAGGGCAAACGGGCTGACTACGTGCTGTACTACAAGCCCAATCAGCCGATTGCCCTGATAGAGGCGAAGGACCCTACGCATGGTCTCGGCGCCGGCATGCAGCAGGGCCTCGACTACGCCGAAACGCTCGACATCCCCTTCGTTTTCTCCAGCAACGGCAACGGCTTCCTGTTCCACGACCGCACCGGCAACGCGGTCGTCACCGAAACCGAGCTAACGCTGGCCGATTTCCCCGCGCCGGCCGAGCTGTGGCAACGCTACTGCGCCTGGAAGGGACTGGCGGGCGATGCGCTCGCCACCGTCGAAACCCCGTATTACGACGATGGCTCCGGCCGGGTGCCGCGCTACTACCAAGTCACCGCCGTCAATCGCACCGTTGAGGCCGTCGCCCGCGGGCAGGATCGCATCCTGCTGGTGATGGCCACGGGTACCGGTAAGACCTACACCGCCTTCCAGATCATCTGGCGCCTATGGAAGTCGAAGATCAAGAAACGCATCCTGTTTCTGGCCGACCGCAACATCCTCGTCGATCAGACCCGCACCAACGACTTCAAGCCGTTTGGTCCAGCCATGACCAAGATCGAGAAGCGGCACGCCAACAAGGCTTACGAGATCTACCTGTCGCTGTATCAGGCCGTCACCGGCAACGAGGAAGAGAAGAACATCTACAAACAGTTCTCGCCGGACTTCTTTGACCTGATCATCATTGACGAGTGTCACCGGGGCAGTGCCGCCGAGGATTCTGCTTGGCGCGAAATCCTGGACTACTTCTCCGGTGCGACCCAGATCGGCCTGACCGCGACGCCGAAGGAAACGAAGGATGTGTCGAACATCCACTACTTCGGCGAGCCGGTCTATACCTACTCTTTGAAGCAGGGCATCGACGACGGCTTTCTCGCACCCTACAAGGTCGTCCGCATCGATATCGACAAGGACCTGCAGGGCTGGCGGCCAGCCAAGGGGCAGCTCGACAAGAACGGCAGGCTGATCGAGGACCGCATCTACAACCAGAAGGACATGGACCGTATCCTTGTCCTTGAGAAGCGCACGGAGCTGGTCGCCCGCAAGATCACCGAGTATCTGGCCGCCACAGACCCCTACGCCAAGACCATCATCTTCTGCGACGACATCGACCACGCCGAGCGGATGCGTCAGGCCCTGGTCAATCTCAATCCCCAGCGGGTCAAGGAAAACCGCAAGTACGTGATGCGGATTACCGGCGACGAGCAGGAAGGCAAGGCCGAGCTCGACAACTTCATCGACCCGGAAAGTCGCTATCCGGTGATCGCCACCACCAGCAAGCTGATGACGACCGGCGTCGATGCCCAGACCTGCAAGCTGGTGGTGCTCGACCAGCGTATCCAGTCGATGACCGAGTTCAAGCAGATCATTGGCCGTGGCACCCGCATCAACGAGGACTACGACAAGTTCTGGTTCACCATCATGGATTTCAAGAAGGCCACCGAGCTGTTTGCCGATCCGGCCTTTGATGGCGATCCAGTGCAGATTTACGAGCCCGGTGAGGATGATCCGCCTGTGCCTCCCGACGAGTCCGAAGATGAAGAGCGGGACCATCCCGGTGACGGCGATGGCGGTGACGATACCGGGCTGCCTCCCTTCGGCGATGACGGCCCCGAGGGCGAAGGGCGAGTCAAGTACGTGGTCGGCGCAGAAGTGTCCGTCTACGTGGTCGCCGAGCGCGTCCAGTACTACGGCCCCGATGGCAAGCTCATCACCGAATCGCTCAAGGACTACACCCGCAAGGCGGTGCACAAGGAGTTCGCCTCGCTCGACGCCTTCCTGCGCCGCTGGAACGCTACCGACAAGAAGCAGGCGCTCTTCGAGGAGCTTGCGAGCCAGGGCATCCTGCTCGAAGCGCTGGCCGAGGAGGTTGAAAAGAAGTCTGGCAAGACATTCGACCCCTTCGACCTGATCTGCCACGTTGCCTTCGACAAACCCGCGCTGTCGCGCAAGGAGCGCGCCGAGCATGTCAAGAAGCGCGATGCTTTTACCAAGTATGGCGACAAGGCCCGCGCCGTACTGGATGCGCTGTTGGAAAAGTACGCCGACGCCGGCATCGAGAGCATCGAAGACATTAAAATCCTGACCCTCGATCCTTTCAGCCGCCTCGGCACCGCGCCGGAACTGATCAAGTCTTTCGGCGGCAAGCCTGCCTATCTCCAGGCGGTGCAAGAGCTAGAACAACAACTGTACGGTTAAGCGGTAAGTCTCCATGTCCATCAGCACCACCATCAAATCCATCCAGGACATCATGCGCAAGGATGTCGGCGTCGATGGCGACGCCCAGCGCATCGGCCAGCTGGTCTGGATGTTCTTCCTGAAGATCTACGACGACAAGGAAACCGAGTACGAGCTGCTCGATGATGACTACCGCTCGCCCATCCCCGAACCCTTCCGCTGGCGCAACTGGGCTGCCAACCCCGAGGGCATGACCGGCGACGAGCTGCTCGACTTCATCAACAACCAGCTCTTCCCGTCCCTCAAGGACCTGACGCCGGCAGGTAGCGACAAGCGCGGGTACGTGATCCGCAGCGTCTTCGAGGATGCCTACAACTACATGAAGTCGGGCCACCTGATGCGGCAGGTGATCAACAAGATCGTCGAGGGCGTGGACTTCAACAAGGCGCAGGACCGCCACCTGTTCGGCGACCTCTACGAGCAGATCCTGCGCGACCTGCAGAATGCCGGCAATGCCGGCGAGTACTACACCCCGCGCCCGGTCACCCAGTTCATGGTCGACATGGTGGCCCCGCAGCTCGGCGAAAAGATCATGGACCCGGCCTGCGGCACCGGCGGCTTCCTGACCTGTGCCATAGAGTATGTGAGGAAGCAGCATGTGAAGACCGTCGAGCAGGAGCAGTTGCTGCAGACATCCATCTACGGCGTCGAGAAGAAGCCGCTACCCCACCTGCTGTGCACCACCAACATGATCCTGCACGGCATCGACGTGCCGACCAATGTCCGCCACGACAACACCTTGGCTCGCCCCCTGCGCGACTACGGCCCGCGTGACCGCGTCGATGTGATCGTCACCAACCCGCCCTTCGGCGGCATGGAAGAGGACGGCATCGAGAACAACTTCCCGGCCAACTTCCGCACCCGTGAAACCGCCGACCTGTTCCTGGTGCTGATCATGCATCTGCTCAAGGACGGCGGCCGAGCCGCCGTGGTGCTGCCCGACGGCACGCTGTTTGGTGAAGGCATCAAGACGCGCATCAAGGAGCTGCTGCTGGAGGCCTGCAACCTGCACACCGTCGTCCGCCTGCCCAATGGCGTCTTCAACCCCTACACCGGCATCAAGACCAACCTGCTCTTCTTCACCAAAGGCACGCCGACCACCGAAACCTGGTTCTACGAGCACCCCTATCCCGCTGGCTACAAGAACTATTCCAAGACCCGGCCGATGCGCATCGAGGAATTCGAGGCGGAAAAGACCTGGTGGGGCAATCGGGTCGAAAACGAATTCGCCTGGAAGGTCAGCGCTGACGAGATCAAGGCGCGCAACTACAACCTCGACATCAAGAACCCCCACAGCCCGGATCAGGTCAGCCACGACCCGGACGAGCTGCTGGCCGACTACGCCCAGCTGCAGCAGCGCATCGCCGCCACCCGTGACCAGTTGAAGGCCGTGCTGGCCGCCGCGCTGGAGGGCAAGGCGTGAGCGTCGTGTTGAGTGAGCATCTGCCGCTGCTGGCCTCGGCTCCGGGCGGGATTCAAAAGCTGCGTGGGCTGATTCTGGAACTGGCGGTGCGGGGGAGACTGGTGCCGCAAGACCCGAGTGATGAGCCGGCGAGTGAATTGCTGAAGCGAATTGCATTGAGCCGGGCTGCGTTGAATGAAGCTTCTCCTCGCAAGAGAGGGAAACAAGTACGGGCTGCGGAAGATAACGATTGGCCGTTTTCCATTCCAGATGGTTGGGAGTGGACCAGTCTTTCTAATTTGACGAGAGTACTCAACGGGCGTGCTTATTCCAAAGAAGAGCTTCTTGATGCAGGAACACCAGTCCTTCGCGTAGGAAATTTGTTTACGTCGAATCACTGGTACTACTCCGACTTAGAGTTGGAGCCGGAAAAATACTGTAACAAGGGCGATCTGATTTATTCATGGTCAGCGTCTTTCGGTCCGTTCATATGGAACGGGCCCAAAGTAATCTACCATTACCACATCTGGAAGCTTTCGCTATTCGACGAGACGAGCTATTCCAAAGACTTTCTGTATAAATTTCTGCTTGAGAAAACTGCGGAAATCAAGGCGGCTGGACATGGCGTTTCAATGGTCCACATGACCAAAGAAAAGATGGAGAAGCTGCCTGTTCCGGTTCCCCCTCTCGCCGAACAACACCGTATCGTCGCGAAAATCGATGAACTGATGGCCCTCTGCGACCAATTGGAGGCGGAGCAGGGAGATGCGACCAGCGCCCATGCCCGACTCGTCGAAACCCTGCTCGGTACGCTCACCCAAAGCACCGATGCCGCCGACCTCGCAGCCAACTGGCAACGCCTCGCCGAACACTTCGACACCCTGTTCACCACCGAAGCCAGCATCGATGTGCTCAAGCAGACTGTGCTGCAACTGGCAGTGATGGGCAAGCTGGTACCGCAAGACCCCAACGATGAACCGGCGAGCGCTCTGCTCAAGCGGATTGCGCATGAGCGGGCAAGGCTGGAAGCAAAAGGGGCTTGCAAGAAAATTAAGCCCTTGCCTTGTATCGAGGAGAGGGCGCAGCCTTTTCAGGTGCCGAATGGTTGGGAGTGGATACGTTGGGTTGAGATTGCGCAAAAAATTGGCGACATTGACCACAAGATGCCGGACACCGTGAAAGACGGCGTTCCCTACGTTTCTCCTCGTGACTTTTACCCAGACAATCGAATCGATTTTGAAGGAGCAAAGAAAGTCTCGCGTGATGATTTCTTGAAACTATCGGCGAAAATTAGGCCAGAAGTTGGTGACATCATCTACCCGCGATACGGAACGATCGGTGAAAACCGCTTGGTTGTCGACGACTTGGAATTCTTAGCCTCCTACTCGTGCTGTGTGATCAAAACCCTCAAAAATTTTGTCGATCCCAAGTACCAATTCTATTTCTCGATTTCACAATGCTGTCGAGACCAAGCCAAAGCAGCCGAAAATAAGACAACACAGGCGAACGTGGGTATAAAAAGCATCCAGGAATTTGCATTCCCGCTTCCGCCTCTTCGGGAACAACAACAGATCGTCGCCAAAGTCGATGAACTGATGGCCCTGTGTGACCGCCTCAAGGCCGACCTCACCAGCGCCCGTCAGCAACAAGCCACCTTGGCCGACACCCTGATCGACGCAGCGCTGGAGGCCGCCTGAGCCGTGAACGAACCCAGCGTCGTCATCGAGGAGGTCATGGGCCGCGCCAGACAGGGCGTCACCAAGCCCTTCATCTGCCGTGGAGATGACGGTCATGGTTATTACGTCAAGGGGCAGGACGCTGGCCGGCGGAGTCTGGTCTGTGAGTGGGTTGCCGCCCAGCTGGCCACCCGGTTCGGTTTGCCGATTGCCGACTATGCGCTGGCCGAGGTGCCGGCGGAGCTGATTGTTCCAGGCCAGGGGCTGGAACTCAGTCAGTTGGGTGCAGGCATCGTGTTCGCCTCCCGGGAGCTTCCCCATGTGCAGGAGCTCAGCGTGACGACGCGGGCTTTGGTGGGCGTGGAGCAAGCAACGGATGTGCTGGTGTTTGATTGGTGGTTACACAACGAGGATCGCCATCTGACAGCTTTCGGGGGCAACCCGAACCTGCTGTGGGACGTCCAGACCGAACAGCTGGCTGTCATCGACCACAACCAGGCTTTCGATCCGAGCTTCAATGCCGCGCATTTCCTGGCGTCCCACGTCTTTGGGGCCTACTGGAACAGGGTGTCCACAGACCTTGTCGAACAGGCGAAGTACCTTGAAAAGATGGAAGTGGTGCTCGCGGACCTGAACATTGTCCGTGATAGCATTCCCGAAGATTGGTGGTTCGTAGACGATGGCGTTCCCGCCAACGTGAGTTGGAACGAGATCGTTCGGTGCCTCGAACGTTGCCACCAGGATGATTTTTGGACTGCGCCATGAAGAAGTTTGTTTGTCACTACGCCTTGCTACGTTTTCGCCCCTTTGTCGAGACGGGCGAATTCGCCAATGTGGGTGTCGTGTTGATGGCGCCGGATGTGGGCTTCTTCGGCTACCGCCTGCTCACTCATTACAGCCGCATCACCCGGTTTTTCCATCAGCTCGATCGTGGGGTATATCTGCGTGGGAAGGGGCTGTTCAAGCAGGAAATCGACAGGTTTGCGGCAGATCTTCGTCGTCTGGCTATCGGTGATGGTCACGCTCCCCTCGATCTGGCCCTGGCCGGCCAGCTCTTTACCGAGTTTGTCCGCCCGCGGGAGGCGATGCTTCAGTTTGACGATCAGCGAATTGCTTTGGCCGATGATCCGCAGGCCAAGCTCGATGCGCTTTTTGATCACTACATCGAACGCAATTTCGTGACCAGGGAGTATCAGGAGCGCCTCCTAGAGACCATGGTCCGCAAGCTGTTGGTCGGTCGGCAGCTCGGTGCTGCATATCGGGCTGAAAAGGTGGGGAATCCGGAGTTTACTGTCAATTTTCCGTTCGTCCATCGCCATGACGGGCGAGCCGACCGCATCATCAAGCCTTTGTACCTGGCCCAGGATGACTCCACCAAGCTGCTGACCCATGGCGGCCAATGGGTGGATAAGGTCAGGCGTCTCCGTAAGCGGGATGCCTTGCCAGAGGCAGTCCTGTTCCCGGTGAAAGCTCCGGCGCGGGACACAAAACCGTATCAGGCATTTGAGGAGATCCGCGAGGATCTGCAGGCTACTGGCGTCACCGTTGTGGCTGCAAACGACGAAGAGTCGATTTTGCAGTTTGCTGCCATGTGAGGTTCAGGTAGGTCAGGGGCTTGATTAACACCTTGCTTGACGCTGCTTGATCTGACCTTACCCACCTCCGACCAGATATCGACCAGACAACAAAAAAGCCAACCCGCTGAGGTTGGCTTTTTTGCTTGCAGATCAAAGACCTGCGAGAATCCGATGTGGAGCGGGCGATGGGAATCGAACCCACGGCTCTAGCTTGGGAAGCTAGGGTATTACCATTATACGACGCCCGCTCGGGAGACCGGGATTGTACGCATCGGCGGGGAGGAGGGCAACCGGGTAGGCGTGGTAAACTTCTGGTCATGATGACTTCGAATTCTTCCCCGACTCTTTCCCTGACGATCAACGGCGAAGCGCGTTCGTTGGTGGCGCCGGCTACGGTGGCGGCCCTGCTCGACGAGATGGGGCTGACCGGCAAGCGCCTGGCGGTGGAGCGCAACGGCGAGATCGTGCCGAAAGGTCTTCACGCCGGCACGCAGCTGGTGGATGGCGACCGGCTCGAGATCGTTGTGGCGGTAGGTGGCGGTTGAGCGGTTTTCGTTTGCTGCGGGCTGTTCGGCCCGTTTCTCTTATTTTCCTGATTGGATGAGGCTGGCCCTTCGATGGATGATTTGCTGACGATTGCAGGCAAGAGCTATTCCTCCCGGCTGCTGGTGGGTACCGGCAAATACAAGGATTTTGCGCAGACGCGCGAGGCCATCGACGCCAGCGGGGCGCAGATCGTCACCGTAGCGATCCGGCGGACCAACATCGGTCAGGATCCGAACGCGCCCAGCCTGCTCGATGCGCTGCCGCCTTCGCAATTTACCTATCTGCCCAACACGGCCGGCTGTTACACCGCCGAGGACGCGATCCGCACGCTGCGCCTTGCCCGCGAGCTGCTCGACGACCACAAGCTGGTGAAGCTCGAAGTGCTGGGCGACCCGCACACGCTCTTCCCCAACATGCCCGAAACCCTCAAGGCCGCCGAGGTGCTGGTGAAGGAGGGCTTCGAGGTGATGGTTTACTGCGCCGACGATCCGATTCAGGCCAGGATGCTGGAGGACATCGGCTGCGTGGCGGTGATGCCGCTGGCCTCGCTGATCGGCTCGGGCATGGGCATCCTGAATCCCTGGAACGTGCAGCTGATTCGCAATGCGGTGAAGGTGCCGGTGCTGGTGGATGCCGGCGTGGGCACGGCCTCGGACGCCGCCATTGCCATGGAGCTGGGGTGTGACGGTGTGCTGATGAACACCGCCATCGCGCTGGCGCAGGATCCGGTGAGGATGGCCGGCGCCATGAAGAAGGGCGTCGAGGCCGGCCGTGAGGCCTTCCTCGCCGGGCGTATGCCCAAGAAGTTCTACACTGCGAGCCCGAGTTCGCCCACCACGGGCCTGATCGGCAGTTGATAGACCCCATTCGATTGACCTGCGGCGCGCTACGGCGCGCCGTTTTCCATTCCGGACCGCGCCATGAGCGAAGAAACCCAGCAGACCCCGGCCGACGAGCCGCAGCACTCCACTCCTCGCCTCACGTCCCAGTCGATCCGCAGTTTCGTGCTGCGCCAGGGGCGCATGTCGGATGCCCAGCACCGTTTTCTTGACGAGATGATGCCCAGGGTGGGCCTTGCCTACCGTCCGGCGCCGGTGGACCTGAACGCAGTTTTTGGCCGTCAGGCGCCGCATGTCGTGGAAATCGGCTTTGGCATGGGGCAATCCACCGCGGCCATCGCCCAGGCCCGGCCGGGTGATGATTTTCTGGGCATCGAGGTGCACGCCCCGGGCGTTGGCGGCCTGTGCAAGCTGATCGAGGAGGGCAACATTCCCAACCTGCGCATCGTCCAGCACGACGCCGTGGAAGTGTTGCGCGACATGATTCCGGAAGCTTCGCTGGCCGGCGTGCACGTGTACTTCCCGGATCCGTGGCCGAAGAAACGGCATCACAAACGCCGGCTGATCCAGTCGCCCTTCGTCAAGTTGATTGCCTCGCGCCTTGCGCCGGGTGGCTACCTGCATTGCGCCACCGACTGGGAGGAATACGCCCAGCAAATGCTCGAAGTGCTTGCGGCCGAGCCGCTGCTCGCCAACACCGCCGAAGCCTTCGCCGAGAAGCCCGACTATCGCCCGCTCACCAAGTTCGAGAACCGCGGCATCAAGCTCGGCCACGGGGTGTGGGATCTGGTTTTCAGGCGGGTTTGAGCATGGCGCTCAAGCGACTTCCGGCCGGCGCGTGGCTGATGGGGATTCCCGGCCTGGCCTGCCTTGCCGCCGGCCTTTTGTTGCTGGCAGGTTTTGGGACGGATCTGCATCCGCTGCTGGAGGAGTCCGGCGCGGGGCTGGTGTTGTTGGTGTCGGGCGTGGCGCTCCTGGGCAGCGCGGCGTTTCCGCTGGTGCTGGCCGAGCTGGCTGCGCGGGATGGTGAGCCTTAGCGCGCTCGCCGCACGTCTCAGTAAACCTTCGGCTCGCCCGGCGGGCGGGTCTTGAAGCGGCGATGCACCCAGTAGTACTGGGCCGGCATCGTACGGATGCGGTCTTCGAGAAATTCATTCATGCGGCGGGCGTCGGCTTCGACGCTGGTGCCTGGGAAGTGTTCCCACGGGTCGCCCAGCTCGACCACGTAGCCCCGGCCGCCCGGCAGAATGCGGCTTACGCAGGGCACCACCACGGCGGCGCCAAGCTTGGCAAAGCGCGGCAGGGCGGCCAGCGTGGCGGCCTGCACGCCAAAAAACGGCACGAACACCGATTCGCTGGGGCCGTTGTCCATGTCCGGCAGGTAGTAAAAGGGGCGCGGCTCCTTCATGGCCTTGATCGAGGCACGGATGCTTTCGTCGCGGCGCAGCAGCAGCTGGTTGCCAAAACGGCTGCGACCGTGAAAGAGCCAGCGGTCGATCACCGCGTCTTTCTGGCGCGCGTAGATGCTGACGCAGTTGAACGAGAGCGCCATGCGTGTGCCGCCGAGATCCAGCCCCAGAAAATGGGGTGTGAGCAGGATCACCGGCTGGCCGGCGTCCACGAGTTTTTTAAGCATGTCCTCGCGGTCGACGCGCACGAGGCGGCGGATGCGCTCTTCGGATGCAAACCACGCCAGGCCGCGTTCTACCAGGCTGCGACCGGCCAGGGCGAAGTGTTCGCGGGCGAGCTTGCGCCGTTCGGCTTCGGAAAGCTCGGGAAAGCACAGGCGCAGGTTGGTGAGGGTGACTTTGCGTCGTGGGGCGATGATCGCGTACAGCAGAAGGCCGATGGCGCGGCCGATGGGGGCCTGGATCGACAGGGGCAGCCAGTGCAGCAGCCACAGCAGGGCGACGACGATACGGCTCATAGGAAGGCGGTGAAGTGTGAGGGGTTGATCGTTGGGCGGGCCGGGGCGGCGTGTTGCGCGTGGCTTGATCGCCACCCCAAGCGTGTCGGGGCGGGGCGCTTCATCCGTCGTTCCTGGCGCCCTTGGGGCGCTTGTAACGGTTGTAACCCCACAAGTACTGGGCCGGGTTTTCGCGGATCTGGGCTTCCATCTCGCGGTTGATGGCGGCGGCGCGGGTTTCGGTGTCGCCCTGGAGGGGCTCCAGCGGTGGGCGCAGGTGCAGGTGATAGCCCGTGCCGCCGGGCAGGCGTTCGGCCCACGCGAAAATCGTGCTGACGCCGGCCACTTCGGAGAGGCGGGCGGCGAGCGTCATGGTGTAGGCCGGGCGGCCGAAAAAGGGCAACCAGGCGCCTTCGCCGCTGCCGGGCACCTGGTCCGGCAGCATGCCCACGGCCTCGCGTGCGCGAAGGGCCTTGATCAGCCGCCGCACGCCGCCCACGTCGGCGGGCGCCAGACGCATGGCGCCGCGGCTGCGGCCGGCGTTGATGAAGGGTTGCAACACGGCTTTTTTGGGGGCCCGGTAGAGCACGGTGATCGGCTTGTGGGTCGAAAAATACTGCGCGGTGATTTCGAAGCAGCCCAGGTGGGGCGTGATGAACAGGATGCCGCCGCCGGTGGTTTCGGCGGCCTCGACGTGCTCCCAGCCGCTCACCTTTACCACCTTGGCGACGAGTTCGGCCTGCGGGCGCAGCAGCATCCAGGGCAGCTCCAGCGCCTGCTTGCCGGTTTCGCCAACCACCTGGCGCCAGACCCGGCCGGCGGTTTCGGCGCCAAGCGCCTGTTCGAGATTGGCTCGCAGGCGCCGTCGGTAGGTGGGTGACAGGGCGTAGGTCAGCCAGCCGGCAAAGACGCCAAAAGCCTGGAGCAGCCCCAGCGGCAGGCGGGCGAGAAGAGAGAGAATGTGCGACGCCATCGGTGCTGAATAACTGTGTAGGGAATCGGCCGAATTGACTGCCGGGTGCGCAAAGCTATAATTGTGATTCCGCCGAGTTAATCCGACAACTTGCAGGGCGGAGGTGGCGCACAGCAGTGCTGTGTGCAGGGCCAAAAAAATACTGCTAAAGCGTCGCCGCTCCGAAACATCCCCAGAGACGGCAACGCCGCCAGCACTGGGGATTTTTGTTTTTTAGGAGCGCTTCATGGCCAAAGAATACCTGTTTACTTCGGAATCCGTTTCCGAAGGCCATCCCGACAAGGTCGCCGACCAGATTTCCGATGCGGTGCTGGATGCCATCCTGGCCCAGGATCCGCACGGGCGCGTCGCCTGCGAAACGCTGGTGTCCACCGGCCTGGTGGTGATCTCCGGCGAGATCACCACCCGCGCCGACATCAACTACATGGACATCGCCCGCGCCACCGTCAAGCGCATCGGCTACGACGATTCCGACATCGGTTTCGACTACAAGAGCTGCGCGGTGCTGACCGCGATCAACCGCCAGTCGTCCGACATCGCCCAGGGCGTGAATGAAGGCGAAGGCATCGA
>Ga0209174_10002498_pt1 | contig 12068 bp, 6 predicted proteins | sample JI91814BDNA_FD_187505 | JGI IMG/M metagenome (GOLD analysis project Ga0209174, IMG submission 187505) | Wastewater effluent complex algal communities from Wisconsin, to seasonally profile nutrient transformation and Carbon sequestration -... | ecosystem: Engineered > WWTP > Effluent > Algae...
GGACTGTAAATCCGTCGCGAAAGCTACGAAGGTTCGAATCCTTCACCTGCCACCCGTGCTGGTCGGGCCCGGTTCTCCTCGTGGGAGCCGGGCCCGATCGCGTATGCCGATCCCCGGACACCCCTTTCCCGCCCGGCCCCGAGCCCGCAAGGCTTGACCCATGCGCGCCGTCGTCTATCGCCACGCCAACCAGGTCGACATCACCGAGGTCCCCGATCCCGACCCCGCCGCGGGCGAAGTGCTCCTGCGCCCGATCCTCACCGGCGTCTGCGGCACCGACAAGCACCTGCTGGCCGGCGGGTTCATGGCGACCTATCCGCTGATCCCCGGCCACGAGATCGTCGCCGAAGTGGTCCACGGCGGCTCCACGCTCGCGGTGGGCACGCTCGTCGCCGTCGACAACACGGACGTATGCCGCGCCTGCGACTACTGCCGCCGCGGCCAGACCCTCTATTGCACGGCCTTCCGCTCCCTCGGGTGCAATGCCCCCGGCGGGTTCGCCGAGCTCATGGTCGCCCCGGAGCGCAAGTGCTTCCCGCTCGACGGGGTCGACCCCAGCGTGGCGGTTCTCACCGAGCCCCTCGCGTGTGCCGTCCACGGCGCCGACATGCTGGCCCTGACCCCCGGCAGCGACGTCCTCGTGCTGGGCGCTGGCCCGACTGGCCTGCTGCTCACCCAACTCCTGCTTCACGGCGGTGCCGCCCGGATCACCGTCGCGGCGCCGAGTCAGCACAAACTCGATCTCGCCGCTCTCTTCGGGGCCGACCACACCGTCGTCCTGCCCCGCAGCGATCAGGACGCCGCCTTCGCCAGCCTGAAAGCACTGGCGCCCACCGGATTTGACGTCGTGGTCGAAGCGACCGGCGTGCCCACGATCCTCGAACGCTGCCCCAGCCTCACCCGGATGGGCGGGACCGTCATGGTCTACGGAATGGCAGACGCCGACGATCGGGTGGCGTTCTCGCCATACGAGATCTTCTCCCGGGAACTCACGATCAAGGGCTCGTTCGCGCAGATCGAGTGCTTCGACCGGTCGCTGGCCTACCTCAGGTCCGGGCGGATCAAGACCGACGGCATCGTCACCCACACCTTCGGCCTCGACGGGTTCGCCGACGCTCTCGACGCGGCGCGTCTGCCCGGCGTGGTCAAGGCGGCGATCGACCCCCAGCGCTGAGCCAACAACCGCCGACCCAACAGGGCTGTGCCTCGAAAGCTAGGGGTTCGCGGCGACCGCCGCGACCGCGCCGACCGAGGCCCGTACCTGGGCAATCGCGTCCTGCACCGCCTTGGCGCCCCAGTCGCTCGCCACGATCTCCTTGGCGCGTCGGCGCGCCGCCCGCTTGTCCGTCTCCGGTGAGATGACCCGCAACAGCAGGTCGGTGGCGTCCAACAGGCCGATCAAGGCCGCGGTCCGCGCGCTCGGCTCGCCCCCCATCAGGGCCGCGTTGATCCGCTGCCGCACCTCCCGCTCGGGCTCGGGATCGCGCTCGGGATAGTTCGTCAGGTTGATAACCCCCATGACCGTATGCTGCTCGCGCCCCAGGATCCCCGACTCCACCAACCGGCCGGTCACCTCGTCGGTGAGCATCTTGCCGGTGCGCCCGTTGCACCACCGCCCCAGCGCGTCCTTGGGCTTGTGTCCTACCTGCTTGACGGCCTCGACCAGCGCGAGGTCCAGGATGCGGTCCTCGGTGGACGACTCCAGCAGCAGGGTGAGGCGATCCCGCTCGCGCCACGGCAAATCGTGCGCGGTCACGCTGAGCCGCTCCCGCAGCACAAGCTCGATCAGCAGCGCCCCGGACACCGCCAGCCGCAGATGCTGCACGGACACTTTGAGCTTGCCCGTGTCCTCCTTGCGGGCGAGCAGCATGTATTCCTCAGCGAGCAGCATGAGTCAAAGGTATGCCGCTTCTACCCGCCACCGCGGAACCGGTCCTTAGGCAAACTCGTCGGAGCTTCGCCATACGAGATCTCGAAGGAGACCGCAACCATGTCCAAGGTGACCCCCACGTCCGGGAACGCCCTCAATGAGGCGGCCGGACGCGTCGGCGGCCTCGTCAAGATTCTTCTCGTTCTGGGGGTGATCTTTGCCCTGCTGATCGGCGCGATGAACCTCGTCCGCACGGTCGCCTCGCCGGCCGACGAGGTCGCGGTGCACAAGGGCGGCGGCGTCATCGAGGCGCCCAACTCCAAGGGCTGCGTCAGCGCCAACTCGCGCCAGATCCGCAAACCCGGCGACAAGTACTACTGGTACCCCGCCTCGCAGCGCACCTATAACTTCACCGGCGGGGAGGGCGCGGACCACCAGTCGTTCTCGGTGGTGTCCAAGGACTTCCAGCAGTTGGAGGTCCCGGGCTCGGTCGAGTTCACCCTCAACGTCGACTGCACGGTCCTGACGCGCTTCCACGACGCCATCGGCAACCGCTACCACGCGTTCTACACGAGCTCCGATGAGTGGTCGGAGACCAACGACGGCTGGCAGCGGATGCTGGACCTCTACTTCGCGCCCGCCCTGGACGCCACCCTCGACCGCGTCGCCAAGAAGTACACCTGGAAGGAGTTGTATGCCGACCCCACCATCAAGGACGAGATGAACCGCACGGTCAACGAGCAGTTGGCGACACTCATCCAGCAGAAGATGCCCGGTGAGGACGAGTTCTTCCAGGGCTTCTCCGCGCTCATCCAGCAGCCGCGTCCGTCCGACGCCCTGGTGCAGGCGCTCTCGGACGAGGAGGCGGGCCGCGCGCAGGCGGCGGCGGCCAAGGCGAAGGCCGTCGCCGACGCCGAGACCGAGCAGGCGCGCGCGGTCGCGGAGGCCAAGGCGCTCGAGGCGGCCGCGGCCGCGCAGGTTGCGCAGAAGGAGGCCGAGGCCCGGATCGCGCGCCTTGAGGCGCAGATCAAGGAGTCGGAGATCGAGCCCTTCGGCAGCGCCAAGGAATACAACAACAACCTGGCGATCCAGAACGGCCTCAACCCTTACCAGCCGACGTATGGCGGCAGTGTGCTCACCCCGAGCGGCGGCTCGACCCCCTAGCGTGTTCTGAAACTCCCTCGTGGGGTGTCTTAGGCTCGCGGGGCGCTGTCGCCCTTCAACTCCGGGAACATCTCGTCGCGCCACTCCGCGAACTCCCCGCCCGCTTCCTCGCGATGGCGCAATTCCACGCGCCGGATCTTGCCGGAGACCGTCTTGGGTAACTCCGAGAACTCCAGGCGCCGGATGCGTTGGAAGGGCGCAAGGTGCGCGCGGCAATGCGCGAAGATCGACAGCGCCGTTTCCCGGGTCGGCTCCTGACCGGCGACCAGCACGACATACGCCTTGGGCACGGCGAGCCGGACGGGATCCGGCGCCGGGACCACGGCGGCCTCGGCGACGGCGGGATGCTCGATCAGCACCGACTCCAACTCGAAGGGACTGATCTTGTAGTCACTCGCCTTGAACACATCGTCGGTGCGCCCGATATAGGTGATGTAGCCGTCGGCATCGCGGCTCGCGATATCGCCGGTGTGATAGAAACCGCCACTCATCGCCGCGTTGTTGCGGGCCTCGTCGCACTGGTAGCCCGTCATTAGCCCAAGCGGACGCGCCTCCAGGTCGAGGCAGATCTCGCCCTCGTCCGCGGCGATTTCGCCGGTCAGCGGGTCCACCAGCACCACCGGCATCCCCGGCAGGGGCTTGCCCATTGACCCGGGCACGACGACATCGCCCGGCGCATTGCCGACTTGGGCGGTCGTCTCGGTCTGCCCGTAGCCATCACGCAGCGTGAGTCCCCACGCCTTCCCGACCTGGGCGATCACCTCGGGATTGAGCGGTTCGCCGGCGCCGATGACCTCGCGAAGGTTGCCGGGACCACCGGAGAGATCCGCATTGATGAGCATGCGCCATACGGTCGGCGGGGCACAGAAGGTGGTCACATGCTCGGTCCGCAGCGTCGCCAGCAGCGCCGCGGGGTCGAACCGAGAGTAGTTGTAGAGGAAAACCGTCGCCTCGGCGATCCACGGGGCGAAGAAGCACGACCATGCATGCTTGGCCCACCCGGGGGAGGAGATATTGAGGTGGACGTCGCCGGGCTGAAGCCCGAGCCAGTACATCGTCGACAGGTGCCCGAGCGGATAGCTCTGCTGGGTGTGCTCAACGAGCTTCGGGCGGCTCGTGGTGCCGCTCGTGAAATAGAGCAGCAGCCGGTCGGTCGGCGCCGTCTGCGGGTGCGCCGCCGGTGCCACATCTTCTTCGTATGCCGCGCGCAGGCTCTCCCACCCGCTCACCTCCCCGACGCTCACCTTGAGCAGGTCGGCGCCGAGGTCGGCGAACTTGTCGGTGTCGGCGGCATTGCAGACCACCGCCTTGGCCGAGCCGCGCTCGAGGCGATCACGCAGGTCGGCCGGGCCGAGTGCCGTCGTTGTGGGCATGATGACGGCGCCGAGTTTCATCACCCCGAGCATCGTGCTCCACAGCTCGACTTGGTTGCCGAGCATGACGATGACGGCGTCGCCCTTGCTGATGCCGCGGGCGGCGAGGAAGGCCGCGACCTGGTCGGAGGCGGTGGCCATCTGATCGAAGGTGAGTTCGGCGCGAGTGCCGTCCTCCTCAAGGATGATCAGGGCCGGCCGGTCGTTGCCGCGGGCGATGACGTCGAACCAGTCGATCGCCCAGTTGAACGTGCCGCCGAGGTTGGGTCAGGCGAAGCTCGCGTTCGCCTCGTCGTGGCGGCCGCGGAGGTCCAGCAACTGGTCTCGGGCGGCGCGGTAGCGGTCGGTCACGGACGTCATCGGAAACCTCCAACGGGTCGGATTCGCTCTCCATCCCACCTTGCCAGGTCACGCCCAGGCCGCGCGCCCCAGGTGACCCGGGTAACGTCGCGGCGTGCCCCCACCCGCCCCACGTCCTGCCGGACCGCCCGGTCCGGCGGCCCCGACGCGGGCCAACCTGCTGATCTCGCGGGCCATCGCGATCGTGCTGGTCCTCCTCGCCGCCGCGATTGTTGTCTTCGGCATCCAGCTCGTCCGCAATCGTGCGGCCAGCGACCGGACGGTGGCGGCGGGCAGCACCCTGGCGACGCAGTGCCCCGACGTCGACGCGTCGGTCGTCGCGGCGGCTCGCCGCGTCCCGTTGATGGGTGCCGACGGTCGGGCGCTGGGCGCGGCGATTGTGGGGGATCCGTCGGCCACACTCGGCGTCGTCCTGCGGCATGGAGCGTCGCAGACGATCTGCGATTGGCTGCCCTGGGCCGTCGAGACCGCGCGAGCGAACCAGGCCCAAGTCCTGCTGTTCGACCGCCGCGGGAAGGGATCGTCCCCGGGCGAGCCCGGCGTCACCAAGGAGCCGAGTGATACCCAGGCGGCGGTCGCCCTCTTGCGTGCTCAGGGCGCCGACAAGGTCGCCCTGGTCGCCTCCTCCATGGGCAACTCCGTGATGTATGCCGCGCTGCCCGGCCTCACCCCGCCCCCTTGCGCGGTGGTCTCGATCTCGCCGGTCCTGACCAGCTCCGACGACAGCGGAACGGTTCAGGGGGACCGGCTCACCGACCTGACCAACAACACCTGGATCACCTGGGAGTCCGGCGCGCCCGGCATCGTGGCCGAGGTCGGGGCGATCCAACGCGCCCTCGCGGACCAGGGGAGAAGCGCCCCGCACGAGCTCGCGGTCGACACCAAGGACCACTCCCGTGCTCTCATCACCAAGCACCCCGAGGCCGCCGCCTTCGTCCAGCAGGCGATCGCCTCCTGCCGGTGAGACGTCGCATCCCCCGAACGGACGCAATAACCTGGCCGCATCCCCCGAGCGGACGCACTAACCGGCGGCGGACGCAATAGGTATTGCGTCCGCAGGGGCTAGGGACGTTCGGGGGCTAGGGACGTGCTTCGCGCGAGCCACATGTAAGGGCACCACTGGCCGGGACGACGTGCCGGGGCCCGACGCCATAGGCTGTGAGCCACCTAACAGCCAGGAGGTCCTGAGGGTGTTCACGCGGATCGCCGTCGTCAATCGGGGAGAGGCCGCCATGCGGCTGATCCACGCCGTACGCGACCTGAATGCGCAGCGTCGAGGCGATCCACCCATCGAGGTCGTCGCCCTCCACACCGAGGGCGAGAAGAGCGCGATGTTCGTGCGCGAGGCTGATCTCGCCTACAACCTCGGCCCGGCGTCGGCGCGGCCCTACCTCGACTACGCCCTCTTGGAGCGTGCGCTTCTCGATACCGGCGCGGACGCCGCGTGGGTGGGTTGGGGGTTCGTCGCCGAGCACCCTGACTTCGCCGATCTGTGTGCGCGTATCGGAGTCACCTTTATCGGCCCCAGCGGCGACGCCATGCGCAAACTCGGCGACAAGATCGGCAGCAAGCTGATCGCCGAGGAGGTCGGTGTCCCGGTGGCGCCGTGGAGCCAGGGCGGCGTCGACACCCTGGAGGACGCCCTGGCCACTGCCAACCGGCTCGGCTACCCCCTGATGCTCAAGGCGACAGCCGGGGGCGGCGGCCGGGGAATCCGCAAGGTGACCACCGACGAGGAGCTCATCGCGGCATACCAATTGACCAGGGACGAGGCGGAGCGGGCCTTCGGGTCCGGGGTGGTCTTCCTGGAGAGCCTGGTGACGGGCGCTCGGCACGTCGAGGTCCAGGTCATCGCCGACGGCCAGGGCGCCGCGTGGGCGATCGGCGTGCGCGACTGCACCGTGCAACGGCGCAACCAGAAGGTCATCGAGGAGTCCGCCTCCCCGGTCATGACGGCCGAGCAGGCGCAGATCCTGAAGGACAGCGCGGAGCGGCTGGCCATCGCCGTCGGCTACGCCGGCGCCGGGACCGTGGAGTTCCTGTTCCAGCCGGACGACGGCACCTTCGCCTTCCTGGAGGTCAACACCCGGCTCCAGGTCGAGCACCCCATCACCGAGGTCACCACCGACACCGACCTCGTCAAGCTGCAGATTCACGTCGCCGCCGGCGGTCGGCTCGAGGGCGAGCGGCCGATCGAGAAGGGCCACGCGGTCGAGGCGCGCCTGAATGCCGAGGACCCCGACCGCGATTTCGCCCCCGCGCCGGGGCATATCGCCTATCTCGACTTCCCGGCCGGACCCGGCATCCGCGTGGATACCGGTGTGGGCGAAGGCGATTCGATCCCGGCTGACTTCGACTCGATGATCGCCAAGATCATCGCCTACGGCCGCGACCGCGACGAGGCGCTGGCCCGACTGCGCCGCGCCATGCACGAGACCACGGTCGTCATCGAGGGCGGCGCCACCAACAAATCATTCGTGCTCGACCTGCTCGACCAGCCCGAGGTCATCGACGGCACCTGCGACACCGGCTGGATCGACCGGGTCCGCGGCGAGGGCCGACTCGTCAGCCACGCCGGATCGGGCATCGCCCTGGTGGCGGCGGGCATCGAGGCCTACGAGGAGGAGGAAGCCCTCGAACGCACCCGCCTCCTGGAGACCGCCCGCGGCGGTCGTCCCCAGGTCCAGCACAACGTGGGCCGGCCGGTCGAGCTGAAGCTGCGCGGCGCGGCATACAAAGTCACCGTGCTCCGGACGGGACCCGCCCGCTTCCGGGCGACCGTCGACGACGGCACGTCCGTCTACCGCGTGGAGGCGCGCCTCACCCGCCTCGGGGAGTATGCCGCGCGCCTCACCACGGGCGACAAGACTTATCGCCTCGTGATGGCAACCCACGGTCCCGTGCACCTCGTCGAGGTCGACGGCGTGGCCCACCGCGTGAGCCGCGACGAGGGCGGCGTGCTGCGCTCGCCGGCGCCGGCCCTGGTCGTCGCAACCCCGGTCCCGGTCGGTGGCGAAGTTGCCGCCGGCGCCCCCGTCCTCGTGCTGGAAAGCATGAAGATGGAGACGCTCATTCCGGCTCCCTTCGCGGCCCGGATCAAGGAATTGCTCGTCTCCGCCGGAAGCCAGGTCGAGACCGGGGCGCCGCTCGCGCGCCTGGAGCCGGTCGGTGACGGCGAAGAGGCGGAGGCGACTGACGACACCGCGCAAAAGGTGAGCCTCGACCTGGCGACCTCCGACGAACCGGACGGCATAGAGGCCCGGGCCAGGAGCGGCATCCGCGATCTCAGCGGGATGCTGATGGGCTATGACATCGACCCCGGCGACAAGGGGAAGTCGTTGGCCGACTACCTCGCCGCGCGCGATGCCCTGGTTGCCGGCGGCCTGGCTCCGCTGGAAGGAGAGTTGCCGCTGCTGGAACTCTTCGCCGACTTCGCCGAACTTAGCCGCAACCGGCCGGCCGAGGATGCCGAGAAGTCCGAGACCCGCATTCACTCCCCGCGCGAGCACTTCCACACCTATATGGGCACGCTCGACCCCGACCGCGGCGGCCTGCCGACGGAGTTCCGCGATCGGCTGAGTCGCGTGCTCGCGCATTACGGCGTCGACGGTCTGGACCGGACGCCGGAGCTGGAGCGCGCGGTCTTCCGGGTGTTCCTGGCCGGACAGCGCACCGAGCCCGAAGTCGCGCTCGCCGTGGGCGTCCTGCGCCGCTGGCTCGCCTCGGCGCCGCCGGAGGGCGACCTCGTGCAGCGCGCTCGCGTCGTGCTCGACCGGCTCGTCGCGGCCACCCAGTTGCGCTTCCCGCTCGTCGGCGATCTCGCCCGCAGCGTGCGCTTCCGCTGGTTCGAGCAACCGATCGTCGAGGCCGACCGCGCGGCCGTCCTCGGCAATGTCGCGGCGGAGCTCGAGGCGCTCGATCGCTATCCGGAGGGTCCCGACCGCGCGGCCCGCATGGAGGTGCTGGCCGACATCCCCGAGCGCATCGTCAGCTTCCTCGGCGACCGCCTTCGAGGCGGTGTCCCGGCGCACGAGCCGATGCTCGCCGTCCTGATCCGGCGCCACTATCGCGAGCACGGGCTCACCGACCTGCGGGAGTATGCCGTGTTCGGCCGCCCGTTCGCCAGCGCGGGCTACCGCCTCGACGGCCGCGACAGCCGCCTGGTCTCGACCGTCGGTCGGCTAGACGAATTCGTGCCCGACAGCGCCCTGGTCCGGGCGTTGCAGGAGGAGGTCGAGCGCGGCGACGGCCAGCCGGTCGTCGACCTCTATCTCCACGCGCCCGACCTGCCAGAGGACGACGACGCGGCGGCGGCGCACCTCATCGACGTGGCCGGTCGACTCGACTTCGTGACCGCGCTGCGCCGGATCGCCATCGGCGTGGTGCGCGGCGAAGGCGCCGAGGTCGGCTATTTCACCCTCCGACCCGGCGCGGACGGCAGCCTCACCGAGGATCTCGCCGTGCGCGGCATACATCCCATGGTGGGACGCCGACTCAACCTGTGGCGACTTCGCGATTTCGACCTCTCCCGGATCGCGGCCCCGCGGGACGTGCTGCTCTTCGACTGCGTGGCCCGGGACAACGCCGCCGATCGGCGGCTTATCGCCCTGGCGCAGGTGCGCGAGGTCGTCGTCATGCGTGACGACGATGGCAAGGTCGTCGGCCTGCCCCACGTCGAGCGGGCCCTAGCCAACTGCCTGGAGGCCATCCGGGCCGCCCGCACCGGAGCCGGCGGCGCGGGGGCACGCCTGGACACCAACCAGGTGTGGATCCACATCTGGCCGCTGATCGACGCCGATGTCGAGCAGTTGACCGCCCTGCGAGCCCGCATCGCGCCGATGACGGCCGGGGCGGGAATCCAGGAGGTCCGCATCGAAGGCCGCATCGCTGCGGCCGGCGGACGGAGCGTCCCGATCGTCGCGCGCTTCTCCTACCAGGCGGGCGCGGGCGTCATCTACAGCGTCGAGCCGCCCGCCACCGAGCGGATGGCACCGCTGGATGCGTATGCCGAGAAGGTCCTGCGCGCCAGTCGTCGCGGCTTGGTCTATCCCTACGAGTTGCAGTCGCTGCTGGTCGGCGACGGCGGCAGCTTCGTCGAGTACGACCTCGACGAGACCGGTGCCCTGGTGCCCGCCGAGCGCGCCGCCGGAAAGAACCGCGCCGGCATCGTCTGCGGCGTCGTCACCACCCCGACCGAACTCCATCCCGAGGGCATCACGCGGGTCCTGCTCGCCGGTGACCCGCTGCGGTCACTCGGGTCCGTCGCGGAGGCGGAGTGCGCGCGGATCATCGCCGGACTCGATCTCGCCGAGGAACTCGGGGTCCCGCTCGAGTGGTTCGCCCTCTCCGCGGGGGCGCGGATCTCGATGGACTCCGGCACCGAAAACATGGACTGGGTCGCCAAGGCCCTGAAGCGGATCATCGAGTTCACCCAGGACGGCCACGAGATCAATATCGTCGTGGCGGGGATCAACGTCGGCGCCCAGCCCTATTGGAACGCCGAGGCGACGATGCTCATGCATACCAAGGGCATCCTCGTCATGACCCCCGACAGTGCCATGGTCTTGACCGGCAAGCAGTCGCTCGACTTCTCCGGGGGCGTCAGCGCCGAGGACAACTTCGGCATCGGCGGATACGACCGGGTGATGGGGCCCAACGGCCAGGCGCAGTACTGGGCGCCCGACCTCGCCGGCGCCTTCGACATCGTGCTGCAGCACTACGACGCGACGTATGTTGCTGCGGGAGAAGACGGTCCGCGGCACGCGCCGACGACCGACCCGATCGAGCGGGATGTAACCGACTCGCCGCACCTGCTGGACGGCAGCGAATTCACCACCATCGGCGACATCTGGTCCTCGGCGACGAACCCCGACCGCAAGAAGCCCTTCGACATTCGCACGGTCATCCGGGCGCTGGTCGATCAGGATCATCCCTTCCTGGAGCGGTGGGCCGGGATGGCCGACGCCGAGACCGTTGTCGTCGTCGACGCCCGGCTCGGTGGTCATTCCGTATGCCTGCTCGGCGTGGAGTCGAAGTCCGTCCCGCGCCGCGGCTTCCCGCCTACCGACGGACCCGACACCTATACGGCCGGGACGTTGTTCCCCAAGTCCTCCAAGAAGGCCGCCCGCGCCATCAATGCCGCCTCCGGCAACCGCCCGTTGGTGGTCCTGGCCAACCTCTCCGGCTTCGACGGCTCACCCGAGTCCATGCGCAGTCTCCAACTGGAGTATGGCGCGGAGATCGGCCGCGCCATCGTCAACTTCCAGGGGCCCATCGTCTTCGTGGTCATCTCGCGCTATCACGGCGGTGCGTTCGTGGTGTTCTCCAAGGCGCTGAACCCGCGGATGACGGTGCTCGCGATCGAAGGATCGTTCGCCTCGGTGCTCGGCGGTGCCCCGGCCGCGGCGGTGGTGTTCAGCCGCGACGTCGATGCCCGGACGGCAAGCGATCCGCGGGTCGCGGAGGTGGAGGAGCGCCTGCGGGCCGCCGAGAACGGCGATCGGGCGGCCGTCGCGACGGAGTTGGCCGAGACCCGCAAGAGCGTGCGCGCCGAGAAGCTCGGCGAGGTCGCGAGCGAGTTCGACTCGGTTCACGACATCCACCGCGCCGTCGAGGTCGGCTCGGTCGATGAGGTCATCTCGCCGCACGACCTGCGCCCGCGGATCATCGCGGCGCTCGACATGGGGTGAGCACGGACGGGCATGAGACACCGCTTCGCCGGATGAGACACCGAACCGCCGCTCTTGCGACGGCAGTCGTCCTCGGCGCCACGATCGTGCAATTGGCGATCGGCGCCTTCACGGATCTGCCGCAGTTCGCCGGGAAGGGTTTTGGAGCGCGCCTGTGGGCCTATCCGGCGATGATGCTCCTCGTCCCGGCAATCTGGTGGGTGGTGGCCCGGCGGCGGGCTGCGGGCGGCAGTGTCCGGGCCGGGAACAGTGACCCTCCGTGGGCGGCATTCGGCCTGATCATGGCGCCATTCCTGATCGATGTCACCGGCAACACCCTCGACCTCTATGACTCGGTGGTGTGGTGGGACGACGCCAACCACTTCGTCAACTGGTTCCTGCTCAACGCCGGTCTGGGGATGCTGCTGCTGCGCCGCGTCGGCATCCCGTGGGTGCGCGTGCTGCTGGTCACCGGGCTCGGTGCGATCCTGGCCATCGGGTGGGAATTGGGGGAGTGGTACACCTTCATCCGCCACGGCACCGAACTCGACACCGCCTACCAGGACACCCTCGGGGATGAGGCGCTCGGCACCCTTGGCGCCCTGCTCGCGGGGCTGGTCCTGGCCCGCCGCG
>Ga0209174_10002500_pt1 | contig 12062 bp, 17 predicted proteins | sample JI91814BDNA_FD_187505 | JGI IMG/M metagenome (GOLD analysis project Ga0209174, IMG submission 187505) | Wastewater effluent complex algal communities from Wisconsin, to seasonally profile nutrient transformation and Carbon sequestration -... | ecosystem: Engineered > WWTP > Effluent > Algae...
GTCCAGCGCATGGTCGGTGGCGTCACCCGACAGGACCGCCGCCTCCACGCCCAACGCGGTGGCGCGGTCGATGGCGGCGCCGAAGCACCGGTCTGCCTCGACAAGGGACTTCGTGCCGTAGTGCAGATCCGAAAAGTGGGCGATGCGGATCATGCTGTCCTCCCTTGGGACGCTAGGCGCAGTTCACTTTCGAGCTTGTCGAAATAGCCCTGCGGATCGTTGCGGTAGCGTTCCAGTTCCTCCCAGGCCCGGGCACGCCCATTCGGATTGATCTTCCAGCCGCGTCCCCAGCGCCGGTCGGCGTAGGCGACGTACTTTTCCGGGACGATCCCGTAGGCCTGCACGCGGGCCATCAGTTGCTCGAAACTGGGGCGTCCTTCGTGCAGCGGCGGCTCCTCGGCGGGCAGTGCATTGACCACCGTGGAAACCTGCACATCGGCGGCATTAGGCTGCGGCAGTTCGGCGTCGGCCGCGGCCCGATCCCCTTGCAGCACCTGCGTCGCCAGTTGCGCCTGCACGAGGGCCGTCTCGGTGTCCTCGTTGTCGCGCAGCAACGCCGTCACATCCACCGGCGCCTCCAGGTCGATGATCCACTGGGGTACGCGCACGGCCCTGCCCTGCTCGTCGATATGGGCCACCTCCATGAGTTTCTTGCCCAGGTAGAACGGCGTGCGTTGCCGGTCGAGGAAGCCGGAGATGCGTCCGCCCCGCAGGAAGCCCACGGTTTCAAACTTCTGGATCGCGGCGTTCATCGCGTAGAAGCTGTTGGTGTGCAGTTCGAAAGCGCTGATCGAGCGAATGCCGGGAATGAAGAACAAGAAGCGGCCGGTCAGGTTGCACTGGCGCTGCTGGTACTCGCGGCAGGCCTCGGGTTCGCACAGGCCGCCGTTGTCCTCGCGGATCATGGTCTTGCGCCCGCCGAAGAGGCGGATCGTGCGCCGGCCCGTGTCGTCCATCGGTACCGGGGCATGGCACATGCAGTGGCGCACCCGTCCATCGGCCGAGTATTGCGACCAGTAGTGCTTTTCGTGCGTACCCCAGGCCGCCAATTCGTGCGGCATCACGGTCTGCCAGTAGTCGGACGGGAACACCACCGGAAAGCGGTACAGACGCCGACCTTCGCCCCGATCCTCGCCATAGGCGTCCAGAATCTCCCGGGCGATCTCGGGATTGGGGAAGTCCTGCGCCCGCACGGTGAACCATGGCACGTTGCGCGGCACCAGCGGCGTCTTGAGCTCGGGCAGAGCGTCGGTGATGGCGCGCTCGATCTGCTCGAAGGAGTGGCCCGCGGCCACGCCCTGATCGTAAATCGCCTTGGCCTTGGGCTCTCCGGCGGCCTTCTTGGTGAGCACCTTGATGCCGGCGCGGATCTTGCCGCCGGTAGGAATGCGGGCGGGGCCTTGCCCCAGCAGGGTCGGCGCAGCCGTAGTACCGCCGCCCTGCACGGCGATGACGGGATGTGCGTTGGGATGGGCCATGACGGCGCTCCTCCATGAATATCGGGACATTCCGACGATTCATGCTCTCGCGACTTCCCCGCGTTTCAACCCCGCTGCGCCTTGGGGCGACGCACACCTCCCTGCAATTTCCCCTTTCAGTCCTTCGGAACAGCGTCCAATCTGAAGCCCGCACAGGTACACCTGCCGAGATGCTGGTCGATGGCAAGAAGCCACAGAAACTGACCGGCGTGACCCAGGAACAGCTGTCACGCATCGAGCGGGAAATGGCGAACCTACAAGGGCCGTACAAGCTGGTCGAGCAGAGACCTATGCCGAGGACGTGCTCAATCTGGTGCTGGCAAGAGGCTATCTGGCCAAGCTGCTGGACAACAAATCGGTCGTCTGTTTCATCAAGCAGCGGCGGCCGGAGGTCCTGGAACAGTTCGAGGTCATCGTCGAGACGACTTCACTGGATCAATGAGCGAAACCCTTCTGTGCCGAAGTTCGTAGTGCTGCCCGCGTGGGCGATATGCGGTTCTTTAACAATCCGGATGCATTAGGGTCGTCGCCTCCGAAACGGATGTCCTGTTTCTGCCCGTGATCGGGAGCGACGGCCGACAGGCTTGCCGCTGGCCTGCCCATTCATATGAGGTGCCTGGATGAGCGAACAGCGGCACCTACTCAAGCTTTGATCCACGGATGGTCGGTCATCCCTCGTCATTAGCGGAACCATCGTAATGAATGGTCCCCGTACTGCGCCCAACCACCATCACGCGACTGCCTCGAAGCACTTGTCCGTCCCGACCGTCGCCCCATGGCACTTGAATCCACCAGCAAGGTTCCGCCGGTTCGTTATAGATATTGAACCTCGGAGGCTTCCGGCCATGGCAGATCAATGGCGCTTCAACTGAAGGCTGTGCAAGTTTCCTGAGTGCGATCTCCAGCGCGTCGCGTCGTGTGACGGGCGGAAACAGAAACAAGCGCAATTCTCCAAGCATCTTCCTGATCATTTTCGTTAGTGCGCCTTCGGCTGTATTAGGGCGTTACCCACTTGCCAACGGGCGCAGTCAGTCTGCCTGCTTGCGCAACCAGGCCGGAATGCCGAAGCCCTCCGTCTTTTCGCCGCTAACCACCTCTGTGCCAGCACCCTCCTCAACGTCCTTCCAGATCGTGACGAAATGGCGCCCAATCTCTTCGCCGCGCACGATGGCGTAGCCCTGCCGAAAATCTTTCCCGCCCCACGAACTGGTCCAGTGGGCAGTAAAACTCCAAAGACTGTCGTCGGGTTCCAAGCCCTCGCAGAACTGCTTCCAGGCGGCATTCAGATGACCAAACGACACATTCGGCGCGGCCCCCAACGGATCGAAAACCATTTCCCTCTGTTCGATTTCCTGGACGCTCAGTTGCGTCTGCAAGTCGTCTCGTGTGACGGCAAACTCTGGCTCATCGACGGTACCATGCGCAGGCTCGCCGAAAACGAGTTCCTTGACCCTGAAGAAAACGAGCACCGGCCAGAATGGAACAATCAACGTTCCGACCAAGGCGGGGCCAAGCGCATCGTTCAGAAGCCGAAACCACAGTTTTTTCCGCTCTGGCCGAAGATCAGCGAGGATATCGCTCAGCGAGTTGCCGTCCTTCTTCTTGGTGAGCTTGTGATATGCCGCCATGAGAATCAGGACGACTGCGCCAATGCCCAGATACCAATAGAGGTAGATCACGATGTTTCCTCCTCGTCTTGCTTGCCGCGCGGGAAAACAGTCATCCCGCCGATACCGTACCCCTCGGAGCCATCGTCTCCTTCGGCATGCCCGTTCTGGCGCACGTGGGTCTTTTTGATGATGCCTTTCTCGATCTCCAGAAACAGATCCCGCTCGTAGGTGCTGCCGTACCCCATATGGACATAGTTGAGCAACTTGCCTTGTGGAATCCGGATCGTTCCTGAGTACCAGTGCGCAAAGACCCGATCGGGATAATCTGGAAAGATGGTGCCCACGGAAGCCTCTCCGCCGCCCTCCAGCGTCCCATGCAATTCGATCAAATACAGACGGCCGTCGAAGATTTCCCAGGTGCCGACATAACCGCGCCACAGGGCAGTGCAGTTGTATTCAAAGTCGGGACCGTCACCGCCCATCGCGAAGTACAGGCTCAAGGGATTGGTGCACATCGCGAGTTGCTGGCCCTCAAAGATGAGCTTTTCTGAAATCTGCGCAGTCATGCTTTCTCCTCCTGGGATGCCATGCAGCGATCCAGCACGGAAAGCGCCAGTGCGTAGATGCCAGGGCGTTTTTCCTCGCGCGGCCCAGCCACGTTGAGGGTGTTGATCCGGCCTGCAATCAGCCATTGAGTGATGCGATCTGCTGGCTCAGCCGGCACGCATTGATCCAGCTGAACCACACGATGCGGCTTGCCCATGCGTTCGGCAAACTGCAGCGTCTGCAGAGTGCCCCCGTCCAATTCCCCCACATTGAGAATCAGTGTTGCGTCGCTGTCCTGCACATTCAGCTTCGTGCGCTGGCGGTAACCGGCCGACTCGGTTTCGCGTAACTGATATTTCGCTGACAGAGGGCCATCCGAAGCGCGACGCCCCTGAGGACACCAGCCGCCATGCGGGATGCGATGGTTGCATGCCCAGTCCAGGGCCGCGCGATCAACCCCTGTCTGCCCACCGGAAACAACCGTGTTCGGTAACCAGTCGGGTAATGACGTCTGCAGGCGCCGAGGAAACACGGTTTCGACAACCGTGCCATCGGCGAGAATCTCAACACACTCATTGACACGCTGGTTTGGATCCTCAACCGGCTTTTCGTAATAGATCCGTGCAGCATCGCCCAACTCAGCTTTGAGCCGGTGAGCCAAGGCCATTGGAGATTACCAAGAAGTTGACCTGTCATTCTCAAAACGCCTTACCAGAGAAGTCTGCTCTATCCAGAGCAATCACGTTGATCAAAGCTGTCCACGATTGAACAGCAATTTGTGTGCTGACCGACGATTTCATCATGACCACACATGGGGCATGACCAAGATGAGGAGAGAATATGTACTCATCCACTGAAAGCAGAAGTTTAAAAGGATAGAAAACAGCTTTTATGTATTAGGGATTGATCTTGGCGGCCAAGCTGTTCGCATCAAAAATTCTGAATTTCTCTGGGCTTTGAAGCATGGCCACCACTGTCATCTCCGCAAATCCTCCCGCTCATCGAGCGTGGTAGCACGAGGGGGATTTTGAGCGCGGCAGTTGCTGTTAGTAAGGCTGCAGCAGGATGTGAACGCTGACCTGCAAGGCGTTTGCAAGACGTTCAATATTGTCGATCGAGATGTTCCGCACTTGGCGTTCAACATGCGCAACGAAGGTACGGTGAAGGCCTGCCTCCAACGCCAAATCCTCCTGAGACCATCCCTTCTCCCTACGAAGCCGAACGATATTCATCGCAAGGAGTTTCCGCGCTGTTAGCACGCCTGAACGGGACGGTGATTCGCTGAGAGACATTGATTCAGTCTCTCGGAGTGATGCTTTTAAGTCAGCCGCGTTTAAGTCACAATATCGACTTTTCCTCGCACACTCAGTTCAAACTGAATGCACAGGGAAATCTCCGCCACCTGACCAACGCATTTTTCGGCTGATTGGCCCCACGTCACTACTGAAAGCCTCGAACCGAATGTTTATCACTGATGTATCTGCTCACCATCCCTTCATGTCCCGCCTTCTCGGCAACGGAAAGGATGCTTGGCGAGCAGTGAGTATCACTACGTCCAATGAATGGTTTTATGTCAGCTATGTGCTTTCCACACCGAAAGGGAACCTTGCCGAGACAGTGCTAATTACCAATCCTGCGGGTGAACTGATAGCGTTCCTCGATCGGGAGAGTGAGGGCGTGTCTGTTGTGGGCATTCAACTCGTCACCCCGCCTTTTCTGAACGGCTCCGGGCATTGGAAGATGGAGTCATTGATCCGAGTCTGGAATAAATCGTCCGATCCGCTGGCTCACGTGTATGAAGTCGAAGGGGGTAAGCGCTACTGCACAGCCTACGGAGCATGGGACATCTCCGAATATGAATTCTGGAAGGAATTCACTTCAGTATCCTGATCGCCCAGAGTCATTTTCCCTCCGTATGATCAAAGCGATTGTGTTCGACGTGTTTGGTACGCTTGTCGAAATCGGTGATAGGCACCGTCCATACGCACGGCTTTTGCGTCTCGCAGCGCAGGCCGGACGGACGCCACAGCCCGATGATGCCGCGCGGATCATGAGCATGAACGGTGACATCTGGGCCATCGCGAGGTGGCTTGGACTGGCTCTCTCTCCGGCCCTGCGCGATGAGCTTGCCGAAGCGCTCGCAATTGAGATCAGCAGTATTCGACTTTATCCGGAGATCGTTCCGGTCCTCCGTGCTTTGCAAGGACAAGGGTTGCAACTCGGATTGTGTAGCAATCTGGCCAAACCGTACGCACCCCCTGTTTTGTCCCTTCTACCTTTTGAGCTAGATGCGTATGCATGGAGTTTCGAGGTGGGTGCGGTGAAGCCGGACCACCGGATCTACAGCACAGTTTGGCAGTCACTGGCGCTCAGTCCAGGCGAAGTGCTAATGGTCGGGGATACCTACGAGGCCGACTGCCTGGGACCAAGGCGGGTTGGGATGCACGCAATACACCTCGCTCGGAACCTGGCAAGTCCAGCCCCCTGCTTTCTGCGGTCATTGTGCGAATTGCCTGCGTATTTGGCGCTTCAAGCTCCGCCATCCGTTCCGCAGTAGCACTCGTCACCCTCTTGGATCTTGGGGCATGGATCGTGTATTTCTTTCCTGCGCTTACTGACCAGTTCGGCAATATCCCCCAAAATGCATTCGATGATGGTCGCATCGGCAGCTGATTGGCTCGGAGAGAGGCCATCATCAGGTGACTCTCCGAACAATCAAACCCTCTAAACGATTCTGGCCAATACATCATCGCGGTCTCATGTTTCAAGGCATGAGACCGCGTTTTACATCCACACTCCGCACTATTGCCTCATTCTCAGGTACTACTCAAACCATCCCTCTACCTTAGCCCGTGCCGGAACGCCTCCCGCATGGACGACTTGACCATCGATCACCACGCCCGGCGTCGACATCACGCCGTAGCCCATGATCGCCGGCAGGTCTTCGATCTTTTCGAGGGCAATCTCGACACCCTTTTCTTTTGCCACAGCCTCGACCAAGGCAACGGTGCTGCGGCAGTTGGCACATCCAGTGCCGAGAACCTTGATGCTTTTCATGGAAATTCCTTTCGTGAAAGTAATGGAGCTAGTTAGAGCGTTTTGCCTTTTAGGGGCAAGGGTCTGACAGGCCGGGTATGAATCGCAGTCCTCACAGCACAAGGTTGAAGACGTAACCCACGATCAGTATCCCGAAGGCCACCACGCCGGCAAAAGTCGCAATAAGCTGGGGCTTGAGCGCCTTGCGCAGAATGATCATCTCGGGTGCAGACAGCGCGATCACACTCATCATGAAGGCCAACACGGTGCCCAGTGCGGCCCCCTTGCCGATCAGTGCCTCGACAATCGGAATCACGCCTGCTGCGTTGGTGTACATCGGCACCCCCAGCACCACCGCGGCGGGCACCGCCCACCAGACGTCCTTGCCCATGAAGGACGCCATGAAGTCTTCCGGCACAAAGCCGTGGATGGCGGCCCCCAGTCCGATGCCAGCCAGGATGTAGGGCCACACCTTGCCGACGATTTCCTTCACATGGGCGCCACCCGCTTCAAAGCGCTCCACCCAGGAAATACGCTCACCGACATGATGGGCCGCGCCACCGGCCTGAATTTTCTGCACCCAGTCTTCCAGGTAGCGTTCCATCTTCAACTTGCCGATCACGAAGCCGGACACGATGGCCACCATCAGCCCCATCCCGAGGTAGAGCGCAGCAATCTTCCAGCCAAACATCCCGAACAGCAGCACCAAGGCAACCTCATTGACCATGGGTGCCGAGATAAGGAAAGAGAAGGTCACCCCCAAGGGGACACCTGCTGACAGGAAGCCAATGAACAAAGGCACCGCTGAACAGGAGCAGAACGGGGTCACGATACCCAGGGATGCAGCGAGAACGTTACCGACCCCTTCCCGCTTGCCCGACAGCAGCGCGCGGGTGCGCTCAGGTGAGAAGAAGGTCTGGACGATGCCCATGACGAAGACGATCCCGGTCAGGAGCAGCAACACCTTCGGGGTGTCGTAGAAAAAGAAATGCACCGCTTCACCGAAGTGAGTTTGCCGCGAGAGACCCAGCGTCTCGACCACGCCGTCGGCAAAAGCGGTGAGCTGACTGTAAGCAAGAAGCCAGGCAACGGTGGCAACGGCAATGCCAATAAGCCAGCGACCGAGCTTGTTACGATCAGCGGCAGCTAAGGGAACGGCAGGCATGGTGTATCTCCGAAATGGGATCTTGTCTTAGAAGACGATCCACCCAGAAAAAGGATGCAGTTTTTGTTCTGCATTTTCCGTTAGCGCCCACGGCATCTGGGTCGAGGAAATGGCGCTCAGCATCAGTCCTCCCCCGTTACCCCGAACTCGATGGGGGCCTTCACGTAGAACACCTTCACGCCTTCGTCCCGCAGGCGCTGGAAGAGGCGCTGCGCATCCTCGGCCGACACCGCCAAAGTCACTTCGATGGGCTGGTCCGCCAGTTCAAAGAAGTGCGCAGAGTGCAGCTTGCGGTCATGCCCGAAGCCCTCGGACGCGGCCGTGAGGGTGCCGCCACCGACCCCGAGCTTTCGAGCTTCCTGCAGCAGCCATTCACCCAGGGGCTGATGACCGTGCTTGCGGTCCTGCTGAGTAAAAAAGGTGATTTGAAAGCCTTGCATGATTGTCCTCATACTGATTGTCAGGAGCTCTTGAAGGCCGCCATGGTGGCCAGGCCCAGTAAGGTCATGGCGAGTGAGCCCAGCACATGGGCCGATACCGCAAGTCCGGCCCACGCCATGCGTCCCTGCTGGATCAGGCTCACCACTTCTGCCGAGAACGTCGAAAAGGTCGTGAGCCCGCCCAGAAACCCGGTCACCACCAGCAGGCGCCATTCCGGCGAGAGGCCCGAATGCTCCCCGAAAAACGCCAGGGCCACCCCCGCAAGGTAGCCGCCGATCATGTTGGCGAGCCAAGTGCCGGGCGGAATGGTCGGAAACACCGCGTTGAGACCGGCGCCCATAAACCAGCGCAGCACCGCGCCAGCCGAAGCGCCTGCACTGATCACCAGTATGGATCGAACCATGATCGTGCTCTACGCCCCTTACAGGGGAACCTCACAGCGGAAAAGCACAGCACGCACGTGATGCAACTCGTCCGCATGTTCATGGAGGAACTTGCGCAGCCGCGCCTCCGCATCTATTAACTCGATGCACAGCGGGTGATGAACAGAGGTGGCTTCCGGATGCTGGTGACTCAGGCTCCTGCCGGGGAGGTAACCGGCATGCACGGAATGCATCGTGGCCTGCTGAATGCCTGCCCTACGGGCTGCAGACAACAGGTGATGGCTCAGTACCGGCGCCGAAAGACGATGCCAAAAACGAGTCGGCTTGGCACGGGCAGACTGGGGGAAATACAGACGCAGTGCGCTCAGCTCTTCCATGGTGATCGCTCTCGGTTCAAGGTTTGGATTGCTCGTCGGCAGCACGTTGCTGCTCTTTACGGTAAGCGGGCAGCTCACCCAGCTTCATGCCTTCCGGAGCATGACGATGCTTGGCATGGCCGACACGCTGGGAGCGGTAGATGCCGGTGTGTCCGGAAAACAGATAGCTGACCACGCAGGCAATCCCGGCATAGACGCCAACCTCGGAACCGAAGATTTCCATCGCCATAAAGGTCGATGCAATCGGCGTGTTGGCGGCGCCGGCGAAGACAGCAACGAAGCCAATGCCGGCAAGCAGCGGAAATGGCATGTTCAGCAGCGGCGCCAGCGCATTGCCGAGGGTCGCTCCGATGTAAAACAGCGGTGTCACCTCGCCCCCCTTGAAGCCACTCGCGAGGGACGCGACGGTAAAAGTCATTTTGGCCGCGAAGTCGTAGAGCGGCAGAGGTTGCTGGAAAGCCTCCACGATGGTCGGGATACCCAGGCCGATGTAGCGATCGGCTGCCATAAACCACGCTGCCGTGGCGATGACGACGCCACCCAGTAGCGGACGCAAGGGGGCGTATGTGATCCGCTTCTTGATCCAGCCTCCCAAACCGTGGGTCGCATCCGCGAAGACCTTACCGGTGAGGCCAAACACGGCCCCGGCAATCACCATGGCCGTCAGACCCCAGGCCGAAACATGGGGCACATCCGGAATCAGGTAGTGGGTGTGATACACGCCCAACAAGAGTCCGACCTGATCTGCAACGATAGCTGCCACCATGCAAGGCAAGATTGCGTCGTAGCGCAGACGGCCGATGGCTAGCACTTCCAACCCGAAGATGGCCCCGGCCAGTGGCGTACCGAACACCGACGAGAAACCCGCACTGATACCTGCCATCAGAATGATGCGGCGATCCTCGTGTTTGAGCTTGAACAGGTGGGTGAACTGGTCGGCCAGCGCACCGCCCATCTGCACTGCCGTTCCCTCACGTCCGACCGAAGCACCAAAAAGATGGGAAATCACCGTACCACCCAGCACCAGTGGCGCCATGCGTAGCGGAATCACCTTCCTAGGATCGTGAATCTCGTCGATCAGCAGGTTGTTGCCCGCTTCGACACTCTGCCCGAAGCGGAGGTAGAGCCAGCCCACGACGAAGCCGGCCACCGGCAGCAACCCGATCAGCCAGCGATGCGAGATACGTGTTGCCGTGGCCCAATCGAGGGCGAAGAGGAAGAAGGCAGAGGCAGAGCCGGCAAGTGCTGCAACTGCGCTGGCAAGAAAGATCCATTTGCCCAGGTAGGGCAAGAGGTCGATCTGTTCGGGGCGTTTAGAGGGTTTCATACGTGTCCAGGATCAGGGTCGAAAACTCAGCCTGGACAAGCGACGGGCAGAAAAAATGCCTACACCGCCCGGCTTGACCAGGAATCGATGTAGGCATCATCAGCCCCAAGGGCGGTTAAAGGAGGAATGCCATCTCCGTTAAGACTTGATGATAATACGTTTGCAGATTGAGCGCGAGCCTGCAGCAGAGTGACTTATAGGTGATAACGGGCGAACGATTTTCAATAGTTGAAGCCAGGAACTGCCCCGGATGAGCGGGTGGAGCCCCACTCAGTAGCCCGAACACGGAATGCAGACCGGCTGCCCATCCTTGGTGCGAACGTAACGCTCGAAAACATATTCACCGCAAGCGCTGCACTTCGTCTTGTTGAAGGAGCCCTTGACCGGCGTGTACTTGAAGTCCGGCTTCGCCTCGACCTTGAACAGCACATCATCGGCTTGTTCGTAAACCCACTTCAGGATCTCCTCTTGGGCTTCAACAGGAATCTGGGACGGCTCCATTCCCTTCTTCCGATAAGCGAAGAACTGGAATTTCCCCATTGCATCGATGAAATCGGGCTGCAAGGAGAGACGGATCGCGCCTTTCTGAGGGTGGTAGAAAACTGCGGCCAATTTGCCGTAGAAGGTCTTGGCCATCAGAACCTTGCCATAGGTGGCGCCGGTAGCCACCTGGATGCCGTCCATCAGGCAGGTCTGGGGGTGGCCTTCACCGAGTTCGGGGAAGACGAAAAATCCATGGTCTTTCTCGCGCTCGACACCGAGCTTTTCCATTGCAAGGCGACCCATTCGGTAGCCCAAAGGCATGAATGGACACTGGTGGCCATGAAATTCAAAGGCCCATTCCGGGGGGATGTACTGGGTGGTCATGATGCTCTCCTTGAAAAGTGCTGCTGACACTCAGGTAGACGGAAGAGCCCACAGAAAGATGCACCGGCTTCCAGGCGTCATTGACGCTCCGCGCCTGCAGGCACGCACGCACGATTGCTCCATAAATCGGTCAGGCGCGGAATTTACCGCTGTGTCTTCTGCCAACCTGCAGGAACAAATTGGACGGGGTGTATCACAGGCACATCCTCCGGCTGAAACGTGACATGTCCGATGCCGAGCTTGGCGGCCTCCGCCGTCAGCGCTTTGAGCGTCTGTGGCCACGCGGCAAGGCTTTCCACCCGCACATGCGCCGACAGCGCCAGGCGCTCAGCAGCGATCGGCCAGACGTGCAGATCATGCACTTCCCTGACGCCCGACACCCCTGCCAGTGCCCGACCGACCTGCTCGATATCCATGGCAAAAGGCACCCCGTCCAGGGTGGCATGCAGGGCTTCGCGTAGCAGACGCACGCTGGAGGCGAGGATCAGGCCCCCGATGAGAATCGACAGCAACGGGTCAATGGGCGTCCAGCCGGTGAACCAGATGACGGCACCGGCAACAATGGCCGCGACCGAACCCAACGCATCGCCCATGACATGCAGCAAAGCGGCCCGAACATTCAGGTTCCGCTCGCCACGGGAAAGCACCCAGGCCACAACAAGGTTGATCACGAGCCCGAGCACCGCCACAACACTGACGGTTGCGCCATCAATCTGGCCGGGGCTTTGCAGACGATGCCAGGCCTCGGTGGCAATCACGAAAACCACGGCCAGCATGGACAACGCATTGACCAGTGCCGCGAGGAGTTCAGCCCGCCCAAGCCCATAGGTAT
>Ga0209174_10002501_pt1 | contig 12062 bp, 9 predicted proteins | sample JI91814BDNA_FD_187505 | JGI IMG/M metagenome (GOLD analysis project Ga0209174, IMG submission 187505) | Wastewater effluent complex algal communities from Wisconsin, to seasonally profile nutrient transformation and Carbon sequestration -... | ecosystem: Engineered > WWTP > Effluent > Algae...
CCCGTAATAGCTGGAGAATATGTATTACCGCTACTTGTAAACTGTGGGGCACGAGAAAGAACTTTATCATATGATTTGCAAATTGCTACAAATCCATGTGCTGCACCCCACGCTATTGAAGATAAATCATAAGAATCTCCAATTTTATAATCTGTAGCAGTCTCTCCAACCCAATTGATCAAATCAGTAGAAGTGTAAACCGGAGAAGAAGGATTGGTAGCAGAACACACTGCATACTCCCCACCCCCAAATGATGAATCCATCCAGTCCGATAATACAGGTAATGTAGAACTCAACCAAACTGTACCATTAGTGGAAGAAAGTAAAGTTCTACTTCCTTTAAATGTAATAATAAATCTATTATTTAGGAAGTTTACATTTGATGCATCCGCTGTAATTGGTAAAGTATGTTGAATCCAGTTAATACCGTTGGTAGAAGTAGCATAAACTCTAGACGAAGAACCATTACCCTGTACTGCTACATATATTCCTGCACCATAAGATATACCAGACCATTTACCAGCAATAGGGATTACTCCTGCCGTCCAAGTAGTGCCATTAGTAGAGAAAGCTAGAGTTCCCTCCGATGAAATAGCAACAAATTTAGTACCTGTCCAAATTACGGAAGACCATGATCTATTAGCAGGTAAAGTAATTGGGGTAAATGTAACTAAATCAGTTGAAACAAAACCTGTATTTGAACCACTTGCTACAGCTACATATTTAGTTCCGCTAAACACCATAGAAGAAAAATGAAGTTGAAAAGGTAGAGTAACATAGCTCCAAGTTTCACCGTCAGTTGAAACTCCTAAATATTTAGATAACGTACTACTACCTGACAAAATTACATAGCGAGTTCCATCATAGAGAACTTTACACCAGTTAGCAGAATTATTAAATGATTTTACAGGATTAGATGACCATGAATAACCCGATAAAGTAGAAGTACCTAATGCTGTAATTGTAGTTTCAAAGGTTGTACCATTCTGAGTAACTAGTAATCTAGTTCCCAAAGCTAAAGAAGGACCCGATAAAGTAATCGCACCTGCTGTTCCGCCAACTTGTAATAATGGGGCGATATAATCTACTTCAACATCTACTAAAGAGAATTTATATCCAGCTGGAACTGTGAGGTTTTTTGTTGTAAATGATGCTGCTGCAGCGGTAGCTTGAATTTGATTATCAGAAAAAACAGCATTAGTTAATGTCGGAAAATTGATAGCATTGAAATCTGCACCTGCCCATGTTGCTGAAAGGTTTGATTTACCCCCATTAGCAAGCGAGCCACCTAGAGGGGTAGAGATGATGTAGACATCACCTCTCTCTAGTGCAGGGACATCAGCAGCGTTAGGTAGTACTGCTACAGCACCTGCAGTTTCTAGACTAATAGAATAGTCTGCTGGGTCCATGTAGTATAAAGAATCGTATATTTTTTTCATTAAAAGTCCTAAAGAGTTATTCTATAAACTAGGCCGTCATTACCTAATAAGATAGCACCATAACCAACTGTAGCCGTAGAGGAGCATATCAATAATCCACCAGAAGTAGATCCACCAAAACCCGCTGCCACTTCTGACGCATAGATCAATGAAGGATCTGAAACAGAGCCACCTAAATAAGTTACATCATAACATAAACCTGCATCAGCAATTAGTAATGCTGAAGTACCTGCACCAGAAGTTTGATCATATAGAAGAATGCCGTTATCAACATATCCACCACCAGTAGTTACAGTCGAAATACCTAATAAAGAGTAACCTTGAAAATCTTTACCGATGTTAGTTTCAGTAATTACATAATTTGTAGATGGTGTTTGAGAGATTAAGACTTTACTACGACCAGGAATTCGATTAGATGAGTATAATATGATACCATTATCAATAGCACCACCTGCAGTTGTTGCTATTCTAGCCGATAAAGGATATTCTGTTCCTTCATTTGCAACTATTGCGATAGTATTTAACGCTTGGTCTGCTAAAGTTAAAGTAACATTCTCAGTAGCATTTAAAATAAACTCAATATTGTTTGGATAGTATTTATTATTTCTAGTGAATGTATAGCCAGCAGGTAAAGTTACTTTTAATCGGAAACTAGAAGTATTTTCAACTGTTAAATGAGTTTTTAGAGGTAATTGTGCTGCAGTTAAAACAGTATCAACTGTAATTGGTAAGTATTTCCATTTAAGTGCGGTTTGAATTACTTTATAAACACCTAAATTATCTTTTAAGATTAAATCATCTATTTCTAACTGATAAGAAATACCACTTACAATTTGTGTACCCGCTACCGATACTCTCATAAGAGTAGATTGTGGTAATGTGTTTAAAGTAAGAGCAAACGCACCAGGAGCCATTGATGCATCAATAGCAATATTGTACATAGAATACAAATTACCTTGTGCAGTTGGTCTACTTGTGCTAACTGGGGCACACATTTCACCAATTTTAACTACAGTTGTAGTTCCTGGATTCTTAAACAGTGTTAATGTTGAAGATGGACGTAAATCAAATGATGTTGTAATACCGTCTGTGAATGTATAACCAATAGGAAGGTTAATAACTGATGTAGTACTTGCTGTAGTGTTCTCAATACTGCAAATAGTACCATCAGAAAGCTCATAAGTAGCCATATTATAAACAGCAGCATTAGCTTGAGTATAATAATTGAAATATTGCTTTTGAACTGTAACATTACCAGCTGGATCTTTGATAATAATATCACCAAAGTTCAAATAATAGTCTTCTGTATTAACAGTTTGATATCCTGGGACATCTACAATCATTACACACCCTGGAGGTGCATTAGTAAGAAGAGTAGCAAACAAAGCAGAAGAAATAGAAGCATCAATGTTTGCCATTGTTGCATCCATAAAGTTATAAAAACCTGTTATAGACACTACAGATGGTAAACTATAAATACCAATTAACGCTACGATTGCAGTATTGTTAATTCTTGTAATAGTAGCAGATTCATCAGGTCTTAAAGTGATTGTACTTGTACCATTGACGAAGTTTAATGCTGCTGGTAAGTTGATTGTTGATGTTACACCAGTTGTATTTGTTACTGTACAAATAATTCCACTAGCTAAGTTCTCAACAGGGATAGTAAATGGTGTAGCATTGGCAGAAACATACTGTGTATATGATCTTTTGATTGGAGTGTATTCATAAATACCAGTATTTGGATCTTGGAACTTTAATAACCAGTCAGCCATTGAGAATTTACGTGATTCACCATTCAGAGTCTGGGTAGATGCATCTTCTATATAGATTATTGAAGGGGAATTAGCACCTGATAAGTCAGCAGCCCATGTTGCATTAGCAGCTGTTGAACCTGAGACACTTGAATTAGAAGAAAAGAAGGTTTCAAGCCATTTTGGAGTGATATATACGTTGTCATTAGTCATTGGACGTAACATATCAGCTAAACCAGCGTGTTTTGCTATATCTACATAGTTAATTGTAGCAAATTGGTTATTTGGTACAGTTACAGCTACTGAATCACCTGAATTAGTACCAGTTTGGATAATAAGAGTGATTGGATAGTTACTTCCAACTGTTTTTGGTGTTGGAGGGTATTGAACTACTGCAAAAAGTATATCAGTTGGTACGCCTGCAATCTTTTGAGTGAAATATAGACCAACTTCAGTGATTGTATATCCACCAGATGTGTAAGGTACAATACAATCAACAATAGATAAGTACATATCTATTGGTTTTATTACCTTACCAGTGAATGTACCAGTATAAACAGGCGAAAATAAGTCTGTATCTGCAGCAGAGTGAGGAGCAGTACTTGTCCCTACTTTAAATTTAGTTAAAACAACATTTGTGCCGCCAGTTAGTGCAGTATTTAAGGCAGCCTGACCTTGATTGGTTAGAAATGAATAAACAGACATTTAAAACTTTCTTTTGAAAAGCATCTATGCGGAAAGCTTAGAAGGGGTATGTAGTATGTGTGACAACTCCGGTTGAATCTACTTCATATGCCTCTACATTTCGTATTTTCACAGAAATAGGCATTAGATAATCAAATAGATCAACGGTATCCTGCACAGACATATTATTAGGCATAGGAGTTAGAATAATATCTACTAAATTAGACATATACCAATCATTTGCTGATGGAGGTATACCAGAAGAAGGATCTATATCATTAGTTCTATAAGAAGTGTCTTTTCCTTCTAAACTTCCTGAAGGATTTAAGATACCACTAACAATATTGGCTTGATGGCTAGAATAAAAGTTTATACCATCTTTAGTCCATAGTGGTACTAATTTTAATAGATTATTTGATAGAAAACTTACCAGTTTTAAAGTATTTATGTTCTCATATCCAGATTGTGTTACTTTTCCATTAGGAAATACAACAGTACAACCAGAACTAGCTGTTAAACGATATGATTTTAAGTAATTTATTAAAGTTTGTAACTTTTCTGACTGAATTTTTGTTATTCCATCCCAATTAAAGGATAAATCCTGAGCTTCTAACCTTAAACCAGTAAGATTTTGATGATCTGGCTTATGAATACTTGATAAAAAGTTTAATTTATCAGATAATATAAGATCAGCAGTCTTAGCATAATCTAAAAAGAAGTCTATCCATGGACTTTTATATGGATAGTATAGGGAAGATGGGACAGCATTAACGATATTTTGTATATTATACGTATCTTTTTGCATAATGTTACACGAAATTAATTGTTATGGGCGGAATACCTAATAATGTCTGAGTAAAATCCAATCCCAGAACACTATTAACGCCTGGATCAACTTTATCTGTAGATCCACCATAGTTATATGATATAGAAATCTTATTAAGACCTACTTTACTTGCTATATTAGAGTAAAAGTCTTGTAAGTAATAGGTTGTACCAAAACTTGACTCAGAAGCACTAGACATATCCCATTTAGGTACAGCACCTGCCATAATTTGAGCTTGAATAGGTATCATTGACTGAATAACTGACTGAATCATTGTAGTTAGCTCTGAATGGCTATACGTACTATCTAAATAAGACACAGTAACAGTAATAGCAAAAGGAGAAACTGTTGCTAACACAGGTGTAATCACACAAGGTATAGCTGTATTCGTCAAATATGTAGATAAATCTGCTTGAAAGTCTGGATTATTGTATAAATCTTCGTCCATGAGCAATAATGGAGTCATTGTATTGTTTATATAGCTCCTATTTTTAACACTTAGTACATTACAACCTTTAATTGGCTTTAAATTACTAGTTCCAAAGGTATAATCTAACAATAATGCTGATAAATCATCAGGACTAACGATTCTTTTCTTGCTCGCACCTAATTTAGGGGTAAAATTCTTATAGAATGAGTAACTTCTAGCCGGAGCACCGCCATATATCTTAAAGCAATTGGTTTGCATAAGAGTATTGAACACATTTACGTTATTATCATCTAATGTTGACGATAAAGTCATTACTGCTGAAGGTGCAGATCCAGGTAAATATGTAGAATTAAGTGCGCCTTGAGAGCATTCAAAGTAATTTATTGTAATTTGAGTACCATATGGAGGTATTGAACCAAGTTCATTGTCTCCAAAGAGAATACATAGGCTTCCATCAGGATAAACACTAGTTTGATAGCATTGTAATGGTATTTTAGTTAAAGTTCCGCCTACTGATGTGTTATCAGAGACAGTAAAGCCATCTTCAATAAGGGAATCTACTTGAGTCCACTCTGAATATACATTAGAAGTTGAGTCCATAGCTATAACTTGAACAGCCTGACCGCTTAAAAACCCACTAGACACATAGAATTTTTGGAATTTACTGCCATCACTTGTAAAGGTCTGAGTCTTTAATGATCCTTCTACTAATGAAAACGTACCCATAGTAGCTACTGTAGAGTCAATAGTTATATAAGAAGGAGTATAAAACTGATTACCATCAACTGTAAACAATGTAAATGGTGGTAATGTATATCTAACTCCACCTACTGACATTGGATTAGTCATATCTATTTGATAGGTAATCTCAGCTACAGAAGGCGTAGAGCCAATTAGAGTACCTGTTTGACTTAATGCACCATTCATCACTGAATAAGGCGACTGAGCGGTCGCTAAATAGGCTTCCTGAACCTTACGATCAGTATAATAGTTTACTGAAGTCAAAGCTGTAGATAAAACACCTAACAATTTAGAACTAAAGTCAGAAGGTAGTTGATTATTGAAGACATCATTACTAGAAAGAAAGTCAGTTAGTGTTCCATAGATAGAAGAATAACTCTGATCTGCGAACTGTGTTTGTTGTTGAGCCATTATTGTCCTCCTCTATAGATGTTTAAACTGAACTTAAATTTTCCTGAATTCTTTAAAACACCAGATGTAAATGAATATTGTATTGTTATTGAAGCAACACCATTAGCTTGGGTAAATGAAATCTCACCTAAAGCTATTCTTGGTTCCCATCTTTTTATTGCCTGTCTAATTTGGTTAATCCTCATGCCCTTGATCTGGTCATTGTAAGGTGAAAATAGCCACCCTTGAGCACCCAGACCAAACTCCGGACGAAAATAATCGCTCCCTGGCATATCAAAGATTATTGAGTAGATAGACGCATTAATTACATCAACGTCTTCTAAAACGAATGAGGATTGACCTGAAGGTAATATGTTTAAAGTAGTATATTTCGCCATAATACCTCCCTATTTAAATTAAACTAATAATATTGGTTGACCACTTACACGGTTATTGCCAAGAATAACCATTGCTGATGTATCATTTGATGGATTGCTTTCAACTTTAACTGCTACAGCTGTATTTGCTGCGTAAGCTACAGTACCTTGCCCCATTGAAACCATTTCTGATAGTGGGTAGTAGTAAGAAGTTCCCAATGGACCTGTCTTAGTATCCCAGTCAAAGAGTGAACTAACCATTAAGTTAGTAGCTGGATTCTCTGTTTTATAGAAATCAGCAAAAGCTGAGGTGGCTACTGAGTCAGCATTTAAGAATACTGCTAGATTATAGAATCTTTGAGCTAATACTGGACCTACTGGTGAATTATTAGTGCCAGGAGTGAAAAAGTTATTACTCTCATAGTCTACATAGTTAGTTGTAGTTAATGCCATTGAGAATTTACATCCAAGATTTTGTCTTGTTAATCTGATTTTATTAATCAAAAGCATATTGCTTAGGAAATCATTAGTTTTAGAGTAACCTTGCCAATTGCTATTGTTATTGAATGCACTGCCATATAGATTTAAATCAATTATTGTACAGCGTTCACTAAAATACAAGTGAAGGTTAGAAAAATTGTCTAAACTAGCTGAACCTTTACCTGACATTACATACAAAGTACCTACTGAATCTTTAACTACTACATCACCAACTTTTAAATAAACAGATTGACCGTTAATTGTTTGGTTACCTGCTATAGTTACACATAGTAAAGTGTCATTTGGAGCTGTTGAAATAGCTGGTAGATCAGTTGTAGCGTTATAACTTACTGCATTTGGCGCTACTGCATTACAGTATGCTACTGAGAATGAACCTGCTAATGTTTTTAAAACTAAATTACCAATTGCTAAGTTAACTAAGTTACCGTCTAACAATGCAGAACCCGCAGCTGTTACTTGATAGATCACGTCCGGTGCTGAACTTTGTATGATTGGAGTGTTCGTTGCTGCATCATACGGTAATACAGTTGGAATTGAGTTGGCAACTAAGCTTAAAACCCAAGGCTGATTAGTTATAAATGTATAACCGCCTGTGTAAGGTAATGAAGCTGTTGGAGTATATCTTCCTGGGGTAGAGAAAGCTAATGACATGCTTCTGCGATTAGTCTCTAATAAGAATTGAATCTGTGCTTCACGGAAATTTTGACCATTTTTAGTGCCGAGTCCTACATTTAATAGTTCATAGTTATCAACATAAATACCTGCCATGTTCATTGAGACAGAATTATAATTTGTATTAATGTCATTTAAAGCTGAAACTATTTGAGAGTTAGGATCATTAGGAGAAATTGCATCTGAAATATTCATTCCATCAATGTATGCATAAAATTTCATCTTAGGATTAAACAATAAAGTCTGTTCAATGATCTGTATGTCTTGTTGAAGCAATGGATCTGCGGAATCTCTTGGCATAACTACAACATACTCAAAACTAGATAAGTATTGAGCTATGTCTGCTGCACCTGACGGTGTAGTTCTCATTGTATTCCAAGGAATCAGCTTTGATAAATCATTTAAGTATATTAAAAAGTTCTTAGGAAATATACTTGTTGTATTATAAGGAATAACTAGCATTGGCTAACTTTCTAGAATTGATTTTGTATTAGTAAAGTATAAGTCAGCTCATCAAAGACTATAGATGCCTGTTTAATTGCTGGTGTAGATGGTGCATAATTATCAAGAAGTAACTGAAAGTTGTAAACGATAAGATCTAATTGAGAATTTTTCATTCTAATCTTACAAGTATAAAACTCATTGGCATTTAATATCTCAATTGGAACTATTAAATTTATTACATTACGAGATAATGTTATATTCTTTGATGTAGCAGTGGTACTAAATGTAAATTCTGTAGTGGTGCTATTTATCAAGACTTGTTTTTTGGCTGACAAGACTACTTCATACTCATATCCACTTAAATCTGCTATATTTGTGTTATATGGAGATGCAGAAGAGCCACTTAAATTTGTTGATGTTGATACAGGGGACGCTTTAGCAAGTGTTACTTGTAAAATAAACGTACCCTTTGTAGGTATTGTAAAGCTTTCCATTAGTTAGGTGTCCCTGTTTGTGCTGGAGGATTGCCTCCTGGTGAGTATGTATGGGTATGGTTCTTCATTTCTTCTCCCGCTACATTCATACTTGTTGTAGTAGTTATACTATCTGCCTTAACAGCCTGACTAAATGTTGCTGTAGGAGTATTAACTTTAACATCACTAGATGCATCTGCGATAATCTCTGGAGATGTAATATGTATTTTTGAATCTGTCATAACTATTGTTGAGTTACCACAGTTTATTGTGAATGTACTACCACTTGGAATATTAATAGTGTAGTTTTTAGCTGTATCTTGAACTATAGAGCCGTCAGTGAGGCTTGTTTTTGTCTTATTACCAAACTCATCTATGCTTCCATAGTAAAGTAGATTGCCACTACCATCATAAAAGTCAGCTGGAGGTAAATTAGAAGCATCTTGCAGCTCTCCAATTACATATCCTGACCTTTGATCATTACCATCAAACTCTACAACTACTTTTGAGTTGACTCTAGGGAACTTATATTCACCAATTCCAGCTGATGCTCCACGATGTATTGGTTTTAATAGTGCATAATAGGGTAGTTGTTCATCTGTTAGTCCCGAATGCAAAAAAGGTATCCGAACTTGGAGCTTCCACACCTTATTTATTCTCCCATCTGGAAGAGAAGAGCCTGGTGATAGAATATTTCTAACTTGTCCTACAAATTTAGTAGCTAAAACAGAAGAATCCACGTATCACCTCAATAAAATAAGACCATTATTATACCATATTTTTAACTTTATGTCAAGATATATTTACAATTATTTGTTAAAAACTAATCTCAGAGAGATTATATACCAAAATCAATAGAGTTAACAAAATTTGTTACGTCTGATTGAGTATTAGCTGTGTCGGGTATCTTCCTGTAAACCACTGCAGTACCTGTTGTATCAAATATAACAACATACCCACCAGTTGGAACCTTTTTAGCTTGATCACTATAAGTAACTTCTATATGAACAGAGTAATTCTTAGAATTTTTTGTCATAGGATAAATTGCTGAAGAGTATGATTTGCCAGACGTAACAGGAGCGGCTGCAGGTGGTTTAGTAGCACTACTTGTTCCGATAGAATTAGCAGAATTAATGGTTGGTTTAGAATTAGTTGCTAATCGTAGATGCTGTTCAATCATATTGTTTCTAAAGATGGTAGATTTGCCAATGACAACATAAGGTATCATTTCACCAGATTTAGTTTTGTAGATTAAAATATCTAATCCATTAACTGGAGTGATAAAATTAACCTCTACAGTTATTATATGGTTATATAATCCTTGTGATCTAGTTGCTGATAATTGAGAAGACAAGTATCCATTAGAGTGATTGCCTGTAGCCACTCCAGCAGACATTGCTCGGTTATCAGATATGTTATCATTTTTTACAGTATACTGTGAAGTAGAAGATCCGCTAACATCTGTTGAAGTCCATTCCCCGACATCTATATCGTACTGATAAGCTGTACCTCCATTAGTTGCATTTTTCTGTTCATCCGAGAAAGAACCTAATGCTACACTTGATCTAATTATTTTGGTTTCATCTAATACAAAGTATGAAGAAGTATCTACATCAGCTAGTGCTAAGTATTCATCCATTACTAGATTCATATCATACAATATCACACTGTGCCCTGAATGGTAGTACATAAAATGGCTTTTGCCGTCAGATCCAACTAAAGAAGGTAGTAGAGTCTTCCTTAAAAATCTGGCATATGTCATATTATTAGGCTTAGTAAACCTTACAGCTTTATCATTATTTGGATCTATATTAGTTATAAAATTTGGAATAACATTTTGATCAATAATCATTCTAGGATAGGATGGATTTATCATATCCATTATTGAATTAGACATTTTTCCAGTATAAGACCAAGTATCCTTACTAAAAAGCAAATTTGAATCTAAAAAGCAAGATACTTGATAAACAGTAACTGAACTATTTACTTGTCGTGGCCGTATTGATGCTATTGTGAAAGTTAGATCTTTAGATGTGTCTATATATGTCACAGTTTGACTATTCTGTAGAAAAGAATCTAAAAAGCTTTTTTCTTTTAAATAAGAAATACTAGTTCGTACTTTAGCACCCTTAGAGAGATTATGATTGGCTGAATTTGTAAGTACATTTGCTGGATCTATTATGGTAAAGTCTAGCATAGGTACTGCCCAAAATGTATATTCTCTTAAAAAAATAGAATGTATTGATACAGTGTTAGGTAACTCCTGTAGCTCATCTTGAGTTGTGTTTATACTTTCTATCTGGATAGAAATGTAAGGTTTATCTGCCATATAATACTCTTAAAACATTAGTGTCCCATTAACCCATCTATTAGAAGGTTTAGGGTTTGAATTACCTAAGCTACTAGAAGTCCCATAATAAGTTGAAACAACGTTTAAAAGTTCTGGGTTAGAATTAATAGCTTTAGTTAATGAACTCATATAACTATTTAACGCATCTTTAGATGGGTAATATAATTTATATCCGTAAGGTAGGGGGGTTAATAGGTCATCTATATTATTAATCATACCAATAATATACCAGTAATCAACTGTCCCATACAAGGCGTTTGAAATAGCTGGTAATGTAGGGTAAAAACTCCCATCAACAGTATAGATACTAGTTCCTGAGGGGTTATGAGTTAATATCTCTATAGACTTAACAGAAGAATACAGTGTTGGATCAGATAGTACATTATTTGTTGCACTATCTATGTAAGAGTATGTGTATCTATCTCTAAAATCTTTCATTATACGCCACCCCATTTTGGTTGAAAGTCTGGTGTTTGAATTGGAGGGAATACTGGGGCAGGTGTAGGCATAGCTGGAGGATTAAAAAAGCCAGCACTCTGGGAAATATTTTGTACTGCTGATGCAGTTGCTGCTATACCTGCAGATTTCTCTGGTTTAGGGAATAATTGTAAACAATCATAATCTTTACCACCATTGAAAACAGGTGGGAAATAACAAGTTACATTAATTACTACTTCAGAATACTGCAAGAAAACACTACCGTAAGTCAAATCATTTAGCAATTTTGGAGTTTTTGTATAAATACTATTATTTGGATTCTTCTGAGTAACTGAATTGATTACTACTGGACCTAAAAAGGCAGTATTTCCTAATTGAACAAATATTTGATCAGAAGCAGTAAATAGGCTAGATAAATCTGTGTTTAGAACCGTCTTGGCTGTTGCAGAAAATCTGTCCATAGACCATGAATTGTCTGAAGATTGACTTGAAGACATTGAATCGGATAACTTAGCAAGTGCCTCTGTATCCATAACTGGACCT
>Ga0209174_10002502_pt1 | contig 12062 bp, 26 predicted proteins | sample JI91814BDNA_FD_187505 | JGI IMG/M metagenome (GOLD analysis project Ga0209174, IMG submission 187505) | Wastewater effluent complex algal communities from Wisconsin, to seasonally profile nutrient transformation and Carbon sequestration -... | ecosystem: Engineered > WWTP > Effluent > Algae...
TTGATGTCCTTTACGATGTGATGTGGATCATTTTCCCAAAGTCCACCTGAGCATTTTTGTTACCAATAACGACCCAGATGATTGGGACTTTTGGATCAGGTGTCATTTTAGGGACGTACAAATCAGAGAAAATGATAGCAGCTTGGGGACGATGCTTCTTGATATGATCTCGAACACATTTCAGGCTTGTGCCACCACGACCTTTGACCATTATCTTTTCAAATGGCTTAAACTCGTCAAAATCAATCTCTGATTGAATCTCAGTATCGAATTGAACAAGAGTGAGCTTCTCTGGTGAGAGAGTGTCCTTGATGTATTTGAGTTCAGAATTGAAGCGGATAACGTCTTTGGTCGTGATAGAGCCAGAGGTATCCAGGTAATATATCAGATGTCCCAGACGACCTTCTACCAGATCAGGAGAGGGTAAATACATATCCTGATAACGACGGTTAGGTCTAGCCCATGTGTAGTCTTCTTGGATCATGTCAGTAAAGAATGTCTGAAGAGCAACTTTCCAATCGATCTTGGGCTTCAGAAATTCATTAATGATTTCTTCTAATGCACCAGGAATCGATCCTGCTTTGTTGGACATTTTAGCTGAATGTGCTGCTCTAACGACGTTATTGATGATTGTCTGCTTCTCCAATGGAGAGTCAGTATCATACATATCACCGTCTTGAGGCTCACTATCAGCGTCACCATCACCTTGAGAAGGTGAATTGCCTTGCTGATTTTGTTGGTTCCCTGCTCCAGATGGGCCTTTACCCCATGCTGGATTAGGAATCTGCTTAGCATTTTTCATGAGGTGGTCATAAATAGCTTCAGCATTTTGACCACGATAACGCTGGTCTTTCCAGCAGTCTTCGACTGTTTCGAAAGAATAGCCTTGATCTTCCAGATCGTTGTTAATGGCTATATCACAGGCGTAGTTGAATATCTTCTTATCACGGTCACCAGTACGTACCATGTGCATATAAGCAACGTGCCATAGCTCATGGACGAGTACGGTTTCCCTGACTTTTTCAGGCAATCCCATAAAGAATTTAGGCGCCCAGAAGATACGTAACCCGTCTGTTCCAGCAGTTTTTACTTTTGGTTCCCAGATGAATTCAAGTGAACACATCAATGGACCCAAAAAAGCAGCACTGGAAGAGAGAAAGACATTGCCTTTCACTCGGTCCAGAGCCTTGTCTAATACAGCTATATCGTAGCCATCAAGTGGTTCTTGCGTTTTGCTAAACATGACGATTCCTTTTTAGCCAAAGAGATATTGAGCCACTTCTCCCATAGCACTTGCAAATGCAGGGTGAGTCTTAATATTCGGATTACGAATATGTACAGTACGATAGAAGAGCACTTTGAATTCGAGATTCATACGGCTTACGTACTTGGTCAATGCCTCAAAGTTCTGGTCAGTGACATTATCAGCCAGATGGGTGGTGACCATCCAACGGGTTGGGCTGTCGTGAGGTACTGGTGCATTAAGCGGATCAGATTCGATTAGCCTCAAGTTAGGCATATTTTCAATTACTTTACAGAATTGAACAAAACTAACAGCTACACCAGAGCTAATAGTACCAGCATATAGAGGAGTTTTCTGATCCTCTACTGCTTTACCCTTGATGAGATTGTTCATGAATTCCCATGTACGAGGGCAGCAGAAGGTATTGTCGGTATGGTCTGGATCGAAATCCATTAGATATTCTGCCTTGTAGTTCAGAAATCCAAGAATACGGCTGTCATAGCCATGAGGAATAGCTACGTCTGTGAGCCATTCTTTGAAATCAGTTTGCATCTCAATGTGGATCACACGAGATTGCATGGCTGTAGAGAGGGGCATAACGATAGATTTATCTGTCGTCAGGTTACCTGCCATGACCATAGCTATCTTTTTGTGAAGCTTTTCTTGACCGACATAGCGATCCAGAACCAGCTTGTAAGAAGCAGCTTGTACGGACTTAGAAGCAGCATTTGCTTCATCTAGGAAGAGCATCCATCCATCTTTTCCATCAGGAATAGGAGTTCCTTCAGTGGGAAAGATGTCGAATGGCACGAATGTTGCACGATCACGCCCTTGAGCATCAGTTATGAAACGAGGCAGACCATTAAGGTCTTCCTGTGTTGATGTGCTCAAACGGTGGTCGATCAAGTGCATATTGAATTCTTCAGCGATGCTTTTGACAATCGATGACTTACCCATTCCGGGCGAAGATTTGATGAATGGTACGAGGCCAGCCTGTACACAATCGATAACAAAAGAGCGTACTTGACGTGGGGTACAACGGTATATTTCTAAAGACGACATTTAGAGTTTCCTTAATAACAAAAAAGCCCAGCCATTTCTGGCTGGGCGAAGTTTTGGGAGAGGATGCCTATAAGGCAAATGATGTATATTAGATGTTCTTCATCTTGTCTACCTTTCTCTGATAGAGGTAATCAAAACCAGAGAACATCTAATATAGTGCTTACGATACCGTAAGCGGTACAACGCTCATGAAGCCACCATCTCTGGATCGTACTTCAATGTTAGCTGCACCAGCTTTAACACCAGTTACGACACCAGTATCACTTACAGTGGCTACAGAGGGTTTATCTGAAGTGTAGATCAGACCCAAATGAGATGGAGCCAATGGAGTAAATACAGTGGTAATCGGGCTGGTTTGACCAACGGTGAGCGTATTGTCACCAATAGTCGAAGCAATAGCAGTGACAGGAATCCATTCGATAGTCACACCCTGCAAGCTCAATACGCCCTGCTTATAAAGCAAGTCTTGAACGTGCTGGTAGAATACGTGACTTTCATGGAATGGTTTGGTTCCAAGATCACCAATTTCATCTGCTGCATCGTTTCCAAAATGGTTGAACGATCCAATATCAGTGAAACCGCCGCCCGGAGCAGCGCCGTCAGCTTGAATTTTTGCAGTTTTAGTCGTGGGATTCCACGCAATTTGATAAACAGCCATAACTTAATTCCCCAACAGTTGGAGACTTCTCTTATCATGTTATTCGAAAAAAGAAATGCCCCATCGCATATAGCGACAGGGCAAGTTCTTATTACGATAAAGCGTAGTTAGCTCCAAGAATGTCATTAGCCAGAGTGGGGTCTAGCTTATTAATTTTGACATTCTTATTTAGTAGTTGGCTCATAATATCCTGAAGGATATTTGATTTAGCAATCAGATGTAGCTGGTTATTATATTGCATACGAAGATCGTTTGCATAGTGAGGCAGACATCTGAAGCAGTCGTGTACACTGACTACTGTGAATGGTTTATTCGGTAGTGATTGAATGAGCTTGGAAATGTCATAAAGATTGACGTGTCCAAGATTTGCTTGAACCAAATAATCAAGGATACGAACGCTTAGATAACCGCTACGTTTGTAGTTTTCCCATAGCTTGACTACCAGCTTATCTGCTTTGGTGGATAGCTGAGTACCCATAGGTAGGCCACTGAGAACCAATTCATTTAGTTCAGCTATTTTCTTTGCATTGTAGCCACAACGAGCAGTGATTTCACGAACGACCATGCCGTCAATACTGTGTACTGTATTGGCTCCAAGAGAGCGTCCTGATTCCATTGGTCGATTGGCCTTATAGAATACGTCATATGGTTTGTTCAGGAAGTTCACGCTTTGCTTTACTTGATCCATCACATTGATTTGCACATGGAAGTTATCAGGTAGAACCCAATCATGGCTGTAAGCATCTGGGTTCCACATAGCCAGCATGGTGTCATTGAGTTCCCATGCTGCTGGGGATAGCTTACGAAGGGTATCGTAAAAGGTGTCGAGCAGCTTACCTTCGCCAAAGATTTGCTTAGGCATAGCTGTAGAGCTATAATAGGCAGTCATAATAGCCTGCTTACACTCGTCTCGACTGACCTTGGCAAGTTCATTGGTCTGCTGAAGCATATACTCATAAATGAGGTTATAGGCGTCCTGACGGTCACCAGAATCAACTACATTAGAGATGATGCTTGCATTACGGTCACCAGTAAGTGCAGCCAATATCTGAATACCACTAGAAGTAGCATCTAAGCTGACCATGTAGCCTATTGGCTTACCTGCCAGTACATCACTATATGCTTTGATACCTGCATAATAGAGAGCAGGTTCTTTAGCTGTTGGCAACAGTGACATGAGGAGATGCTCATTATCGTCAAACCATTTGAGACGTTGATCCCATGTGATTTTATCTAGACCATAATTGTTGGCGACATCAATTTTGAGATACTGGATTCCAGTGAAGAATTGCATGGTCATTTGATTTTCCTTTAAGCTAAGAGTATTTCTTCTGGTGTGGCTCGACGGACATTTGTGTAATAGAAGTCCATATCGTCATCAGTATGCCAGCCATCACCTTTATAGTAATATCCAGTGACGTTCTCGACTACGAACCAGCCGGGACCGGGACAATCGATCATCCCTTCAATGGTATAATCAAGGAAGCCACCATATGAGTTCTCATAGCTGGCAGCACCTGTCACATTGTCATTTTCACTCCAGATAATTGCACAAACTTCGATTGTGTGTTTCTTCCAAATAGGAAGGGTGAGATCAGCATCTTCATCATCGATAACACTGATGAGTACGTGCTCTGGAGAATTAAAATCGAATACCTCTTTAGGATATTCTTTTTCTTCTATTGGTTCGAGTATGGACATTGTGATTCCTTATTTTTAGATCGTTCAGCCCTTCTCTTTTGGTTCTTGAGATGGGTAACCAATTCGAGATGTTCAGGATTACAGCACCTACGTTGCTCACATAGATGGTCGATTTGTTTCTTCTTGGGAATGTACCCATAGTAATGGGTATAGACTACTAAGTGGACCGCTACTGTCTGGTTATCCAGACACATACGGCCATAGCCTCCACCACGGCCAGTACCAGAATCTGGTCCTTGCCATATGTGGCATGGTGATGGGTGATTATTAATAAGAAACCCGGTATCAACTATGTGACACCGGGCTTGTATCTTATTAATTATTTTTGAACGTCTATCGCTCATGTCACATATTCTTTATCAGCTAGTTCGATTACTGCTTTATTCCATGATGCACCTTGATAGTTCACATGGTATCCTTGGCAGTAGATGCGGCCACGTTTGTCATATTTATGGGTGAGATAAAACTCATTGCCATGTACTAGAAGTACTTTCATAACGTCTCTGGCTGTTTTATCGTATTTATTAAATGCTTTAACACGCTTCTGATAGTCAGCTTTAGTCTCACCATTCTTGGGTTTATCCAGATTACGCCATATATTTTTAATCATATTGGCAGTATCAAAATTGATACAGAATCTTACCTTATTGGCTCGATTAATATGATCCAGAACAACATCATTATCATGATGGTTCTTGCGTAGGATTACTGAGTTTTTAGAGCAGATATAACCAGTGTCACGGTTATCCCTGAGTTCAATGGGTGGAATGACCATAGGTAATGGGTATTGGTACATATCCAGTTCCCGTTGGACATCTTCACTGATGTCGATCTTAACAACGAATAGACCCAGTGAGTCAGCCCAATCTACCAGATCAGCTTTAGCTGCCTTGAGAAGCTCGTCTGCTGTCTTTTGAAGGCCATTAGGCTGGTCAGCATAGTGATGTGCTAAGATGCCCACGAGGACAGGTACTGAGGCTCGTTTATGGATGACCATTTGAGCCAAGAGATCAAAGCCAAAGTCTTGATCGATTTCCTTTTCATCCATGTACTTGGCGAAGTCTACGGATGTGCAATCATAAAATTCTTTTTTGATACGGGATATGGTTTGGTTCTTATTATATAATCTCTCCAGTTCGACTTGATGGGATACTTTTTCTTGAGATGGGGATTCGATGACCATGCTGTTGTTCCTTACGTTGCTGTTCCAATTTCCATGCCCATGACCCTATCCACGGAGTGATAGGGCCATTTTTGCTGAGTCCCATTATGGAAATGTTCCCCAGCAGGTGTGGTTGGGAAGCAACTCAGACCATGCTGTATCGAAGTGACAGTTGTTGGGAGCCAGAGCAAACATAGGTGCTATTTGCTCTTTCTTGAGACCTGCTAAGCCACATCCAATTTGGGTAACTTGGAAGTTCATTGTCGAATTATGATGAGTATATTTAATAAATTCGTTTATGTAATTCTGAATGATGCTTAAAGGCAAAGTATTACGGATATACTTGTCTTTAGTGGGAATAGCAAAGGATTGACCTGTACGGCCAAATCCTATGCCCATCGTGGCTCCTTTGTAGCTATGTGCATACCGTGCTGCACCTGCTCCATGATGACCACCTTCGTTGGAGCCAAATACGAAGATGCTATGCAATGTAGGATATTGGAATCGACCTTCACGGTACAGTTTTTGTTCTAGTACGTCTTGGCCAAGAGCTTCAGGCGATACGTGTGATGCTCCGATTATCTGAGTTATGCGTGTCATTCGATGGTTCCTTTAGGATATGATGAGGAAACAGATGAGGGACTGTAGCAGCCCATTCATCTCTTTCAGCTTGAGTTTTGGCATATTTGTAATGGTAACGGATCAAAGCTTTAGCCAAGGGATCAAGTCCTTTGCCATGACCAGCTTTGATCTGGATTGGTTTACCACCAATAGCAGGTAGGTCTTTCTGCTTTGGTTTGGGTTTTTCGATGAGAGAATTCTCATTATCTTTAATCATGGTTTCTATATCTTTTTCTGAATATTCGGTGGAAAACTGCCTGTTAGCGTATTCCGCTATCAGAGATATATCAGTGATAAAAGTACATAAGTGATTTATCAAAATCACATGAGTTTCTGGATAATCATCCATTATTTATTTCGATGTTGGAGACCGTGAATTATGGAAGCGTTCGAGTAGAGCTTTCCTACGTTCACTTTCAGGAAGATCAGAGATACGTCCTGCTGTAAGTGGACGAGTGCTCCAACGCTGCATTTCGATCTGGTTTGCACGATCTGCAAACGGTTTATATACTGGTTCTGCCATATAATGTTCCTTAGATTTGAGGGAATACAGTAGTTGTTTCAGTGACATTGAATAGCGCCTTTACACTAGCTTTGGCACTGGCTTTAGAAGCCAAGGGCTTCACGTTACGAGCCATTGGTATCCCATTGTCTGCTGTAAGCTGCCAGTGCCATTCGTTAGGCTTATTCGAATATATCAGACAGGTGTATCTGATTTGGCTCATCCACCACCCTTAAAATAGCGTTCAAGCTCCAGACGGATGTTATTCACATTGGTCTGACAGAATTGAAGAGTGGGAGGATTTTTACGAGACTCAGCAACACCAAGATTGAAGGTTTTAAGGAGGAATCCTTTACCTTGGATCATGGTATTAGCCTGCTGCTGTACCGTATGGGTGAGAAACATATAGCAACGTCCATAGACATATGCTGCTTTCTCGACAGCTTTAGGCATGGTTGCTGGGTTAACTTGAGCAACAGCCTGTGGGACACATCCCATAAGGACTGCTGCTACAAGTAGACGATGATAGGATCGTTTATTCATGGTTCACCTTTTCAGTTTTGAAGGGGTTCTTTTTAGGCATAGTATCATAATCGATAGTTACCTGAGCAATTGGAAATGTGAGTGGATTATATAGCTCTCCATTGCCTAGAACGTATTCACGTTCGATTGTCACTGTTGGCTCCTCATAGAGCTTCATAGTGACTGCTGTTACAATACCAGCGACTCCACTGATATTGTCAATGGCATTATGGCCTAGATATTCGAGAGCGTTCTTCATGCCAGCAGCCACTTAATAGTGACATATCCAATGCCTGTTGCTGATGCACAAGTAGCACCAATTAGATAAGCGTTAATAACCATCATACCGGGATGGTAAGTGACAGTTAAGCCTTTGGCTCTGAGACGTGTGACTTCAGCCATAGTGAAGATTAGCCTCAATGATGAGGACATGAGAAATGCTAAAAGCATTATGAAATATACTCTATTATCCATATGTAATTTCTTTCTAATTCAACCAGAGACGCGAAGTATGGCCCTTTTGCGACAGCAAAAGGGACAGACGAGCTTATCGGTATATCGCCATAGCTAGTGCTAACATCGCTGGTACTGTGAGTACAACAATGACTGTAGCTTGTGCTTTGAAGCGTTCCTGACGATGACGCCTCATCCATTCTTTGGTAGATGTACCGTATTTGACACGTTGTTTCATGTTGGTTCCTTTATGTGATCGTGCATTTGAGTGAAGGCCACTAATGCTTTTTGATCTTCCGGGAGATGGATATTGAATACCGGGATGCCCCATGTACTAGCTATCCTCAGTGCATGAGATGTGCCTCCCTGATATTGTGGAGGCAGCCATGTGATGACACATTTAACAGGGTCTTCCAGTGTCTCTCCCAATATGATTGGTACATTTCGAGCCAAGAGAAGCCTGACTACATTGTTGCATCTGTGCCATGCTGGGTGATGGTCTTCAGCTATCTGCATTTGCTTCTGAGATGGAACCAAATGGCCCATATATTTTCCATTGGATCGACCACCTCTGAATCCCTCCCAAGGTAGGAATATCTGTTTTTGTGGTGTTCCAACTTCAAATGCTTCATCTGCTCCTGCTGCATGGCCTGAGCGTAGTGTCCAGTTAGAAGCATACATTTGTGCTGCTATGCTGCTCATTATCTTCTGGATTGGTTCTGGGGTCTTTCTTGGGCCTATGCCTGCATAGAATTTCATTTATCCAATTCCTAAGCCGTAATTTTCATTCATTTCTCTGAGAAGCCTTTTAGCTTCAAGAGATAGACCATCTGGGAGGTCATATTTGAAGGCAGCTTTGAGTTGGTATTTTAGATTTTTGGCATCGTAATCACCACGATGTTCCATATCATCTAGATATTTAGCTACTCTTTTGAGTACCTCGGTTTGTTCTTGGTTCATAATTTTAGCCTTTTCTCTAATTGCCTAAGTGAATATTTATAAAACCAAGCGATTTGCATTTCTGCTACAATCTTTCGTTGTTCTTCGCTCATGATACTATCTCCAATACCTTTTTCATTCGTTCAACGAGAAAATAGGTCTTTTCATTTCCTATTCTTCGACATAGCTCTTCATGAGAATCGAATCTCTCATCACGGCATTTTGTCGTAATGAATATGATTGCCAATTCTTCTGACTTTTTGCTGTGATATTTATGGTAAGCTAACATATTATTGATTTTTCTTATTTCCTTTTGGAGGGTCAATGTATGTGTAATTGCTGTTTTGGTTGGGCAGGTCATTTATTACTCCTGCTATCACTAAAGCTTTTGCTAATTTGATAAGATCAGTTTTCCAATATAATCCTAATTTTATCCTTATATGAGCTTCTTTGCTGAAGGCTTCAGTCAGTTTATCATATGTAAAATTACTGCTGTTATTGATTTCATCAATGTACAGTATGTAATCATACAATATCTGATTCTTTTCTGGATCAGTCATATAATCTAGGAAGATTGATAATAATGACACAGACAAGAGTTGTAACAACTCCTCCAAATGACATAATTCTCATGAGCCATCGTTGAGCTTCATCACGATCAAGACCAGAAAAATCTTTCTTAGGTCTGTGGTAATAGTAGATATATGCCATAACTATTCCCAATGTGAGCATTAATGCGGTGGTTTCGTTCAGTGTCATAACTATCCTCCTAATATATTTGAACTTTTTGGAACTTTGGCTCCGAGCTTTCAGCACCAAACCATGCGACAGCATGGGATAGTGTTCCAAGGACATAATTATATAGCTATCACTAGTCGAAAATAGATATTTTCTCCTACTTAGTATATAGCTCTTACTACTTATGTCTATCGATGGAAGTTAAAAAATACCCTCCCATCACACCACAAGGGTATGACGAGAGGGCAAGTTAAGGGAGAGTGGATGCTAGAGCTTAGAGGGTAAGCTCGATTGCATATGGATTGGCTGCATCTTCAGCAGGTGCAACAACAGCATCTGCTACACGACGAAGCTGGATTTCCAGATTGTCGAGGATGACGCCTTCACCAGCATCAAGACCAGCAGCCTTAGCCTGAACGGTCTTCAGCAGCTTGTTGCGTGCAGCTTGGAACAGGTTGTAGTCTTCGCTACGGCTGTTGATAGGCAGTTCTTCCTGAGTATCGATGGCGATACCGACAGGCAGAGAGATGAAACGATCCTCGGTCGTACCATCAGCGTGCTTCACTTCAACAGTGACGCCGATGTTCATCCATACGTTAGCCTTGGGCAGGTCTTCCTTGGAAGCACCAGCGGTCGAGGCAGACGAAGCACCAAATGTTTTTTCAAAATCGAGAGACATATATATTTCCTTTACGTTGATGGGATGATTCCCAAAACAGGCGACAGCCTGTTGGTTGAGTTAATGGATGAAAGGGAAGTCAGTACTAACATAGATAATGATAGCACTGACGGTGAGAAACTGGATGATGTCGATGATACGACGTCCAGTTGGTTTACGAGTCCCCATACATTATGTCACGAGCATAAGATGTGCGGACACATTGAGCTTGGCTCATTTGAGGATCACGAAACAATTCACGTACATGGCGTACAGCCTTACGGAAATTGGTTTTACTCACTGGGTAGCCCATTGAGCGTTTTGTGCGTTGAAATACTGATTCTTTTTTAGAATAGACAGATACTTTCATGGTTCAATTTTCCTTATAGAGGTTGAACTTACGCTTTTCGAGAGCAGTAAGCATTTTGATGAAGTCCATTGACTGGTCTTCGGTGAAACCGTCCAGACGTAGCAGATCACATATTTCATGTGATGCTTGAGTCATGTACGGAATTTTTTCTGGCTCATGCCTTGAGCAATACACAGAACCTCTGTTTAATGAGGCTAATCCTATCGTGTTACCACAATTAGGATGTTGGCATTTTGGGAAACTAGCTTCCCTTCTTGAACGCTCGGATTTAGCCATTTTGCTTCTCCTTATTTGGTTCAATATAGGTGGATTGCTGGGCTTTAACGCCTGCATAGTATGATGCAGTGACTGCCTCATGATAGTTGGCAACACGAGGAGTGATGTTACGTCGTACATCCTCTTGGCCAAGGATATATGCTTGGTCCATGAGTGCCTGTAATGCACGTTGAGCAGGTGTGAGTGGTGGTGGTGGTTTATCGGCCATATCAATAGATTCCTATCTGATGATGAGTTTATTGACTATCGATATGAGCTATCGATAAAATGGGGTGTCTCCCTGTCCATGTAGGACAGGGAGATCACGGTTACTTGGTAGCAGCAGTAGGGTTACGACGAGCGTTAACGGCTGCTTGGATGCGTTCGAAGGATGTTTTATACATAGCTTCGTTAGCAGTGTCTTCTTTGAAGAAGGCTTTGATGGTGTGGAGTTGCTTGGTTTCCTCCATAGCTGTTTCCTTGAGGAGTGCATCCTCGAAGGTAGCCATGTCGTAGTCAGAGGCAATACGTTGCTTTTCTGAAGCGTCAGCGACGTATTTGTTCAGCATTTGGATACCGTCTGCACCTGTCTCGAAGACAGATGAGACTGTGGTAGCCATAGCTGTGACAGTTCCAAGGACTGATGAGAATGCAGTCTTGGGAGTAGCTTTTCCACGGTTGTTGATAGACATAATAAAGTTCCTTTAGCTAAGGGTGTAGGACAGGATTGTCCACACCACGCGACAGCGTGTCGTTGGGTTAATTGAAGAGATTACCGATTGTTTCGACTGCTTTGAATAGCAGAGCGAAGGCAATGATGAGTATGATCGGTGTCATAGTGTTAATCCTTTGATGTAGTGGATGATGAATGGAGAGAGAGCTATTAGCATACCTGCTATAGACCATATAAGTAGATGGGATATGGATGTACGTTCTTCTGCCATAGAGTTATCCTTTAGTTATTAGGTTAATAACAGTATTGTTTGTTGTACTGATAGGTACAAGGGTGAATGAATGTATAGTATTGATACACTACAGATACCACAAGATACGACAGTATCTGTGTTCATTAGTTATATAAGAGTATTAATAATTAGTGGAGTAATGTGTTAATATAACAAGGGGTAGGTCATAAATAACCTATATATAAGTTACCGGGGGGTAGTTTATATAATGGG
>Ga0209174_10002515_pt1 | contig 12041 bp, 12 predicted proteins | sample JI91814BDNA_FD_187505 | JGI IMG/M metagenome (GOLD analysis project Ga0209174, IMG submission 187505) | Wastewater effluent complex algal communities from Wisconsin, to seasonally profile nutrient transformation and Carbon sequestration -... | ecosystem: Engineered > WWTP > Effluent > Algae...
ACAAACAAGGAAGAACTCCTCTACATACTTGGAGAGCAGATATCGACTATGCATTGAGCGAGGCGTTAACTGTATACGGAAAATTGGGCATTAAAGTATGGGTTTGCAAAGGAGAAATCTACGGCAAAAAAGAATTGGTTAGTTCATCATCATTAGAGCAAGGAGCAACAGGTCCGGCTGGTCAACAACAAGGACAAGGTGGTAGAGACGGAGGTCGTCAACCGCGCAGAGATGGTGGAAGAGCAAGAGCACCTAAGAAATAAATTTACGGAAAAGATAAAATAGTCAGGAGATGTTATTACCTAAACGTACAAAGTTCAGAAAGCCCCAGAAAGGCAGAAATAAAAACACAGCTACTCGTGGAGCGGAAATTGCTTTTGGTGTTTTCGGTTTGAAAACATTAGAGTATTGCAAAATCACAAACAAACAAATCGAATCTGCGAGGGTTGCGGTTACACGTTTCATGAAACGTGAAGGAAAAGTTTGGATTCGTATATTCCCTGACAAAGCGATCACTCGTAAGCCTTTAGAGGTAAGGATGGGTAAAGGTAAAGGTAATCCGGAAGGATGGTGTGCACCTGTTAAGCCGGGAATGTTATTGTTCGAATGCGATGGCGTTTCTCGCGAAGTTGCAGAAGAGGCAATGCGTTTGGCCGCTCAGAAATTGCCGGTGAAAACCAAATTTGTGGTGCGTAGAGATGCTGTTGAGTATAACGAGGTAGCATAATATCCAAGTAGATAACTGATATAAATAAAAAGAAAATGGCCGCTAAAAACACAAAGAAAACAGATCTTTCTAGCTTAGACGATGCAGCATTGGCGTCTCGTATCGCAGCAGAAAAAGCAGATTTGCAACGTTCTACTTTTTCTCACGCTATTGCAGCGATTGAGAATCCGATGAGCCTTAGAGTTCAACGTAGAGGTATAGCTCAGTTGCTAACTGAACAAACCGCAAGAAAAAACAAAGCCTAATTAATAAAGACGAACGAAATAGCTGAATTATGGAAAGAAATTTAAGAAAAGAGCGTGTTGGAGTTGTATTGAGTGACAAGATGGATAAGTCTATCACTGTTACTGAAGTAACTAAAATCAAACACCCAATCTACGGAAAGTTCATGAAACGTACAAAAAAGTATGTTGCACATGACGAGACAAACACTGCAAAACACGGTGATACTGTGAAAATTGCAGAAACTCGCCCAATGAGCAAAACGAAGAAGTGGAGATTGGTAGAGGTGGTAGAAAGAGCAAAATAATTTTGAAGATAAAGATTAAATAAAGTAATCATGTTACAACAGGAATCAAGAGCAAATGTGGCTGACAACAGCGGTGCCCGTGAGGTATTAGTTATCCGTGTTTTGGGTGGAACAGCTCGAAAATATGCTTCCATTGGCGATAAAGTGGTAGTAGCTATTAAAAAGGCGTTACCAACCGGTGGTGCTAAAAAAGGAACAGTATCTAAAGCAGTTGTGGTTAGAACCACTAAAGCGATCAGAAGAAAAGACGGTTCTTATATCCGTTTCGATGATAACGCTGTAGTGTTGTTGAATGCGAACGATGAGCCAAGAGGTACTCGTATTTTTGGACCTGTAGCGCGTGAGTTGCGTGATAAATCTTTCATGAAGATTGTTTCATTGGCTCCTGAAGTATTATAAGAATTTTAAAAAATCATACACATGAAATTGAGTGTAAAAAAAGGCGATAATGTAATCGTTATTACCGGTGAAAACAAAGGTAAAACTGGTGTTGTAAAAACAGTAAATAAAGAAACACAGCGTGTAATTATTGAAGGTGTTAATCTTCAAAGCAAACACACTAAACCGAATGCACAATATCCGCAAGGAGAAATTGTAAAACAAGAAGGTCCTATACACGTTTCTAACGTAGCATTGGTATCTGACGGTAAAGCCACTAAAGTAGGTCGTAAAACCGAAGGTGGAAAATCTGTTCGTTTCGCAAAAACTACAGGAAAGAACTTAGACTAATTTGTCTGATAAATCATATTGAAATCCCGATTCGAAAGAGTCGGGATTTTTTTGTTGGTGTTACCAGTTGTCTAGCACCTCCCTAAATCCCTCCAAAGGAGGGACTTAGGACGCTTCGATTGGCCGTCATTCCCGTGAAAACGGGAATCTGTGTTTCTGGAAATCGGAAAGTTAGTATCGATTTGTATGTAGAATATACTTTGAATTTATTCCTTAGTTTCACCGTAAATATCGATGATGAAATATCTTTTCTTTTTGCTTGTCTGTTTTCAAGTTGCTACGGGTTTTGCATTGCCGGGCGATACCACGCAAATGCCTTTTAACGCCACGTTTGTGCCTAAAGATGCCTTTGTGTTTTATGTAATTGGCGATTGGGGACGAAAAGGAAAAGGCAATCAAAAACCCGTAGCTGAAGCGATGAACAAATGTGCGGCAATGGTAGCCCCAGAGTTCATCATGTCTACAGGCGATAACTTCTATACCTTTGGCGTAAAAAGTACTAAAGATAAGCTTTGGAAGAAATCGTATGAAGATATTTATAATGGCGCCAACATCAGCAAGACGCCTTGGTATCCGGTGTTGGGTAATCACGATCATTATGGCAAGCAACAGGCGGAAATCGATTACATGAAAGTAAATCCACGTTGGCACATGCCGGCCGATCATTATGCGGAAACAATCAACGCAAAGAATGGCGCTACAATGACCTTTGTATTTACGAATTCAGAGCCATTGGTGCACCTTTCAGCTGAGGCGAATAAGCCGCAATGGACGTGGATGGATTCTGTATTGAAACAGTCTGCATCTACCTGGAAATTTGCAGTAGGACATCATCCGGTGTATTCTTCGAATCCTATGCATGGCGATAGTCCGCCATTGCAAGAGCAATTAAAACCCATGTTGGAAAAGTATGGCGTACAAGCTTATTTCTGCGGACATGATCACGACTTGCAACACCAACAACCAAAGGGCAGTCCAGTGGATTACTTTGTTTCCGGTGCAGGCTCAGAACTTAGACCCTCTGCGGCCTACGAACATACGTTGTTTGCGAAAAGCAAAGCCGGATTTGCCTTAGTGGCCATCACAAAAGAGAAAATGTTGGTGTTGTTTATCGACAAGGAGGGGGATGTGATTTACAGGTATGAGAGAGGGGTGAGGTTGTAAGTGGGCGAATAGTTTTTGTGGGGGAAGGAACATCAACGAAAGGAGAAAGGATAACCGCAAATCTGCTTTAAAGTACAATAAATATTAAATTTTACTCAAAAAAAAGCAACATATTTTAGGAAATCTCATTTTTTTTTTTTCGTAAATTCATACAATATTAAAAACTAAAACTATGGCAACTATAACATCAGAAGTGTTTCGATTTGTGAACCTTAGAGCACCCGCTTTGTTACAAAACCAAGCAACCCCTACTGCAAATGTAAAGCCCATAGGAGCGTATAAAGAAAAACCTACATTACTAACGCAAGAGGATTGGGACAACACATTGCTGCAAAAATTGAGAGTAGCTAAAGAAGCCCCAGAAAATGAAAACAACCAACGGCAGGCTATGATAGCCGTAATGGCTGGGCAGGAAAACCTTTCTGATATAGTAAATTTACAACCGTATTCTTTCCCTCCTTCGGCAAAGTTGGTAGATTTTTATGAGTATATAGAAACGAATGCTGAGAGCCTCGATAAATCTACGTTAAGAGTGAAAATGGTGGAGGTTTTAAATGCTATTGAAGCAGAGGATTCGGAATCTACCATTACCACTACTGTTGCCAATTTCTCTGAACGAATACAAAGTGCCGATGCAGTTAAAACAGAATTGGTTTTGTGGGATGTTATTACCATTAGTTCTTTGTATATAAAAAGAAGAGATTTAACGGAAGCAGCTATAAATGCGTTACGCATACTTCACCTAGCTAAGCAAGTGGCAGATTTTGACAACTGCCCTAGTGAGTCAGTTGCACTCTATGCTATTTTTAAAGCACCTATTCAACTTCCTGCTGAAATTTTCCCGCTTCCCAGTGCAGTTAAACCTACAGAAACAGCACCTACCACCGACCCACTTGATGCCGAATTAGACACTGCCCAAGCAAGCCTAGCAAAATGGAAAGCAGCTGAAACAACACTCCATTTTGTAAAAGATCAACTGCGTGAAAAACAACAACAATTGACGGCTGCCTTTGTCGTTACGTACAATGAAAACGGTTTCCCTGCTAACCTAGCTGAAAGTCCCAAAGTAGAACAAGAATATCTAACGGCTGCGGCTCTAACCGAAAATACCCAACGTTGCGCTACACCTATTGCAGAGGTGCTAAACAAAGGGAAAGATTTGTTGATAGAACAATACTTGTGCACCGAAACATCTCGCTATAGTTTTGACTATATGGAACGGGAAATAAAAGAAACCATGCAGAAACTACAAAGAACAGTACTGGCACTTACTCCCATTAAGCAACGAAAAACAGTTGCAATAGGAGGCAGTGTTTTTTCGTTTGAAGAAAGAGTGAGGGGGTTATAGTTAAATTTTGAAATTGATTTATATGCGCTTTTTTGTGCTTTTTTCGATGCTATTTTATGTAGAAAATGGGTTTTGTCAATCTATAAGGGATGATAAAGTCTATTTTCCAAAATCGTGTATAGATGCAGGAGAAATACCAGAAAAAGGAGACCACACTTTTTTATTTCCATTTCAGAATGTAAGTAGTAGCCCAATTAAAATCGAATACATTCCAACTTCTTCTGGCTGTGTTTTCGCTAAATATAATAAAGAGCCTATTGCCCCTGATCGATGGGATACTATCAAAGGTCTATATTATACTGAGGGAAGACCAGGTCATACTGTAAAGCAAATGTGGGTCAAATTTGAAGGCTCTGACATCCGATACGACTTGCAGATAAAGGGTTGTGTAGTGCCATACCAAGGTAAAATTTCTTTTAAATATTATCCCAGCATGGATACTCTCAAACGGCAAGGTATTGGACAACTATACATAGATAAACCGACAAAAAACAACATTACTTTTTTGGTACAGAATTTAGATAGTTTCCCAATGAAACTATCTACATCCGACTTTGACTCTCAACGCCACTTATATGGAGCCTATTTTTGTGAATCACCCAAAATTGTTGAAAGCAAAGAGGAAATAGAGGCAAATACTGAATTGTACAAAGGGGAAGTAACCTTACTTCCCAAAGAAAAAATCTACCTCACTTATTTGTTTTCTTGGTGGCAAAATTTCAAGTCACCATTTATGAACATTTATGTAAATGACGAAGAAATAACAATTAGATACTAACTCATAGATGACTAATCCTACAGACAAAACCAAGCTCTTTAGATTAACTAAAAATGTCATTCTCCTTCAAGATAATGGCAAACCAATGATGTACTCGTCTGATGAAGTAGTCTCTGGAAATATTGTGCTCCCTCAGGGTGCTAAGGTGGTGCATCTTTTTGAACATCCGTCCAAAGAAAATTTGGTTTGCATTTTGTGTTTTTGGGAGAAGAAATATAGAAAAGGATATCTAAGTAAAGAAGTGGCTGATGTAAGTAAAGATTTTAGTGGCTATAACGCTGACTCTGCAAAAATATTTTTGAATGATTTCTATCATCTGTTGTACGTAAGATTGGAAAACTACAAGCCTCAAAAAGAATTACTCGATCTCCAAATTAAAATGAAAGAAAAATATGAGATTCTCGAAAAGGATAAATCATTTAACTCTAATAGGCTTCAACTGCTTATACAGAGATACAATAAAGAGTTCAAAATTGACAAAACCAATAAAGTAAAGACATTAGATAATTTCATAGAAGGTTTAACAAAAACGAAAATTTTTAACCCAGGTGAAGTTTTTGAAAAAGTTTTTATACCTCGACTAGCATGGGAATGGTTTGACAAAGACCATAGTAGTGATTTATATAAATTTTATACCAAATATATATTAGGAAATAAAGTTTTCAATCAATCTTTTCTATATGATGTTGGAGAGGTATATCAAGATAGCACCCTTTATAAAAATCATACCGAATTTGTAAATGTAATTTTTAAACTAAAGAAAGAAATCAGCTCTAGGTTAAAAGATAACAGTCCAGAAACGAAATGGTTAAAAAGTAATCATACATCTAATTTAAAGAGTGTTCTTAGGAATACTTACGCGTCAATAGTATTAGGAAATCAAATGTGGGATTTGTCCTCTGAAATTCCAATACCTCAAATATCAGGAATAGCAGTAAATGATTTTGCAGGTTCATTTCGACCCCAACCATTTATTACAATTCTTTTACATGAAATGAATGTAATAACACATCTAAATATTGGGGCTTTTTTCAAACCACCCTCAGAAACTCATATTCAACTTTCAGAGCATTTTGGAGAAATTGAAAACTATATCAACGGATCTTTAGACATTAATAATCCCAAAGACCCAAGGCAGATAGATGCTATTTTTCAATCCCATTCTTATATGAGTTTGGTAAATCTGGCTTTACTTTTAAAATAAAATCACAGTTTAAAACACCATTTCAAAACCAAAATAAATCAAACGCCATGGCACTCAATTTAAACGACATTATTAAAGTAGGCGACTACCTGCGGGTAGAGCAAAAGGTAGTATGCTACGAGGCTGGTGAGGTAGCACACATAGAAAATGTGATGATAGGTGAAACCCGCGAGCGAAAAAATACCTATTTGGAGCGCGAGGAGCAAATCACAGAATCGGAAAGTATTACCGAAAACGAGCAAGAACGCGACACACAAACCAGCGAACGCTATGCCATGCAACGCGAATCTCAGAAAATAACGAGTCAAGAAATGAATTTTGATGTATCGCTATCTTTGAGTGGACAAGCGGGTCCGGTAAAAATTGAAGCGAGTACTGGTTTTTCTTTGAGTCAGAGCACACAGCAAAGCGATAAAACAGCATCGGACTATGCTAAGAGTGTGGTAGAGCGTGCCAGAAATAGAACCTTTCAGCGCACCCGAAACTATGAAAAGCTAACCGTAATTAAACAATGGGAAGACATCAACACCCATAGTTTCAAAAACGAACCCTTACCCGGTGAAGACAAAAGCAATAACATAGGTATTTACAGATGGGTTGATAAGAAATACGAAAACAAACTAATGAATTATGGCAAGCGGCTCATGCTTAGTTTAATGATACCAGACCCTGCTGCATGGCACAGAATGGCAGCCGCATTTACCCCTTCTGATGGTGGTTTATTAGTAATGCCTAAAGCTCCAGCGGAATATAATATTAAAACGGCATCGGATATTACAGATGGTACTTTTTTAGATATTGCGAGTAAATATAACGCTTCTGTAAAACCTTCGCCAGACGAGTATATTTCTATTTCCAAAACATATTCTAATGCTACTTCCGAAACAATAGATAACATGTTGGGTACATACGAGGTTAAAGGAACTAAACCAATAGAAACTACTGCATCTAAAGATGATGCTATAACAGTGCCTGATGGTTATGTTCTAAATAAAGTGGCTTGTGGAATAGAATCTTATACTCGATCTAATTCTGGTAGAGTTAAAGTTCAGGTGGAGAATTTAGAGTTTATTGGAGGGTGGGGCCAGCCAAGGTGGAGTTTTCAAAACGAAGGTTGGATAGATTTCAAAAGAACCTCCATTCCAATTTCTATTTTTACTGTTTCATTTGTAGACTCATATACCGTAAATGTACTTATAAAACTAAAAAGAACTCAGGCACTTTACGAGGCATGGCAATTAGATACTTATAATGCTATCATGGAAGCCTACAGTCGTCAGTTATCCGATTACGAAAGGCAATTAAATGATTTGAAAGACAATGCAAATTTGCAATACGGAAATAATCCCACTAAAAATAGATTGATTGAACAGCAAGAATTAAAGAAAGGCTTTATTAATTTGTTGACAGAGGACTCTGAATATTTTACAAAGTTCAATGTTATGTATGAAAGCTACTGGAAATATCCGAGTATTGATACTTGGAAATTAACTTATGGAGGAGGAAGTCCTTTTGAAATTGATAAGCCAGCAGAAAAAGTTGCCTTTTTTGAGGAAGCTTTTGATTGGGATTTAATGAATTATAAATTTTATCCTTACTACTGGGAAGGACAGTTGTATTCGTACTCAGATAATGATGCTACAATAGAGCAAGGAAGATGGGCAAAAGTATATTCTATAAGAGACAATGATGATACTTTTGAGAAATTTTTGCAAGCTGGTTATGCTCATGTGGTTGTTCCGGTACGTCCAGATTTTGAGTTGGAAGTATTGAGTTTTCTAGAAAATGGGGTTATGCTTAATGAAGATTTTGTATCTAGAATTCCTGTAGTTAATACCGCAAAGAAGGAGTTTTTAGCCATTAAATTGGCTACTAATGCTGTACCACCTTTGGAATTATTTCCAATTGAAAAAAAAGTATGGTACACTAAAGCTCCCACGAATCTGGTTATTTTACAAACCAGTGCAGAAGGTGCACCGGGCGTAGGTTTGCCATGTTGGGAATAAGGAGCAAACTATTGTGCGTCAGCCTCTAATCCCTGTTTGGCGTAGTCTCTGACTACGTCACAGTGTTCGTTAATCTCTGATTAACATTTTCGGTAAATTAGTTGAAGCTTTATGTTCGCATTAACGTAATCGGAGACTACGCCAAACGAAGATAAAAATAGAAGTGCGAGTGAAACACACATGCTATATTTGTTTTACTTAGTCGCTTCCACCACTAAATTATACTTGCTCGTCATTTTTAGTGTAGTCCCGGTAAGTGTGTTGATGGTCCACGGATTGCCACCTTCTAAGTAGGGCGTGCTGCTAGAGCTCGTTTTAGCTGTAAAGTTAATGACTGTGTTGTTCGCAGAAAGCGTGTAGTCATCAGTTTCTTTAGTGTACAATACGCCATCGTAAGTAAGGCTGAAATCGGCCGTGCCAGTTGTTGCGGTTGTATTGGTGAGGTTAATAAAGCCAGCTTCGGGGGCTACTAGTGTAGCTCCATCCCATATTTTAATTGTCCAATTGCCAACGGCAGGATTTGTGGTAGTCTCTTCTTTTTTACAGGCCGATAGCAGCACAACAAGCATTGCAATAACGATGGTGGATTTTTTCATGATGAGTTTTTTGTTTATGCTACAATAATAGTGTTTACAAACTTGAAAAGCGCTGAATGGTAAGGAATGCCTAGTTTTGGGTGAATATAGTATTGCTTTACACCACTTCGCTCGCATCTTGCCATTACTGTTCGGAAGATGAGAAATTACGTTTAAATTAAACAATTGAAACCGTCACTTCGACTTCCTAGGAGAAGTCTCTAACTCATGTTTATCGAGATTTCTCCTCGAAGACTCGTTCGAAAAGACGGAAATTTTTCTTCTGTATAGCGGAGGTATCTTGCGAGCGCAATACTTGAGCCCCTTAGGCATGTATACATACACAATCGCGAGACACGAACCATGGCGAAAGTTTAATTTCTTGCTTCTGTGCAAATCTCTAATGGCTAACAGCTAGTAGCTAGAGGCTTTTTAGTGCCGACATTTCAAAGTATAGCACAATGTTGAAGCCAGCACCATTTCGCGTGCGGGGGTGCAGCGGAAATCCTTGACCCATTCTTATGGGGAAAGATTGCAGCGAAAAACCCGGTGCCGATTCTTAGCGGCACACGCCCAGAATCATTGCTTTGTTAAAAGCTTTTGGGGGTATTTGGAAGAGAATACGGGCCAAGAGTCGAAGATCTCTCCATTCGGGGACTCGGTCGAGAGGACGGTTTGAAGATTTTAACTAGGAAGAAAGTAGAATAAATTGCATACAGTGAAGAAATTTCAGAATAAAGCACTCGTTTTGGTTTGCTTTTCAGCGCAAATCTGCTACTTTCGCCCCCGAATTAAAACAATCAATAAATATATTTTATGGCTGAAGTAAGACCAGACGAAATCTCTGCAATTCTAAGAGAACAGTTATCCAATTTTAAATCTGCTGCTGAACTTGAAGAAGTTGGAACGGTATTGCAGGTGGGTGATGGTATTGCTCGTGTTTACGGGCTTACAAATGCCGGCTCGGGAGAGTTGGTGGAGTTTGAAAACGGTGTGAAAGCCATCGTTTTGAACTTGGAGGAAGACAACGTGGGTGTGGTTTTGATGGGTGCTTCGGGTACTATCAAAGAAGGAGATACAGTAAAAAGAACTGGCGTTATCGCTTCTATTAAAGTAGGAGAGGGTATGTTGGGTCGTGTTATTAATACATTGGGCGAGCCTATCGATGGTAAAGGCCCACTTACGGGAGATTTGTATGAAATGCCATTGGAGCGTAAAGCACCGGGCGTTTTGTTCCGTCAGCCGGTAAACGAGCCTTTGCAAACGGGTATCAAAGCGATTGACGCGATGATTCCAATCGGTAGAGGTCAGCGTGAGTTGATTATTGGTGACCGTCAGGTTGGTAAATCGGCTATCGCTATCGATACCATTATCAATCAGAAAGAGTTCTACGATAAAGGCGAACCTGTTTATTGTATTTATGTGGCTTGCGGTCAGAAAGCATCTACCGTAGCACGTGTAGTAAAAACATTGGAAGAAAACGGTGCATTACCTTACACCGTAATTGTTTCGGCTTCAGCAGCTGATCCGGCTCCATTACAATATTATGCTCCATTTGCAGGATGTGCAGTGGGTGAATTTTTCCGTGACACTGGTCGTCCGGCATTGATTGTTTACGATGATTTATCGAAACAAGCGGTGGCTTACCGTGAGGTATCGTTGTTGTTGAAAAGACCTCCGGGACGTGAGGCTTACCCAGGTGACGTATTCTACTTGCACTCTCGTTTATTAGAGAGAGCGGCAAAAGTGAATGCCAATCAAGAAGTAGCTTCGCAAATGAACGATATTCCTGAGTCGTTGAAAGGTAAAATTAAAGGTGGTGGATCGCTTACAGCGCTTCCTATCATTGAAACACAAGCCGGTGACGTTTCTGCATATATTCCTACGAACGTAATCTCTATTACAGACGGTCAGATTTTCTTGGAGTCGAACTTGTTCAACTCGGGTGTTCGTCCTGCGATTAACGTGGGTATCTCTGTAAGCCGTGTGGGTGGTAACGCACAAATCAAATCCATGAAAAAGGTAGCAGGTACTTTGAAATTGGATCAGGCGCAATATCGTGAGTTGGAGGCCTTCTCTAAATTCGGTTCGGATTTGGATGCGGCTACGAAAGCGGTGTTGGACAAAGGAGCACGTAACGTGGAAATTTTGAAACAAGCACAGTTCTCTCCATTCTCGGTAGATAAGCAAATCGCGATTTTGTTTGTAGGAACGAAAAACTTAGCGAGCAAAGTGCCGGTGAACAAAATGAAAGAGTTCGAAAAAGATTTCTTGGCTCAATTAGAGTCTCGTTTCCCTGAAACATTGAAAGCATTGAGACAACCATTGACTAACGAGGTAGAGAAACAACTACAAACGTTGGCAGAAGAGGTTGCGCTTAATTTTTATTAATATTATAGAGTTGTCGGTTCCCGAAGTTTTTCGGGAATCGGTAACGAACAGCTAATCGCTATAAAACATGGCAAACTTAAAAGAAGTTCGTATTAGAATAGGCTCGGTGAACACCACGATGCAGATTACCAAAGCAATGAAGTTGGTATCGGCATCGAAGTTAAGACGTGCACAGGAGCGAATTACCATGATGCGTCCGTATTCCGAGAAGTTGAATTATATCTTAGGTAATATTACTGCTGGTTTGGAGGGAGATGTATCGATGCCGTTGAGCAAAGAGCGCGAGCCGAAAAGTGTGTTGGTGGTATTGTTTACGTCTGATAAAGGATTGTGTGGTGGTTTTAACTCTAACTTGTTTAAAACTACTAACCGTTTGGTGTCTGAAACCTATGCAGTGCAACGCAAAGCAGGTAATGTAACCTTGATGTGTATTGGTAAGAAAGGATATGATGCCATGAAGAAATTCACGGATTTGAATTTCAATACAGAGCACATGGGCTTGTTCTCGACTATTTCTTTCGATAAATCGCAAGAGGTGTCTAAAGAAATTGCTGCTGATTTTATTGCCGGAAAATATGATGTAGTAGAAT
>Ga0209174_10002517_pt1 | contig 12034 bp, 14 predicted proteins | sample JI91814BDNA_FD_187505 | JGI IMG/M metagenome (GOLD analysis project Ga0209174, IMG submission 187505) | Wastewater effluent complex algal communities from Wisconsin, to seasonally profile nutrient transformation and Carbon sequestration -... | ecosystem: Engineered > WWTP > Effluent > Algae...
TCGCCAGCGACGGATCAAGCGGGCGGGACTCATCAAGACATCTGTCCGGTGAGCCCTCCCGGTAAATGCCCTACCGTTGCGGCCTCGCTCAGGCGACTTTGATGGTGTGAACTTTCGCCGTGCCGGGCTCCGCTTTGATCAACTCGATCCTCAGGACGCCCCCTTCGTAGGTCGCTTTCGAGGCGTCAGCCAGTACTCGAACCGGCAGGGGCACGACGCGGCGGAAACTGCCATAGGCACACTGCAGCATTCGATAGCGGCCTTCGGTCGTTTCCCGCTCGAAGTGCTTCTCGCCGGAAACGACCAGAACGTCGTCCCGAATTTCGACCTTCATCGCCTGCTTGTCCATGCCTGGCACTTCCAGACGTACCACCAAGCGTTTGTCGTCCTCGAACATATTGCTCCCCAGCATCGCCCAGCCACGAGTTGGCAAGTAGTAGGCGTCATCGACCTCGGTCTGTGCCGGCAAGCTTGTATTCTCCCCTGAGATGAAGTGGGTAAGGGCTCCGGAGGCAGAGCGGGTGAGATGTCGCCAGCCTTCGGCCAAGTTCTGCCACAGAGAGCCGACGCCCTCCTTTATGGATTCCATCCTCACGGTTGACCTCCATGTCTGGCGCGTTTGAAGTGCTTGAAAAGAGGAGTGCCGCGGCTGCATATGCGTATCCTCCGGTATATCCAGCGCGACGGCGTAGGTGTCTTCGATGACCTCCGTGGGCGGATCAGGGCCGCGTCGCTTCAATGGTCAGTTTATGGCAGCGCTCGCGCTTTTCAAGTCCCTACTGACAAAATAGCGTCTGTCTTCATGTTGCAGGAACAACCGATGGCGATCAGGCCGAACGAGGCGCTGGCGGCGCCTACGATGATGACTTGAACGGCGAGCACCAAGCGACCGCGTGGGCGCCTTCAACCTCGCCAGGAGCGCGCGCGATGAGAGTTTTCCAAATTCAGGACGATTGGGGCATGGACCACCTGCAGTTGGCCAGTCGGCGCGATCCGCAGCCCGGGCCGGGGCAGGTGTTGCTGCGGATAAAGGCGGCTTCGTTGAACTACCGCGACCTGGTCGTACCGAATCGCGGCTACGGGTCGTTTACCGGGAACACTGCCGCTGATTCCGATTTCCGACGGTGTCGGCGAAGTCGTCGAGGTCGGTGCGGGGGTGAGCCGGGTGCGCGTCGGCAATCGGGCATGCCCCTGCTTCTACCAGGGCTGGCTGGCCGGCGCCCCGACCTCGAGCGTCTGACACAGACGCTTGGCGGGCCGGCCGACGGGATGATGGCCGATCTCGTCTGCCTACCGGAAAGCGGCGTCGTCAAGGTGCCCGCTCATCTCGCCGACGAGCAGGCGGCGACGCTGCCCTGGGCGGCGCTTACGGCGTGGAGCGCGGTCGTCACCTACGACACGCTCGGCCCCGGATCGCGCGTACTGGTGCAGGGAACCGGCGGTGTGGCGCTGTTTGCACTGCAGTTCGCGAAGCTGCTCGGCGCACACGTGACGATCATTTCGTCGAGCGATGCGAAGCTGACACGCGCGCAAGCCCTCGGCGCGGATGCCGGAATCAATTACCTGACGACTACGGAATGGGCCAGGTCGGCGCGAGTGGTCGTCGGCCAGCCGCGGCTGACCCTGGCCTGCGGGATCGGCGATGGTCTAAGGAGAATTTGATGCCCCGCGCTGCTCAGCCACACTCCCTGCATATCTCCTATCCCGAGGATCTGCACGCCAGGACCGTGCAGCTTCTGGATACGCTCGAGCATGCCGAAGACCCGACGGTGCACCGCGCTGCGCTAGGCGATCTGGTAGTGGAAGTGACCAACAGCGGCATGGACTACTGCTTTCTCAAGCCACTCCTGCTGGCCAAGGTCGGCTTCGTCGTACAGCAGTCGGCCAATCTCGGGGTAGCCGGCGCCACCCGAATCATGGCGCCCATGATCCGCAACATCATTGCGCGGCTGGATCGGCGCCAGTTATTGGTCGTTGCCGACTATATCCGGCGCCTGATGGGTACGCGGCGTCCTCGCTAGCAGCCTTACATGGGGTCAGCTCACGCAACGGAAAAATCGCACGCTAAAGGGGCGCAGCCAGTGGGCGTAGGATGGCCGCGGTCGGCAGCCGGCCAGGAAGAGACATCGTGTCACCAAAAAACCAGGCCGCTCGAACGGCGGATTACTGATCAGTAACGAGCCGCTTCTCGTTACCAACCGCTGGCCCTGGCCTGGTCAGAACCTCGGACGATCAAGCTCTTGATCAATCATTGACACGGGGTCTTCCAAGGGTTCCAAATGGGTCGTGACGTGAGCACGTGGCAACAAATGATGGATCTCAACCTCGATGCGCTCCGCCCAGGTGTGGCCTTCGTATACCGTCCAGTTCCCCGGGACCAGCACGTGCAAGACGACGAAGGTCCGACTGCCTGACTGACGGGTGCGTAAGGCGTGGAAATCCAGCCCCTGGTCGCGATACCCCGCCAACAGCGTTTCAATCTGCTCAAGTTTTTCCATCGGTAGCGAGACGTCCATCAGGCCGGCGGCCGAACGCCGCATCAGTTGCAAACCGGTCCAGACGATGTTCACCGCAACCAGCAGGGCGATGACCGGATCGAGCCAAAGCCAGCCGGTCAGCCAGACCAGGCCGACGCCGGCGATGACCCCCACCGAGGTCCACACATCGGTCATCAGGTGATGCGCATCGGCTTCCAGGGTGATCGAATTATGCTCTCGGCCCACGGTCATCAAGATTCTCGCGGTCGCCAGATTGATCACGGAGGCGACCACAGAAACTAGTAACCCGATCCCCACATCTTCGAGCGACTGGGGATTCATCAGGCGAACGATGGCCGTATAGCCGATGCTGATGGCCGCCAACAGGATCAGGCAACCCTCAAAAGCGCTGGAAAAATATTCAGCCTTGCTGTAGCCGTAGGTGTGATTGTCGTCAGCGGGACGCGCCGCCAGAGTCAGCATCCAGAGCGCCATCAACGCCCCTGCGAGGTTCACGAATGACTCCATGGCATCAGACAATAGCCCGACCGAACCGGTCAACCACCACGCCAAGCCTTTCAGCAGAATGGTGGCAATAGCCGCCGCGATGGACAGCCAGGCGTAGCGTGTCAGCGACGGGGGAAGTGTGGCAGCGCTTTCCATTACTCGGGTTCCTTCACGATGATGTTGGCCAGCAGGCCGATAAGCGCTCGTACCTGGAGGGCACAGGAACGACCAGATCAGTCATCGTCATCGTGTTCCTTGCGACCGCGTTTCCCATCCTTCTTGCCGTCTCGTTCACCGCCACGGCCTCTGATGTCATGCTCGTCGGCGCTTCGATGACACTCGACGCAATTGTCGAAGTCCCGAATGCCTTCCTCGATATGCTTGCGACGGATCTTGGCCAGCGAGTGTTCGTGGCAACCGTAGCAGGTGTAGCGACTGTAGTCATTGCCCAGATGGCAGGTCACGCAGCGCGCGTTGTGGTCGCGGTCCAGGACAAAGTACTTACTGTGATCGAAACTTGCCGGTAGCCATTTCTCCTGGTTATGGCATTGGCTACAGTTGCCGCTGATCTGTTGGTGCAGAGAGTCGGCAGGTGCCTTGTGGCAAGCTTGGCACTGCTGGAGCGTGTCCTTCTTCAGCAAGGCATGGTTGAAACGCCCTTGCTGCCGGAAACGTTTCACTCCCGCATGATCACTATGGCAAGCGACGCAGTCCTGAGTGGCGAGTTTCTGGTGGAAGGGGGTCGTGGTGAGCGGCTTGGTGATCGGCAAGCCGACGGTTGTCAGGCGACCGATATCAGCCGGTTTGTGACAGCTGATACACAGCTCGGAGCTGGCTCCCAGGAGGGGCGTGTGACAGGCAAAGCAATCGGCTTCCAGTTGCTTGTGACCGGGAATCAGCTTGCCTGGTGCGACCATCAACTGCGGATAGACGAAAGCCAGAATCGCCAACGCGATCAGATTGGCCGCCAGAATGATCTTGACGATACGGCTCATATCCAGCCCCAGAACAGGAAAATGCTGATGATGTGGCCCAGCGCCAAGGTGGCAAAGACGATGAATATCGGGATGTGCACCTTCCGCCACTGGGTCATTGCGTCGAGTGCAACGGCATCCCAGAACACGGCCTGTTCCGCTTCAGACCGCGACAGACCGCGAAGTTGGAAGCGGTCGCGCTGACCCTGCACATGGCGGCGTGAGCGATCCAGCAACAGCTTGCCGACCATGCCGCTGATCACATTCACGCCCATCGCCACTGTCGCCAGCCAGGGCAGGATGGCGTTGAAATGAATACCGGCATGGATCAACACCATCAGCGAGCCGAGCCAGGTGCCGATCTCGTGCAGGGTAAGCAGGGACTTTGTGTTTCCCGTCGTGATGTATTTTCGCTTGCGCAGCGAATAGACCAGCGAGCCAATGATCAGGATCGTCCCCGGAATGCCCATGTAGCGGCCTACCCAAACCAGATTCAGTCGATGGAGCAAGTAGTCGCCTGCCAGGGTAGCTGCAGCGAGCAGACCTACCAACAAGGAGAAGGGGAGGACGTGCTGACGCCAGAGTGAGCTCATTACCTATACCTCCAGCGTAACGCTGCTCTTGGGCGCGCAGACACAGAGCAGGCAGGTGCCCGGTTCAGGATCGAAATCTGGCGGTTGCCGGTAAGCCACCTCACCCGTACGGATCGTCGTTTGACAGGTACCGCAGCCGCCGGCCCGGCAACCGGAATCGACCGCAATACCGTTGGCCTCGGCGAATGCGAGCAAATTTCCGGCAGTGGCTTGCCACGGCAACTGCTTGCCAGAGCGCGCGAAGGTCACGACGACATCGGCATCGTCCGTCGCGGGTGGCGTCGTGGACGTGCTTGTTGCGGCTTGCTTGCGGACGACCGACGCGGGGCCAAAGGCCTCGAAGTGGATATGGGCGTCTGGTACGCCCCAATCGTCGAGCGCAGGGACAAGGCTTTCCATCAACGGGGCGGGGCCGCAGATGTAGAAGTGGTAGGGCTTGAGGGCCAACTCCATGCGCAACAGCGAGAGATTGACGCGGCCCCGGTGATGATAATCGTGCCCGGCGACTTCTTGCCGCTGCGGCTTGCTGAAGCAAAAACGCAAGTGGAAATTCGGATGTGCCGCCGCCAAAGCCTCGAGATGGGCTCGCATCACCAACTCGCTGCCGTCACGCACACCGTAGAAGAGCCAGACCTCGCGCCCGGTTTGTTCGGCGAGGCACCAGTTCAACATGCTCAGCATCGGTGTGATGCCGATGCCACCACCGATCAGAACTACCGGTGCGTCGCTGCGATCGATATGAAAGTGTCCAGCGGGCGCGCGCACCTGGAGGAGGCTGCCGACAGCCACCTGATCGTGGAAGAAACTGGAGGAGCGCCCTGCTGGAAGTTGGCTGCCCTCTGGCGGCAATACCCGTTTGATCGAGACGCGGTAGCTGTCGGGGCGAGGTGCGTCGGACAGCGAATAGCAGCGGGTGATCTGTTCGGTCCCCCCCGTCGTCGTCGGCACATCGAGGCGGAAGGTCAGAAACTGTCCAGGCAGAAACGGCGGCAGCACCTGCCCATCTTCCGGCATGAGGTAAAAAGAGCAAACCGACTCCGCGATATCCTCGACGACCTTGCGTTCAACCCGCAACGTCCGGAACCCTGGCCAGGAAGCTGTCGCCAACGCATCGTCTGCCGTCGCCAAAGGGGCCTTGACAGGCAGGTTGAACTCCACCGCGCGGCTGCGCAAGGCCTGATACTCGTACCAGTGACGGTAGAAGCCGATACCCAGATAGATGGCCACCTGCAGCACGATTCCCGACACGATCCAGAGGAGCAAGTGGAGTGAAGTCATCTTGCTATGCTCTCGGAGAACAAGCGGAAACCATCACCCGGATGGTGGTCACGCTGCCCATGCGGCTAGTCATCGGAAACACCTTGATTCCTTCTCCATGTCGGTTACAGTGATATTACTGATCGCAGGTGAACAGGGCCTGAACGAAGGCATCACCAAGGTAAGCGGGGCATAAGTGCAGGCTTGTGTTGGCGGCGAGTTGAAGGCCCATCGGGAAGGGTGTCTCGCGTCAGCGGGAAGCGAACCATCTCCGCACTTGTCATCTTGCAAGATCAGGCACGACCACTGAACAGGGTTGCGGTGGTTACGCTCTCATCCGCTCCAGACAACCCAACACAGGAGTGAATCATGAAACGGAGAACGTTGGTTCTATCTGCCTTGGTAAGCGCTTTGTCACTGTCTGCTGGGTACGCATTGGCTGCCGATCCGCAACCGTCCAAGGAAAAGGCGCAAGTACCGAAGCAGGAGCAGGTCTATGGCAGCCAACTCATGACGCAAGAAGAGCAGATGGCGTATCGCTCCAAAATGCGGGCCACGAAGACGACGGAGGAACGAGATCAGCTCCGCAAGGAACATCACGAGCAGATGCAGGAGCGTGCCAAGGCGCGTGGTGTGACCCTACCTGACGAACCTCCGGCCAGAGGTGGCGGCATGGGTCCAGGGGGCGGCGGCATGGGTCCAGGCGGCGGTGGAATGGGGCCTGGTGGTGGTCGAGGTCTCTGATCTGAGCATTATTCACCGCCTGCCAAGTGCCACTACCCGCCGGCAAAGCGGTGGGCTGGCAGGCTTGTTTCGCCAACGCCAACGCCAACGCCCGCGATCGACAGCGGGGCTGGTGACCCTGCGCGACACGCGCTGGTCAACGTGTCTCTTGGTCTCAGCCGACAACAGGTCTCTGCGGCCGGCCGCTCTATGATGAGTAAGCCGCCAGGGCACTTGCAAACGTCATCAGGCAGGTTGGGGTCGGATCCAGGTGTAGCGACAACATCGAAGCAGCCGTTCGGCCGGATTTCTTCCCATGCGTCCGGTAAATAATCCATACCGGCCGTCCGCGCCATGTGCCGCCAACGGCCGCTCTGGCCGACGACCTGCCCGAGTCCGCAGGCAACCGGACGGCCGGTTCGAGATCAGTTACCTGCCGTTCGCGCCGGCTGATTTTTTTTCAGGCGCCAGGTCCGTTGATGGCCGATAGGACTCCTCCAGCATCCGCGCGGAAAGCAGCCCACCACCACCTGGCGGAAGGTGTAGCCAGATCGTTAGCGAACGTCGCAGCCGTCAGCCAGCCAGCTTTGCACTGGCCAGCCTGTTCAGGCTCACGCCTTGCTCAGCCGCCTGCATGGCCAATGAGCGATGGACTTCTGGCGGAATTCGGACACGGAACTCACCGCTGTAGTGTTTTTCCGCCAGAGCTACAGGAGCGGTCTCGCCAGCCGTTGTCATGTCGGCGACGATATCGGATACCACCTGACGGATCCCCTCTAACGCTGCCTCTGGCGTCGCTGCGAGCCACGACAGCGACGGGAATTCAGCGCACAGGGCAACGTGCTCGCCGTCCTCGGGCGACCAGGTGACACGGTAGGTGTAATGATCAACGTTCATTGCGCATCTCCTCCAACTTGTCAATTGCCGTTAGCACCTGCCGAACCTGATACCCCTTCGCCTTGCCTTTGTCGTCCTGGATGTTGATCCGGGGATCGCCCACCCAAGGCGTTTTGAAGATCGCATGACTCGTACCCGATTGGCGCGGCTTCCCGAAGTGCTCCTCGCAAACCTTCATGAGATCTCCGAACCGGACGTTCGCCGGCTCGCGCCTCATTTGATCGATAATTTTCTGGATAGATGCCATGGATAAATGGTACCAATAGCGGCACCACTCTTCAAGCCCATCACTGGGAAATTTGCATCCCCGGCAGAACAATCAGACTTCCATCAACTACGAAGGAGTCTGAAATGGAAGCCACTCACAGTCGGGAACCCTGGAACAAAGGCAAGCTGATCGGGCCGAAGCCCCCACTCAAGCCGAAGGAGATCTGGGCGATCCGAATTCAGCTTCAGAACGCGCGTCTCATTCGAGACCTGGCGATGTTCAACCTGGCGATCGACAGCAAGCTGCGCGGCTGCGATCTCGTGAACCTGCGCGTCCGCGATATTGCGCATGGCGGCCAAGTTTTGACGCGGGCGATGGTTGTGCAGCGAAAGACCCAACGGCCAGTCCAGTTCGAGCTGACCGAACCGACGAGGGTCGCCGTCACCGCGTGGGTGGAGAGGGGGAAATTGAGGCCGGAGCAATACCTGTTTCCGAGCCGCCTCTCCACGTCACCTCATCTCTCCACGCGTCAGTATGCCCGCATCGTCCATCGCTGGGTTGCCTCCATCGGCCTCGATCCGACGGTCTATGGCACACACACCATGCGACGCACCAAGGCGACCCTGATCTACAAACGGACGAAGAATCTGCGGGCCGTGCAGATCTTGCTAGGCCACCTAAAGCTGGACTATGTCCACAGCCGGACTATGTTTAGCCGTGCTTAGTATGTCCCGACGGGCAGCCGTACGCCATGAAGCGACCTGCCGCGTGCGGGACATAGTCCTGAGGCTAAAGACTCTTCAAGAATGCCAAGAGCTTGTCGTCGGGGCGGTACCGGCCTGGCTTGCCAGTTGGTGGTGTGGTCTTGTCGAGAATCTGCTGTTTCAACTCCAGGTCGGCATCCAGGTAGATCTGCGTGGTTTCGATACATTCGTGACCGAGCCACAGCGCGATCACGGACCGCTCGACGCCTTCATGCAGAAGGTCCATCGCCGTCGTGTGTCGCAGAACATGGGGGCTTACCCGTTTTTGCTTCAGCGAGGGACACAGGGCGCTTGCCGTGGCCACATGCTTGGCCAGAATGTACTGCATGCCGTGCGAGCTCAGCCGACCGCCACTCGCGTTTGGAAACAGCGGTTGTGATGGGGCTTTGGGTGGTTCTCGCACCCAGGCTGCGAGGACGGCCCTGGTGCTCTTGGTCAATGGGGTACAGCGCTCCTTACGGCCTTTGCCAATGACACGCACATGAGCACCGACGTCCAAATGCAAATCCTCGAAGAGAAGTCCGGTCAGCTCCGACAGGCGCAGCCCGGTTTGTACGGCCAGGAGGATCAGCGCGTGATCGCGACGGCCGGCCCACGTGCGTTGATCAGGCGCAGCCAGCAAAGCGTCAACTTCTTGTCGATTCAGGAACGGCACCAGAGCGCGAGTAAACCGCTTGGCCGGAATAGCGAGCACGCGTTGGATCTGCGCGGCACGCGATGGCTCCTGGAATGCGACGTAACGGAAGAAGGAATGGATGGCAGTCAGTCGCAAGTTGCGCGTTCTGGCCGTCACTGCACGGGCCGTTTCCAGGTCGTCGAGGAAAGCAGCGACCAGAGGCGCGTCGACGTCTTCCAGGGCCAGTTTGGCCGGCATCTTGCTCAGCCGCTGCTGGATGAATAGCAACAGCAAACGGAACGTGTCGCGATAGGAGGCAATCGTGTGTGGGCTGGCTTGGCGCTGCTGGATCAAGCGCTGCGTGAAGAAGCTCTCCAACAACGGGGCGAAGGTTGGGCGAGCCGTCATGATGACTCTCCCCAACGTCGCTCAAGCCGCGCCATCGCTTGTGTCATCAATTCGGGACAACTGCTCAGATACCAATAGGTGCCCGCGATGTACACGTGTCCGAGATAGGTCGACAGCACTGGCAGTTTCCGCGCGGGATCCTCGCCCGACTGGTACCAGCGCGTGAGCACCTGAACTGCAAAGCGATGCCGGAAGTCGTGCAATCTTGGGCCCTTGCTCGCCCCGGGCGCGCGCAGACCCGTATGCCGTGACAGCGCATAGAAGGTTTTACGGACGCGGCCGCCATCGAGCCGCGTGCCGCGACTGGAAACAAACACATGGCTCGATCCCCCATTCCCGACAGCCTCGTCGCGTCGCCGAAGGTAGTCGGCGAGCACCGAGACAGTCGACGGATGGATCGGCACGAGACGGGTTCGACCAAGCTTGGTGGCGCGGATCGTCAGAATTGCCTGATCGAGATCGACATCGTCAAGCTTCAGATCGAGTGCCTCGGAGATGCGCAGACCCGTGACGCTAAGCAAGCCAAACAGGCAATGGAACATCCATGGCCGCAACGGCGTCGACGGCCAAGCCGTCGGAAGTCGTAACGCCGCCTCCAGCAAGTTGCGCACCTCTTGTTCTGAGTATAGATGGGGCCTGGCCCGGGTCGATCGGTACGGCAGCAGTTCCGGCGACGGAACCTCTGTGAGGGCGTCGGTGGCGCTGCGGTAACGGGCGAAACCTCGCACGAAAACAAGACGCCGTGCCCACCCAGCGGGTTGAACGGTCTGCGGCTGCTGCGCCCATTGCAGCGCTAGCTGCGCGGTAATGGACGATGCCTGACGTTCTTCCATGAAGTCGACGAACCGCGGCAGAAGAACGCCGGCCTCGTGCATCTTGAAGCCAAGGCCGCGGCGCAACACAAGGTACTCCTGCAGAGCCTCACGAAGGGTGTTCATTGCGCACCTCCCGGCCAGGCTGGCGCCAAGGACCGCAGCGAGATGAGATCCACCCTGGCGTAGATGGATGTGGTCTGCGGGCTTCGGTGACGCAACACCTCGCCGATCTCGGGTAACGAGGCACCACCTTGCAGCATGCGCACAGCCAAGGCATGCCGGAACTGATGCGAGCCACGGTGCGGCGCATCGACCTTGGCTCGCTTGAGCGCATCGCGCACAATCGTGCCAATGGCATAGGAGCCTTCCATCAGTCCGCGGATCGGAGCTATTGACCGCAGGAACACGTGTCGGTCAATGCTGGCGGGCCGGCCACGTTTGAGATAGGCGGCGATAGCCTCACCGACGTCAATGGGCACTGGCAAGAGGCCGTCGCGCCGGCCCTTGCCACGCACCTGCAATTGGCCTGTGTTCCAGTCGATATCATGCAACTGCAACGCGATGATCTCGTGAGCGCGCAAGCCAAGACGGGCCAAGAGCAGCAGCACAGCACGATCGCGAAGGCCGACTGCCGTGCCGAGATCACAGCTGTCGAGCGCACGTTGCGCATGCTCCGGCGATATCCCCCTGGGCAATTGCGGTGTCGATGCCCAACTGGCCACGCTCGGCACAGCGAAGACAAGCCCAGCGGTCACCTCGCCACGGAACTCGGCATAGCGAAGGAACGAGCGTAGTCCGTTGACGATGTTCTTCAGCGATTGTGGTTGCATGCGTTTGGCTTGACGCTGTATGAACTCGATGGCGTCGACTGGGCGCAGGGCACGAAGATCAACTTCACCACCGTCGAAGCGCTCGGTGAGAAACTGCCACGCTGTCGTCTTGTAGCGCTCGACTGATGGGTTGGCCAAGCCCTGCTGGTGCCGCAGGTAGTGTTCAAAAGCGGCGGCAACACCCTCAGCAGGCGTAGCGTTGGAACGGGCCGGTTCGCACACGCCTTGCACACGTAAAAAATGCAGGAATTGAGTCAGATCACACAGCTCACGGTGGCGCGTCCCGGTGCGGATGTCACCGCATCGACGCCGGCTACGCTGCTGGTACTCCTCGACATCAACTTCGCAAAGCTCGCCAAGAACTAATCGTTGCGTCGCCAGCCAACCGTCAAATGCCAGTAGGCGCCGTGCCTTGACGTAGACGACGTCCACCACGTACTGCTTGTCGATCAGCGATGTGACATAGCGGTCAAGATGCGCCGCCAACGGACCAACGGCCTTAAGCGCGAGCGCAGTAGCGGCCTCGTAAGATCGTTCCACAATGTTCTCCTCGCGGGCGGAAGTGCCCAGCAAGGATCATCAATTACTATGTCCAGTACGGCGAGTGATCACCCATGAACGCCAACGCTGTCCCGCAACTACAGGACATAGTCCGGATGTGGACATAGTCCAGCCTATGGCCAGCTGGCCATAGGCTGGAAAGCACGATTCGATACCTCGGAATCGACGTAGATGACGCGCTGGAGATCTCCGAGCAAACTGAAATTTAGCGCTCCAAGTTCAGGCCGCATCGTTGCTCGTCGAGGGTTCCGTGCGGCCACTTTCAGGCGCGAGCCTGAATGCGTAAAATCGGCCAGAAGCGGTCATTTCGGAGCGCCGCCCGATAGGGGGCAGTCAGTGCTTCTGTGCAGCAAAGCGTCAATCGGAGGGCGCCCACCTGTGCCGTCGCCTGGGTGTAGATCATG
>Ga0209174_10002518_pt1 | contig 12034 bp, 12 predicted proteins | sample JI91814BDNA_FD_187505 | JGI IMG/M metagenome (GOLD analysis project Ga0209174, IMG submission 187505) | Wastewater effluent complex algal communities from Wisconsin, to seasonally profile nutrient transformation and Carbon sequestration -... | ecosystem: Engineered > WWTP > Effluent > Algae...
TCGAAGGTCGAATCAAAATTTACCGCGAAAATCAGGATGGCGGTGAATTCCTGATGTACTACCTGGAACCCGGACAGGCCTGCGCAGTTTCCATGATCTGTGCCATCCAGTCCACCACCAGTGAAATCATGGCACAGGCAGAAGAGAATACAGAAGTGCTGATGATCCCCATCCAGTTAATGGATGAGATGATGAATAAGTATAAAACCTGGTACCAGTTCGTGATCCAGACCTACCGGGGACGTTTTGAAGAACTCTTATCTGTAGTTGATAATATTGCTTTCCGGAATATGGATGAAAGACTGGAATTCTACCTGAAAAGACATGCGGGAGACAGCGGGAAAAAGCAGATAGAGCTTTCGCATCAGCAAATTGCAGACGATCTGAACAGTTCCAGGGAAGTGATCTCCCGTTTATTAAAGAAGATGGAACAGCGTAACCTGGTAAAGCTGCACCGGAACATGATTGAATTACTCTAGACAGCCGCTGTGATTTCTGTCACAGTGTGAGAACCCGGCGGGTACTAATCTTGCACAAATAACTGACATGGAAATCATCGGCTATATCGCATCCCTTATTATCGGCATATCCCTTGGACTGATCGGTGGCGGTGGGTCTATTTTAACCGTACCGGTGCTGGTATACCTCTTCCATGTAAACCCCGTGCTGGCCACGGCCTATTCACTCTTTATTGTTGGTGCCACAAGTCTCGTAGGCGCCTTCCCTAAATACAAAAGCGGAGAAATCAATATTCGCACCGCTATCATATTCGGTATCCCTTCTATTGCAGCCGTATTTGCCACCCGGGCCTTTATTGTTCCGGCTATACCAACAGCAGTTTTCAGCATTGGTGATTTTGTCGTCACAAAATCATTGCTGATGATGATGCTCTTTGCCCTGCTGATGGTCTTTGCTTCCATCTCCATGATCCGGACAAAAAAAGAGCAGGCCGACAAAAACACAGTACAGCAATTCAATTACCCCTTGATTATTGTGGAAGGCGCCGTGGTAGGATTACTCACCGGACTGGTTGGTGCCGGTGGCGGATTCCTGATCATTCCTGCTCTTGTATTGCTGAGCAAATTACCCATGAAACAGGCCATTGGCACTTCGCTGCTGATCATCGCCGCCAAGTCATTGATTGGTTTCACCGGTGATTTAGGCAAACAAACCATGGACTGGACACTGCTGTTAACAGTGACCGGATTAGCCATTGTTGGTATTTTTATTGGTAATGCCATGAGTAAAAAAGTATCAGCTACCAGTCTGAAAAAAGGCTTCGGATGGTTTGTACTCGTCATGGGTATTTACATCATTGTGAAAGAGTTATTCTTCCCCGGCGGCAGCGGCCATTGATTGTGATGGATGTCACTGTGCAGTCCTTCCCTTAATCCGAAATTTGGTTATTCATCAGTAATAAAAAACAATAAGCAATGAAAGTTGAACAAATTTATACCGGTTGTCTGGCACAGGGTGCCTACTATATTGAAAGCAAGGGCGAAGCAGTGGTGATTGATCCGCTGCGTGAAGTGGAGCCTTATCTCCGTAAGGCAGAAAGTAATAATGCCACCATCAAGTATGTATTTGAAACGCATTTTCATGCTGACTTTGTAAGTGGTCACCTCGACCTCAGTAAAAAAACAGGAGCGCCGATTGTGTATGGCCCCAATGCCAAACCAGCTTTTGATGCCATCATAGCTACCGACGGACAGGAATTTAAAGTGGGTGATGTAACCCTGAAAGTATTACATACACCGGGCCATACCATGGAAAGTACCTGTTACCTGCTTCGTGATGAAAATGGAAAAGAAGTGGGACTGTTCTCCGGAGATACGCTCTTTATTGGTGATGTGGGCAGACCTGATCTGGCACAAAAACTGGTAACGGATCTGACACAGGATAAACTGGCAGGTTACTTATTCGATTCATTACGGAATCAAATCATGCCCCTCGCCGATGATATTATTGTGTACCCTGCCCACGGTGCCGGCAGTGCCTGTGGTAAAAACATGAGTAAGGAAACAACCGATACCCTCGGTCATCAGAAAGAAACCAATTATGCACTGAGAAGTGATATGACCAAAGAAGAATTCATCAAAGAAGTAACCACTGGACTGGTAGCCCCACCCGCTTACTTCCCGCTGAATGTGATGATGAATATCCAGGGATATGACAGCATTGATAAAGTACTGGAAAGAGGGCAGCATGCTTTAAGTCCGGATGCTTTTGAAGTAGCAGCCAACGAAACCGGTGCCCTGGTACTGGATACCCGTGATCCGCAGGTTTTTGCACAGGGATTTGTACCAAATGCCATCAATATTGGAATCGACGGACAGTTTGCCCCCTGGGTAGGTGCCATGATTCCCGATATCAAACAGGAAATCCTACTGGTAACTGATGAAGGCCGTGAAGAAGAAGTAATTACCCGACTGGCCCGTGTGGGTTATGATTTTACCATCGGTTATCTGAAAGGCGGATACAATGCATGGAAAGCAGCAGGGAAAGAAACAGACAGCATTATTTCTGTTGATGCTGCTGAACTGGCCGGTATCATGGAAAAAAATGAGGTAAACATCCTGGATGTACGCAAGAAAAGTGAATACCAGAGTGAACACCTGCTGGATGCAGAAAATGCTCCACTTGATTTTATCAACGACAGCATGGCACAACTGGATAAGAACAAAACCTACTATGTACACTGTGCAGGTGGTTATCGCTCTATGATTTTTAATTCCATTCTTCGTGCAAGGGGATATGATAACCTGATTGATGTGAAAGGCGGCTTCAAATCACTGAAAGAAAGCAATCAATTTAAGATCAGTGATTATGTCTGTCCTTCTACTTTGTTATAAATATTTAATCAGTTAAGGTTGATGGTTATACAGGCCGGGGGACTTCCCCGGCTTATTCAACGCCCAAAATAATAATATGGAAAACAATCCTGTCAGCATGCCCAGAATCGGTGATCAGGCACCGGATTTTACAGCCATTACAACACTCGGACCACTCAATTTCACGGAATACCGGAAAGACAAATGGCTGATCCTCTTTTCCCATCCTGCCGACTTTACACCTGTTTGTACCACTGAAATGAGCGGATTTGCCAATGAACAGGAGTCCTTCTTCGATAAAAACAATACCCGGCTCATGGGACTGAGTATTGATAGTGTCCACTCACATATTGCCTGGGTGGATAATGTCCGGAAAAACAGCGGTGTTTATTTTCAATTCCCCATCATTGCCGATCTGGATATGAAAGTGGCAAAACTTTATGGCATGCTGCAGCCCAATGAAAGTGAAACTGCAGCGGTCAGGGCCGTTTTCTTTATTGATCCAAAAGGAATCATCCGCCTGATCATGTATTATCCGCTCAATGTGGGGAGAAGCATGCATGAAATCAAAAGAGTTTTACTGGCTCTGCAAACCAGCGATGCCAATAAAGTAGCCATGCCGCTGAACTGGGAACCGGGAGATAAAGTAATTGTGCCCCCACCCAAAACATTGCTGGACTATGAAGCAAGACTGGCAGATGTTACCCTTGAAAAAACAGACTGGTACCTCGCCAAAAAATCATTATAAACCTGCGGCATTTTAAATGTCGTTTATAACCTATAAAAATGAATCAGTTAAAAGAAATCATCAACAATCCGTCCACTGTGATAGTGGATGTAAGAAGTTCCTGGGAATTCGAATCCGAGCATGTTCCCGGCGCTCAAAATATTCCGCTGGAAGAAATACCCTATAAAGTGGAAGAATTTAAAAACCTGGGCAAGCCCCTCGTTTTATACTGCCGCAGCGGGAACCGCAGTGGAATGGGTGTAACGATCCTTAAACAAAAAGGGGTAACAGAAGTGTACAATGGCGGCGGATTAAGTGACGTTCAGATTTTACTCAACTAAATAATAAATCATGCTGGGATTTTTAAAAAAACTATTTGGTGGCACCCCTGTCAATTACAAAGAGCTTGTTTCTAATGGAGCCATTATTGTGGATGTTCGTTCAACAGGTGAATATAAATCTGGTCATATACCAGGCAGTAGGAATTATCCCCTCGACGGAATCAGGGGCCGGGTTCAGGACCTGAAAAAAACAAATAAACCCGTGATCACGGTTTGTCGCAGTGGCGCCAGGAGCAGTATGGCCAAAAACATTTTAAAATCGGCAGGAATTGAAGTATATAATGGTGGCGCCTGGAATAGTTTCATGAATAAAATTGCCTGATCTTTACCCTGTAAATTTTATTCCTCCTTTAAAAAATAACCAAATGCGCCAAAGACTTTCCCTGCTGACCCTTTCGATCATCATTAGCATCTCTTCCTGGTCTCAGAGCCTGGGTAACAGCCAGCCTGGTGCTCATAAAGTAGTGATGCAATTAAGCAGTAATGATACCCTTGTGTGGAAAGGCCTGATGAATAACCTGAAAAACCTGAAAGCAGGATGGGGCGATAGCGTAGAGATTGAAGTGGTGGCCCATGGCCCCGGTGTGGAAATGCTGATGGCAGCTAAAACAACACAGCTGGAAAAAATCAGGCAGTTCAAAGCCATGGGTATCCAGTTTGTTGCATGTGAGAACACATTGAGAGAAAGAAATATTCCAAAAGAATCCATCATCCCTGAATCCGGTTTTGTAAAAATGGGCGTCGGGGAAATTATTCTGAAACAGGAAAAGGGCTGGTCCTATATCAAAACAGGCTTCTGACCCTCCCCTTCCTGTGCACCTGACATAAAATGAAAACTACAATTCTTGTTCAACGCTTTATCATCCTGCTCCTCCTTGCTTTATTTTCAAGCAGCAGCCTTGCCCAGCACCAGGAAGTAACTGAAACACCCAGGATTTGGAAATCAAAAGAAGCTGACTCCGATTCCACTTCCATCCTGTCCGCATTCCGCAAAGGAACTTTCAGTGGCCATTTCAGGTATTATTTCATGGCCACCAATAATCATCCCGGTCTCACCGATTATCATGCTAATGCCGTCGGTGGAGGGATCAAATTTGAATCGGGCAAATTCAAAAATTTCCAGATTGGGGTGAGCGGCTTCTTTGTATTCAATATCGGTTCTTCCAATTTAGCAGTACCGGATACCAAAACCGGACAAATGAACCGCTATGAAATCGGGTTATTTGATATTGAAGATCCATTGAATAAAAAAGATATTGACCGGCTGGAAGAATTGTACATCAAATATTCTTTTCGAAAGAATCAGATCATTGCCGGCAAACAACTCATCAATACGCCCTTTATCAACCTGCAGGATGGCCGGATGCGACCCACCGAAGCAGAAGGGATCTGGGCTGATATCCGATCTATCAAAAAGATCAAACTTCAGGGTGGCTATCTCTACAATATCTCTCCCCGCAGTACCGTAAAATGGTACCGGGTGGATGAATCCATTGGGATCTACCCTTCCGGTGTTACTGTGAATGGTACCAAATCCACATATGCCGGCAACCTGCATAGCAAAGGGATCCTGCTGGCCGGCATAACCTGGCAGGCCAATTCAAAACTATCCATCAGCGGATGGAACCAGTTCACCGAAAATATTTTCAACAGCGCCTTGTTACAGGCCGATTACAACCATCCACTGAAAAATAAATCAGTGTTATTCGCGTCCGCACAACTGATTCGCCAGGATGCAGTGGGAAATGGGGGTAACAATGATCCTGCAAAAGCATATATCCTGCCCAATGCCAAAGCCATGACCATGGGTGCCAGGATCGGATGGAAGAATGAACAATGGGAAACCAGTCTGAACTATAATCGCATCACCGCACATGGCCGTTACCTCATGCCAAGGGAATGGGGACGTGACCCATTCTTCACTTTTCTCCCCAGGGAAAGAAATGAAGGATTCGGGGATGCAACGGCCATCATGCTCAAAGCCGGTTACAAAATTCCCAAAGCCAGATTGAGCAGCTCCATCTCTATGGGTTATTACCATCTGCCCGAAGTCAGCAATTACCGGCTGAATAAATACGGACTTCCCTCCTATCATCAGCTGAATATTGACACCCGTTATCAGTTCAAAGGATTACTAAAAGGACTGGAAACCCAGCTGCTTTTTGTGTACAAGGGAAAAAGCGGGAATTCCTACGGAAATGACAAATATGTCATCAATAAAGTGGATATGAGTTTATGGAATATCCTCTTTAACTACCAGTTTTAACCTTGTTTTTATAGCTTAGTGTGATATTGGTCACGTTGCAATTCATTCAACATTCAGATTTTTAAGCTGCATATCTACCTTAAACTTTTGCCATGCCCGATACCGGAAACAAAAACCAGGTACCTGAAAGCCGTCGTGATTTTTTAAAGAAAGCCGCACTGGCCGGAGCAGGAACCGTTATGGGAACCGGCATCATTGCTGCTTCATCAAAGGCCATACCCGGTGCTGCCAATAATCGATTTTCCATTCTCATCACAGCTGATATCCATGCCCAGCTGAATACCCATGATGAATTTTTCTGGGAAGATGGAAAAGCTGTTTACCGAAAAAGAGGCGGACTGGCGGTGCTGAAAACAATGATTACTCATTTCAGGAAACAGGATCCTGCCAATACAATTTTGATAGATGGCGGCGATTATTTTCATGGCAGCGCCGTTGCTTCCCTTACAGAAGGAGAAGCCCTGATCCCGCTCATCAATGAATTTCAATACGACCTGCTCCTGCCAGGTAACTGGGAGGTAGTGTATAAGAAAAAGAAAATGCTCTATGACATGGGCCATGCACAGGGGGCCAAGATCTGCGCCAATATGTGGCATAAGACAAAAGATGCCGATGACGGAGAACTGATCTTCCCTCCTTATTGGATAAAAAACATAGCTGGCACCAAGATTGGCTTTATTGGTTACACCGATCACCTGATTCCCAAAAGACAATCACCTGCTTACAGTGAAGGCATCCGCTTTGAACATGCCGAAGAGAATGTAGCAAGATATATCCGTCGCTTAAAAGAAACAGAAGGATGCGGAATCATATTCCTGGTGACCCATATGGGACTGGCACAACAGGTCGGACTGGCCAATAATTCCGCAGTGGAAGGAGTTGATTTTATCATAGGTGCCGATACCCATGAAAGAGTAAGGGTACCCATTCAGGGGAAATATGCCAAAGTAATCGAATGTGGTGCATTTGGTTCTTTTCTGGGTAAACTGGATATTGAAGTTGCCGATGGTAAAATGAAATCTTTCCAGTACCAGTTACTGGATGTGGATCCGGCGCTCTATCCACCCGATCGGAAGATGCAGACCCTGGTGTACCAGGCCATGGCACCCTTTCAAAAAGATTTATCCCGCGTAATAGGTATCAGCAGCACGCCGCTGGTCAGGTATTTTGTAATGGAAACACCCATGGACAACCTGATCACCGATGCCATTCTCTGGAAATTCAAACCCGATATTGCCCTGAGTAATGGTTTTCGTTTTTGTCAGCCGCTGGCAGTGGATAGCAAAACAGGAAAGGCCAATATCACCAAGGAATTTTTGTGGAATATGCTGCCGGTTGACAGTGAAGCCAAAACAGGATGGGTCAAAGGCAAACAATTACAGGAATGGCTGGAAAAAGAATTACAGAATGCCTTTGCCAAAGATCCTTCCAAAAGATTTGGCGGCTGGTTTGTCCGTTTTGCCGGAATGGAAGTGAATTTCACGATCGGTAAAGAAAACGGCAAAAGGGTCAATGAAGTAAAAATCAACGGGGCAGCCCTTGATCCCGAAAAATTATACAGCGTAGTAGCCTGTGAAAGAGAAGGTGATCCCGATGATACCATTTGCCGGATTGAAAAAATTAAAGACCCGAAACGGCTGGGTGTATTAATGCATAACGTGATTGAAGAATACCTGGCGGCTCACTCACCTGTTTCGCCGCGACTGGAAAACCGCGCAACAGCTACGGACCAGCCGCCTACCCTGCTGACCCAATTACAGGGAACAACTTATGAATTCAGATGATATAATTGTATGTGGAAATTAATCAGATCAAACTGGCCCCTGGTCATCATCCTTGCCATCACCGGCATTGTTTCCTTGCGTGAAATAGTCAGCGCATTGAAAAGTACAGGCACATCTCAGGCAGCAACTTCTTCAACAGACAGCAGCTGGGTAGCCCCCAGTCTTTATACCGACCATGATTTACAAGGAAAGGAAAGAGAACAGGTGATTTATGGGGAAGAACTGATCATGCATACTTCGCTTTATTTTGGGCCTAAAGGATCTGTAGCACCCATCACCAATGGCATGAATTGTCAGAACTGTCACCTGCTGGCCGGCAAAAAAAACTGGGGGAATAATTATAGTCTTGTTTATGCGAACTATCCCAAATTCCGCGACCGCAGCGGTGCGCTGGAAAGCATCTATAAAAGAGTGGGTGATTGTTTTGAAAGAAGTCTGAATGGTACAGCACCAGATAGTAACAGTAAAGAATACCAGGCCATGGCTGCCTATATCAAATGGCTGGGAAAAGATGTACAAAAAGGTCAGAAGCCGGTTGGATCTGGAATTGAGAAAATTCCATTCCTGAACCGGGCTGCTGATCCGGCAAAGGGACAACTTGTTTATACGGCCCAATGCCAAAGCTGCCATGGCGCCAATGGCGAAGGACAGCTGGCCCTTGATGGGAAATACTATGACTACCCGCCACTCTGGGGTGAACACAGTTACAATGATGGTGCAGGATTATTCCGGCTCAGCAATTTTGCAGGGTATATCAAAAACAATATGCCTTTTAATCAGGCCTCACATGATAACCCCAAACTAACGAATGAAGAAGCCTGGGACCTGGCCGCATTTGTGAACAGCCGCCCCCGGCCTAAAAAAGATCTTTCCAGAGACTGGCCCGATATTTCAAAAAAACCATTTGATCATCCCTTTGGTCCCTATACCGATGGATTTACGGAAACAGAACATAAATTTGGCCCTTACCAACCCATCATGGCCCAAAAAGAAGAATTGGCCAAAAAGAATTAATTTTTCCTGTGATAAATATCACCAGCAAGCGGTTTTTCTGACCGGAACTTTGTAAAAGAAAATCAACTTTATGCCTGACTTTATTAAAAACCCCTGGCCCTGGTATGTGGCCGGGCCCCTGATCGGACTCACCGTCCCCCTGCTGCTCATCCTTGGAAATAAATCATTTGGCATCTCTTCTTCGCTCCGGCATGTTTGTGCCGCCTGTTTGCCAGCGAATATTCCCTTTTTTAAATACGACTGGAAAAAAGAAATCTGGAACCTGTTTTTTGTAGCAGGTATCCTGATTGGTGGTATACTGGCAGCACAGTTTCTTTCCAATCCCAACCCCGTAGAAGTAAACCCCAAACTGGCCGCAGAAATGGCCGGATATGGTGTTACAGATTATAGCGGTTTGATACCAGCTGAGATATTTTCCTGGCCCCAGTTACTGACCGCACGCGGACTGATCATGATGGTATTCGGTGGATTCCTGGTAGGATTTGGCACCCGTTATGCCGGTGGTTGTACATCCGGACATGCGATCATGGGATTGAGCAATCTGCAATGGCCTTCGCTGGTAGCTACCTGTTGTTTTATGGCCGGCGGATTTATTATGGCCAATCTGATCCTTCCTTATGTCCTGCATCTCTAATCAATTTTAATTACTCAGTATGTCAGTACAAAATATCAATCCCGAAATCGCCAGCAGTGAAAAACCCTTTGTGGCACAACAGGTGAATACGGATTATGAAGTCCGCTCTGAAAATGCGATGTGTGTGAATCATTCAGAACTGGATAAACCCATTGTATCCAAAATTAAATATGGTATTGCCGGTATCTTTTTCGGCATCATCCTGGTGAAATCCGAAGTGATATCCTGGTACCGGATCCAGGAAATGTTCCGGCTCCAGAGTTTTCATATGTATGGAGTCATCGGCTCTGCAGTAGTAGTGGGTATCATCAGTGTCTTCCTGATTAAAAAATTCAAACTCAAATCCATTGATGGCGAGCCTATCAAACTGGAGCCGAAAAAATTCAATAAAGGGCAGATCTATGGTGGCCTCATCTTCGGACTGGGCTGGGCGATCACCGGTGCCTGTCCGGGGCCCTTGTTTGCACAGATTGGTACAGGTGCATTGGTGGTAATCGTTACCCTCTTCAGTGCCATTGTGGGCACCTGGGTATATGGCAGGTTCAAGGACCAGCTGCCGCACTAAGGAATCAGTTGGAAAGGCCAGGCCGCTGATTCAGCATACCCTGTATGAAATATCGCCACAAAGACTCGAAGACACAAAGAACCGGATCTCTTTTTTTACTTACTTCTTCACGTTGAATCTTTGTCAACATGAACCGGCGAGTGGTAATCTGATTTGTACTGCCATTGTAATTCATTGTGATCAATATCACCCTTTTCGCTATCGTATGCAGGTAATTTAGCAGTCCGGTTTTTAGCCGCTTTTCATCACTCAAAAAAAATTACGATGCGCCTGTTGTTCTCTTTTTTATTTGTGATGAGTCTGCAACCTGCTGTCCGTGCACAGGAAGGATTTCCATATAAAATAAATCTTGACCCGGTGATTATTCCTTCTTTCACAGGTTTGCAGTCTTATGCCTGGGCCCGCTCCGGTGATCTGCTCCTGCTCATTGGCGGCAGAACCGATGGCCTGCACAAGAAGCAACCCTTTGCCGCCTTCAATAAAAACAGTAATAACAATTACCTGATTGTACTTGATCCGGTGAAAGAAAAAATATGGAAGAGATCACTGGATGGCCTGCCTCCTGCCATTAACCAGCAATTACAGAGCACTAACATGGAATTTTATCAGGATGGAAACGAACTGATCCTGGCAGGTGGTTATGGTTACAGCGAACTGGTAAAAGATCATATCACACATCCCTATATCATAAGGATACAGGTAAAGGAACTGATCCGGGCGATCGTTGCTGAAAAAGATCCGGCTGAATGGATCAGTCAGTTAAAAGATGAAAGAATGGCGGTAACCGGAGGAAGAATGAATAAGCTGGGTGATGCCTATTATCTGGCCGGTGGCCATCGCTTTGATGGAAGATATAACCCTCATGGTCCCGATCACGGACCCGGGTTCTCCCAGCAATATACCAACCAGGTCAGGGTTTTCCGGCTTGCAACTGCTGGGCTTCCGCTCAGCATAATATCTTATTCTGCAATCACGGATACAACTTTGTTTCATCGGAGAGATTATAACCTCTTGCCGCAATATGATGAAGCCGGTAAAAAAATGCTGACCGTTTTTTCGGGTGTATTCAGACCGGATAAAGATCTTCCATTCACCAATCTTACTGACATATCCGAAACTGCTCACCAGGAAGTCAAAGGATTCAATCAGCAGTTTTCCCATTACCATGCCGCCTGTGTTCCGGTGTACGATGCAAAGAACAAAACAATCTGGTCCGTATTTTTTGGAGGAATAGCCGTACAGTATGCAGACAGCAACGGAACGGTTCAGTCTGATCAGAATGTTCCCTTCGCCAGGCATATCAGTGTGATCGAAAGAAAGGGTGGGCAGCTGAAAGAATACCTGTTACCGGAAAAGTTCTCAGGCTATTTTGGTGCTGCAGCTGAGTTCATCCCTGCAGCCGGGAATGGGTATAATGAAGACGGGTTCTTTCTTGCTAACCAATCAGGTCAAAACAAAATACTCGCCGGGTATATCATTGGCGGAATCGACAGCCGGGCCCCGAATGTATTTTGGGGGAATGCTCCGGATGGGAGCCGCGCATCACCGGTTATCTGGAAAGTATATTTTAGTAAAAAATAAAACGGGCTGCTGTTCATTTTACAAGCGCTGTCCGATCATACGCAATACAGCTGCCTTTCCCTGGTGAAAAGGGCCTTCATCCAGTTCCAGTTCCTTTTGCTCACAACTGATCAGGTGCAGAAAGGGAAAATCATGGCAAAGCGAGGGGGCATCATATAACATGGCTGGATCCTTAGGTCCGCCGCTATTAAAATGTATTTGCTCTTTTGCATAGGCTTCCAGCACCAGAAAACCTCCGGGTTTGATGGACTGGTAAATTTCCTGATGAAATGACTGACGGAGCAATGGCGG
>Ga0209174_10002523_pt1 | contig 12022 bp, 16 predicted proteins | sample JI91814BDNA_FD_187505 | JGI IMG/M metagenome (GOLD analysis project Ga0209174, IMG submission 187505) | Wastewater effluent complex algal communities from Wisconsin, to seasonally profile nutrient transformation and Carbon sequestration -... | ecosystem: Engineered > WWTP > Effluent > Algae...
GCTATTCGAGGGCAAGATTGCGGCTATCAAAGAGCCTGCCATAATCATTAGCACGGGTGCGGTCTCGAAAGGTGTGTGGGATTTTATCCCTGAGAGTCTGAAAAATATGGGGGCGACGATTCACTTCCACCGCGTTAACATTCGCCCTGGAAAGCCGGTGCTATTTGCGTCATTGCCAAACGGCAGCTTCTATTTTGGCTTGCCGGGGAATCCGATTTCAGCGGCGATTGGCTTTACCTTTTTTGTAATGCCGCTGGTACGCGCATTGCAAGGCTTGCCTGATGCGCCACCACTCATGGCCACATTGGAAAATAGCTTCACCAAAAAAGGTGACTTCCGCCAATTCCTGAAAGCCTCCGTCTGGATCGATGAAACGGGCTGCTTGCGTGCCCAGATCAGTGATGGTCAGGAGTCCTTCAAAATTAGCCCGATGGCAGCAAACAATGCGTGGGTGGTGCTGGAGGAAGGAAAAACGTCGGTCAAAGCGGGGGATCGCGTATCTGTCGTGCCTTACGCCGCATTAAAAACAACGGGTTTTAGCAAGGATAAAACACTATGTCAGGCAGCATAACCCTTACCGTCAATCTCTTCGGTGCGTTTCGTGGGCATGAAAATGGCAAACCGCTCACACTCAGCCTGCCACATGGCGCAACGCTGTTAGAGGCTCGCCGCGCACTCAAAGCCGCGCTTGATAACCATCCGCTGATTGATGATTCAGCGCTGGCCGATGAAACGCAGATTCTGCCCGAAGATGCTGTGTTCGAGCGTGACACCCAGCTCGCCATTCTGCCTCCCGTGTGTGGAGGCTAACGATGACGCAGCCTATTTATACCGGCATCAGCGAGGAAACACTTTCGATTCAGAAAGCTGCCGATTTTGTGGATGCGGCGGAAAATGGCGCGCTGAATATGTTCGTTGGCAAGGTGCGTAATCACAATATGGGCAAGGCCGTGAATGCGGTGAGTTACGATGTATTCGCACCGCTGGCCTGCAATGTGTTTCAGGAAATCTGCGCGGAAGCGACGGCGCAATTCGGCGAGCGTTTGCGACTTTATATCGAGCATTACAAAGGTAAGCTGGAGATTGGCGGCATCAGCGTCATCATCGCTGTCGGCTCGCCGCACCGCGATGAATCCTTTCAGGCTTGCCGTTACCTGATCGAGCAACTCAAAATCCGCGCGCCGATCTGGAAGCAGGAACATTATGTGGATGGCGATAGCGACTGGGTCAAAGGCCATACACTCTGTGGGCATCACCATGGATAACATCGCCGCAGTCATTCTGGTCGGCGGCAAATCCTCACGCATGGGGCGGGATAAAGCATTGCTGCCTTACAAGGGCAAGCGGCTGGTGGATGTGGTGGCGGATACTATTCGTTCTGCGGGTGTATCGCGTGTTTATGTGAGCGGCAAGATCGCTGATTACCCAAGTTTCCCCGATCTGCTTTCAGAGTGCGGCCCGGTGAGTGGTATCTGTTCTTGTATTTTAAGATTGTCGATGAATTACAAACGACTGCTTTTTGTGCCTGTTGATATGCCTTACCTGACAGAAGAACTGATTCGACTTCTTGTCGGTTGCCCTGCACATAAACCGCACCACATCGAGAATCATCCACTTCCCTGCATTATTCCAACCGATGAAACGGCCACACGACGTGCAGATAGCTGCATTCAGGAGTTGGTGAAGAAAAGAAAACTTTCGGTAAAAGAATTTTTAGCGAGTCTAAACGCAACATCAGTACCGTTATCAGGGCAGATGGAAAAGGCACTCACCAACACCAACACGCCTGAAGAATGGCAGGAGGTCATCTCATGAATCTACGCATCAGCGAAAATCAGCTTCGCTTCCGCATCACGCAGGGCGAGACAGAACTATTAACGCGGGATGGTGTGCTTGCTTTTTCACTCAATCTCGGCGCGCAGACGGTGGAATATTCCGTGGCACTTGCGGAAATCGAGCAAACCTTAGCATTGGACGTACAAAAGAGTGCGTGGAAGTTGCTGGTAGATCGTAAGGATTTTAGTCAATTTCTGGCTTCCTTACCGTCACGTGAAGGAATCGAACAAACGGTAACAGTCAATGGTGCTCAGATTGAACTGGTGCTGGAAGTGGATGTCCGGCGTAAACGCTGACGCTGCGCGCGCTGTTCCATTTGTCCTAAAGCGACAAAGCACAACATCACTACCACAGCAAATCCTGCCAGAAACTCTTGATAAGACCATACGCCGTAACCGAGCGGCTTTGCGCATCCCAGAATGGCACCGTATATCCAGCAGGCAATGTTGACGCTTGCAAGCCTTAGCATGGGACGTGGATTTCCCAATTTGAGCTTCGGCACCGCGTAGCGACGCATGGCCTGCGTGGAGAGAAACCACAGGACAACCACGGTGACTTTGCACCAGAGTTTGGGATTGGCGAGATACGCATCAAATCCCTTTTGCCAAATGCCAAGGCCGATAAGCGCAAAGCCTGAAAGCCATAAATGCACATCGGCAGAGCGAATCATGTGTGTCCATGTTTTATCGTAGGGAATAATGCCCAGCAGGCTTTTGAGCGAGAAATGGATGTAAATCAGCCCAAACGCGAAGCCAAGTACATGCCAGAAAGCAGAGAGCGTAATCAGAAAGCCGATGACTTCGCTCATGCTAGTTCATCTTTCCAGCGCACAATGCCGCCAGTGATGTGGGCAACGTTTCTGAAACCCAGCGCAACGAGATGAGAAGCTGCTGAGAAACTGCGTATGCCGTGCTGGCAGTAGACGATTACAGGGGTGTCCGAGGCAATATCGCCCACCGAATCTTCGTTAGATAGCAATGTACCAAGCGGAATATGCAGTGCTTTCGGAATACGGCCTGATGCTAACTCATGCGCCTCACGCACATCAATAAACACGGCTTTACCCATACGTTTTGCCGCGTCTTCTGCGCTGATATTTTTTACGTCTGTTTTTGCCGAGCAGCTTTCTTCTGCCTGCTCCAGCACAATATCGCTCGGATTAGCCGAGCATACAGCACATTGATGGCGTTTATTCAGTTTAAGCGTTTTAGTCTGCATGCTGCGTGCATCGAGTATCCAGAGCGTACCCAGCAGCGGCTCCAGATTTTTTTCTTTGCACCACTCCAAGCCCAGCGCCATTTTAATGGCTTCAAGCGCCTGCACGGTTCCGGCGATGCCTGCCATTGCACCAATCACTCCCGCCTCGGCGCAGTTGGGAATATGGCCGCTTGGAGGTTTGGGATACAAACAACGATAACATGGCCCATGACCAGCCCAGAACACCGAAACCTGCGCTACAAAGCCCAGTATCGAGCCGTAAACCAGTGGCTTGCCAAACTTCACGCAAGCATCGTTAATCAGAAACTTACTGCTGAAATTATCCGTGCCGTCGATAATGACATCATAGTTTTTCAGCAACGCTTCTGCATTCTCTGCATTGAATCGTTCGTGATACGCCTCAATCTGACATTCGGAATTCAGCTCGGCTAGTGCCGCCTTCGCAGCTTCTACCTTGGGCTTTCCCTGATCCGCCTCCTTAAATAACACCTGCCGTTGCAGGTTGCTGATATCCACCGCGTCATCATCCACCAGCCCAATGCGGCCAATGCCCGCCGCCGCCAGGTAAAGCAAAGCAGGCGAGCCAAGCCCACCCGCACCGATGCATAGCACCGAGGCGGATTTCAGGCGTTCCTGTCCTTCTTGTCCCATTTCGGGAAGGACTGTTTGGCGAGCGTAACGGTTCATATCATCACGTTAGAATTTGGGAAGATTCTGGTGATTGATCTGGGTCAATCACAGGCCACTAAACTATCTCTTACAATTCCCTACAATGGAAGGTTGCGTATCCGCAACCAAGGGTAAGCGATGGAAAAACTTGTCGATCAACAGGAAGCTCCCTTTTCGTTTGAGGAGTTGTTCTTCTCACGCACCGATGTGCGCGGCATCATTCTAGCGGGCAACAGCGTATTTCAGCGCATTAGCCAGTATGATTGGGATGCGTTGATTAAAAAACCACATAACATTATCCGCCATCCCGATATGCCTAAAGGGGTATTCTACCTGCTTTGGGATTTTATCAAAAAGGGGAAACCCATCGGTGCATATGTAAAAAATCGCGCCAGAGACGGACGTTATTACTGGGTATTTGCGATTGTGACACCGGTTAACGATGGATATCTTTCGGTGCGCCTTAAACCAAGCAGTGATTTTTTTGATATTGTCGAAGGGGCATATAAAGCACTGCTCGACTATGAGCGCACACATAAACCCCCGTCCAAAGAAAGCATGGAACATCTGCTTACCATGATTCAGCCGCTGGGGTTTGAAGATTACGATGCATTTATGTCAGTCGCCATCCGCAAGGAAATGCTAGCGCGTGATGCAAAACTGCAACGCACGCCAGAGCCGTTTTTAGAGCGATTTGAGGAGCTCAGCGACCGAGCAATCGCACTCATGAAAGAAACCGCCAGTGTATTTGCCTGTTATGAGGCCAATCAATATGTGCCGATGAACCTACAGATTCAATCCGCCCAGCTCGGCGAAGAAGGCAGAACCATCGGCGTTATCTCTGGCAATTTCAGTATTGTATCGAATGAAATCCAGCAAGAGATTGTGCTGTTTAATCAATCTGCCCGCGAAGTATTCGCACAGATATATGAAGGGCAGTTCCTGCTATGCGTGGCGCAGATGCAGCAAGAGGTCGTTGCCTTTTTTGAACGCGAATCACGTGATGTGCCGATTGACACGCAGCACGAGATGAAGTTGCTGCTGGGGCAGCTTGCCTCTTATCAGCAGAAAGCCGAAGGAAGCCTGAGAAACATTCTGCACAAGATTCACCGATTTCAGGATGATTGCAGTCGCATGAAAAAATGCGCGGCAAGTCTTGAGGTCATTCGCGTGATGGGTAAAGTGGATGCGGCGCGTTTAAGCCACAATAACAGCAGCCTGAATGATCTCATTGACGAGCTGGGGGCATTTCAAACCGGTATTTCTCAGAGCCTGAATAAGATTGACCGCTTCAACGCCCACATGCGGCATGACACCGAAGGCGTGATAGGCTCGTTAACCTCTTGTTAACCAAAGGTTGCATTCTCACTGAAAACAGTTGATCTGAATCAATCCGCAAACGCCACGAACTCCATAGGCTTGAATGAACAATAGGGAGTTTTGGCTATGCTGCACGCACACACATCGAATCAACCTGGACCCCAGCAACACCCACGAGACTGGGCGAAGGCAACCGATAAAGAACTCATTGCCCATGTGCTGGAGCGTTACCATGTCAGGCACCGTGAGCAGCTGCCAGCGTTGATTGCACTAGCCGAGAAGGTCGAGCGCGTACATGCCGAGCATCCAGATGTACCTGCTGGCTTAGCGGCGCATCTCGTGGATATGCTGCAGGAGCTGGAAAGTCATATGCAGAAGGAAGAACACATCCTGTTTCCTATGATTCTGCGTGGTCAGAAAACCATGGCTGTTGGCCCCATCTCCGTGATGGAATCCGAGCATGTTCAGCACATGGAGGCACTTCAGAAAATGCTGATGCTTGCCCATCAACTTCAATTGCCAGAGGCTGCATGTAACAGCTGGCGTACGCTTTATGCAGGGGTTGGCGAATTACGCGATGACCTGATGGAGCATATCCGATTGGAAAATGAGTTTCTCTTCAAACAAAACGTCAGCAGTGCCGAGCATGGTTGCTGCGGCGGGTGCGGCGGCAGGTGATCTATGACCAGAAGCCAGAGCTTGACAGGAGTTGAGCGGACATTCGCTAAGAATGAGGTGATTGTCAGTAAGACTGACACCAAAGGCATCATCACCTATGCCAATGAGGTTTTTTTGAAACTGGCAGATTACAGCCTTCAGGAAATTCTCGGAAAACCGCATAACATTATCCGGCATCCAGATATGCCAAAACTGGTCTATAAACTACTCTGGGAGCGTATCAAAAGCGGCAAGGAAATATTCGCCTATGTGGTAAATCGCTCAAGAAATGGCGATCATTACTGGGTCTTTGCACATATTACCCCATCGTTTGATGCGGCAAAAAATATCGTTGGCGCACATTCAAATCGTCGCAGCCCAGACCCGCAAGCGATTCAAACGATTACCCCGATTTATCAATTGTTGAAACAGGAAGAAGAAAAACACCCCATGGCAAAAGACGGTATGGCAGCTTCACTTGCGCTGCTCAATTCTGTCCTTGCTGAGAAAGGAGTCAGCTATGATGAATTTATCCTCTCTCTCTAAAACGGGTTGGCTTGGCATTTTATCAACCATCGCTATTGTTATTGCGCTGTTTCAGCCCAACTATGCCGCGCCGCTATTATGCATCGGCGTCATTTTTCTCGGTGCGCAAGCCTACTACATACACAAGATGAAAGTGATGGCGCATGTGATCGCTGAAATTACGGGGCGGTGTGCGGCGGGGGATATGGAATCACGTATTCTGCTTCCCAAAGAACGCGGAGATCTCGCTAATATGATCAACCGCATCAACGACAGCATCGACATGGCTGATGCCTATGTGCGTGAATCGCTGGCGACACTGGAACATGCAGCAGAGGAAAAATACTACCGCAAAATCGTGCTGGTGGGCATGGATGGCTGCTATAAAAATGGTGCTGAAATTATGAATGGCGGCATGGATTCCATTCGCCGCAATATGATTCGCTCCGTGCAGAAAGCAGCGAATAAACTCGAGGAAACCGTGAAGAAGACGGCAAATGATCTTGCTGCCTCCACACGTCAGCTGCAAGCAATGTCGGATATGCTATCCACTGTTGCAGAGAAAAGCTCCACGCAGGCAGCCGGTCTTACTAATGCCAGCGATGATGCTTCCAGAAACGTAAGCACCGTCGCGGCGGCTGTGGAAGAACTTTCCGCGTCGATTGGCGAAATAAATCAGCAAATCAACCAATCCAGCACGATTGCACGTCAGGCAACGGATAAAGCAACACAGACGAATACGGTGCTTGCCAACCTGACCACCGGCGCGGAGAAAATTGGCGGGATTATTGACATGATTAACGGGATTGCGGGCCAGATTAATCTTTTGGCTCTCAACGTAACCATTGAGTCTGCTCGCGCGGGAGAAGCTGGCAAGGGCTTTGCAGTTGTCGCATCTGAAGTCAAAACGCTTGCGAACCAGACCACAAAAGCAACCGTGGAAATTACTGAATATATTAATGCAACACGCGAAGCTATTCACCAGACCACGGCATCGGTAAGAGAAATTGCGACTGTAGTACAAAAAGTCGATGAAATTGCCACCGCCATCGCCGCAGCTATGGAAGAACAAACTGCAGCCACGCGAGAAATATCAAACTCGATTCAAAAGACGGCCCAGAATACTGCACAGGTTTCAAGCGCAGTGAGTGATATGTCTCTTGCTGCACAACAAACAGGAACAGCAGCAAAAGACATGAAACAGTCGTCTTCGGATTTGACGGCGCAGTCTGGCATCCTGCATCGTGAGATTGATAGTTTCATCGCTGAAATTCAGAATGCGGCTTAGCTCCTAAAGGCCACCCAACGGGTTAACACCTAATAAGCGCTCGTGAAGCAGCAGCGCACCCACATACAAAGCCAAGCTGGCGATAATTCTCACGAAGCCTATCTCTTTGAAAGTGATGAGGCTAATACCTTTTGGCATCTTCAAAAATGGTATAATGGAGGTGTTTTTAAGCAATACAGGGGATGATTGCTTCATCTGCAGGGTATTTTTAACCATCGCAAAAACCGCAATGATAATCATGCACACAAACAGCAGGACGCGTTTTGTATCTCCAACGCTTAAGAGGTGTAGCAACGCCCACAGCACGATCCCGACGCTTCCAGGAAAGCGACTCACGCGGTAAATACCATATGGCACCGATGTTTTGGGGTATGGCGAACTTACACGGCAGACCATAAAGAAAAAGGCAATCGGCATGCAGGCAACGACCCATGACCTTATGGCCAATACCGGCTCATAAAGCGGGATATAGTCATCAAACTGCTGGTAGCTGTGAATCACCGAAAACAATGCGGCCAAGGAAATAGCGGAATACAGTGTATAAAAAAGTGGTTTGGGAAAGAAGCCGACCAGCTTTTTTCTGACCTGCGGCCATGAGAGTAGCGCATGTGATAAAAAGAGTAGCGTAAGGCTGGCGATATAATGTGTCATGGTCACAAATTAGTCGATTCTGTGAGCTTGCATTTGACCTGCATCAGTTTTTATTCTGTGCCACTATGCAATATAGCCTACGAAAAAATATAAAAGAAACACCATGACACCAGAAGAACTCATTCTTACCGCCCTGATCTTTATTGCCGCTACGCTTTATTCCAGCGTGGGGCATGCAGGAGCATCCGGCTATTTGGCAGCGATGGCCTTCTTTGGGCTTGCCCCCGAAACCATGCGTCCCACCGCTCTTGCGTTGAACGTACTGGTGGCAACACTCGCAACCTATCGCTATACGCGTGCAGGACAGAATGATATTAAGCTGCTGATACCATTTGTGGTGGCCTCCATACCCGCTGCGTTTGTCGGAGGGATGATTCATGTACCCGCTGCTTTTTATAAACCTCTTGTTGGCATCGTACTGCTGCTCTCAGCATTCCAGCTGGTGCGTACCGCTAAAAAATCTACCCAGCAAGACAGGCAGTCCAGAAAACCGAGGTTGACTGCATCGCTTGCAACAGGAACGGGGCTTGGCTTGCTCGCAGGGTTAAGCGGCACTGGCGGCGGTATTTTCCTCAGCCCATTGTTGTTATTTATGGGCTGGGCTCCGACGCGGCAGGTGTCGGGAATTGCTGCCAGCTTTATTCTGGTAAATTCTATTTCGGGTCTGCTAGGCAATCTGTCATCGGTTCAGGCATTGCCTTCAGCACTTCCGTTTTGGGCGATTGCCGCACTCGGTGGCGGATTGATTGGTACTCATCTTGGCACACGCACACTCACGATTCCCGGTATCCGTACCATGCTTGCGGTCGTGCTGGTCGTCGCAGGTGGGAAGATGCTGTTTGGGTAGCACCTGCACATCGTATGGGGAGCTTACCTCAGAACATCCATTCTCAAAGTAGTGTGCTTTGCTTTTCTATTATGATGGATGTATTAATAGCTGACTATTTTGCTAGGGTATAGATAAAATGACGGATGAACACGCCGCACCACCACTGAATGTTCTTGGCTCACCGCTGGAGCCGTGTTGCTTCGCGCCCAAAACCGGCTTCTACCGCGACGGGTATTGCCGCACCGATGCACATGACCACGGGCGGCATGTGATCTGCGCCGAACTAACCGACGCATTTTTGCAGTTTACGCGTGAGCAGGGCAATGACCTCATCACCCCGCGTCCGGAGTTTGACTTTCCGGGATTAAAGGCGGGGGATCGCTGGTGCTTGTGCGCCCTGCGTTGGAAGGAAGCATTTGAAGCAGGCGTTGCGCCGCCGGTGCTGCTTGCTTCGTGTCACGCCAAGGCACTCGATTATGTGCCATTGGAAGCACTCAAGGCGCATGCGTTGCCCAATGCCTGATACAAAAACGCAAACAGGCTGGAAACTGGAGAGCAGCTACACCACGCTGTCAGCGGATTTTTACACGCGGATTGCGCCTGTGCCTGTAAAGGCACAGCGTTTGGTGATCTTTAATCATGCCCTTGCCAGCGGCCTTGGCCTTTCGCTGGATGATGCGCGCCCGGATGATCTGGCGCAGCAATTTTCTGGAAATGTATTACCAGGGGGCGCAACACCTATCGCACAAGCCTATGCTGGGCATCAATTCGGGCATTTCACGATGCTCGGCGATGGACGTGCGCATCTACTGGGCGAACAGATCGCGCCGGACGGTAAACGTTACGACATTCAGCTCAAAGGCTCCGGCCAGACCCCATATTCCCGACGTGGTGATGGCCGCGCTGCACTTGCACCGATGCTGCGCGAATACCTCATCAGCGAGGCGATGCACGCGCTCGGCATTCCCACCACGCGCAGCTTAGCTGTGGTCACAACGGGTGAGCCTGTCTTCCGCGACACGGTGTTGCAAGGCGCGATCCTCACCCGTGTGGCCGCCAGCCATATTCGCGTCGGCACGTTTGAATATGCTGCTGCACGGGAGGACAGAGAGGGGCTGAAGGCACTCGCCGATTATGCGATAGCGCGGCATTATCTTGAACTTGAGCGCCACGATACTCCCTATCTGGCCTTCCTTAATGCCGTCATCGAACGACAGGCAAAGCTGGTCGCCTCGTGGATGCATATCGGCTTCATCCATGGCGTGATGAACACCGACAACATGACCATCAGCGGCGAAACAATCGATTACGGTCCCTGCGCCTTCATGGACCGCTTTGCGATGGACACGGTGTTCAGCTCCATCGACCGCAACGGGCGCTATGCGTTTGGCAATCAGGCCAGTATCGCGCAGTGGAATCTGGCACGGTTCGCCGAAACCTTGCTGCCGCTATTGCACGCGGACATGAATACCGCCGCCGACCTCGCCGAAGCCGCGATTGAGGGATACAGCGCAATCTTCAACGAGGCATGGCTCTGTGGCATGCGCCGTAAGCTGGGGCTGTTTGGCGAGGAAACGGACGATCTGCCGCTCATTCAATCGCTACTCGAATGGATGCAGAAAACAGGCGCGGATTATACCATCACTTTCCGTGATCTGATTAGTGAAACCATCCCCAGCGGCGAGGCGTATCAATCTCAAGCATTTCGGGATTGGCACACACGCTGGCAAGCACGGTTGGTGCGCAACACCAAACCCCTTCAATCCTCATTCTGCCTGATGCGTGACAGTAACCCCGTCATCATCCCGCGCAATCAGCATGTGGAGGATGCGCTTGCATTCGCCGAAGAAGTCAACCTCAAAGCGTTCCACACACTACTTGAAGCGGTGCAACATCCGTTTGCTGAAACCGAAAGCAATCTGCAATTCCGAACCCCACCGCCCCATGCGAACCGGAATTACCAGACGTTCTGTGGAACATAAGCAGATTACCCATTATAATACTCGACCTCCGCCTCCCTCCGCCTAACCAACCCACGCAGTTTCTTTCCTCCAGCCCAGACCCAGCGTAGGAATTCGGCTGGCACGTCGTCATGTTCTTCGCGGTTTACCTTGCGGCGGAGGGTGGAGCGTTGAAGCGCCCCACCGCCCAGATTGAAGTTGAACGACACCAGCGCATCGAACTGGCCATTGCTGAGTGGCACGGTGATCAGGCGCAGCACCGAGCGCTCGGCTGCTTCCACGTCTTTGATCAAAAGTGCGATAGCTGCCTCATGGCTGATGCCGCGCCGGAACATCTCCGCTTCACCCGGACGCAGCAAATGCCCATAGCCAATCGTGGGCAGGCCTGCTGCGTCCAGATAAATCGCCTCTGAAAAGCCCTCAAAATGCTTAATCAGGCTCAGGCCTTCCTGTGTGACATGTCTCATTTGCCACCCCGCACTTTGGTCATGGCACGCTGGCCGAAATAAAAGCTGATGATGCCTGCGAAGATCGCCTGATCTTCTTCCGTCCATAACAGCCACGGCAGATCAGCGGAGAACTGCATCACCTTCACGACCGCATACAGAGCGAAGAAGCTGTAAGCGATGACGGGACGCACCGTGCCATTCAGCGCATCCACCCAGCGGATGCCGGAATAGAAGGTTTTGTAGAGAGCGCGGCTTTCGGCAATATCGGCCTGCACATGGATTTCTTCCAGCCGGTTGGCGTGGCCTTGCGCCTGTTGCTCCATTTGCAGGCGTAGGATCGTCAGCTCGTGCTTTCTGTCCTGACTATCCTTGAACAGCTTCAGCAGGTCAGGAAACGCCGCGCTGATAAAGCCAACAATGGCACCGAGAAGTGTGATCATAAAATCCCCCGTAATGTGATGAGTTTGAAAATGATGCCGCCCATGCCGGTCATAAGGATGGTGGTTGACCACCACAGCACCCGCTCGATGCGATCCAGCCGATATTCCAGCGATTTGTACCGCTCCGCGCATACGGCCACATGCACGTCCAAATCCTCTGCTTCCTGTTCGTGTGTCAT
>Ga0209174_10002524_pt1 | contig 12014 bp, 11 predicted proteins | sample JI91814BDNA_FD_187505 | JGI IMG/M metagenome (GOLD analysis project Ga0209174, IMG submission 187505) | Wastewater effluent complex algal communities from Wisconsin, to seasonally profile nutrient transformation and Carbon sequestration -... | ecosystem: Engineered > WWTP > Effluent > Algae...
GCAACCATTTATCACTACACCATCCCAACTCTACGCCAACTCCACTTCATTTTGCAAATTTTTAATGCACATAATCAAAGAGGCTGTTACGGCCGTGCAAAAATTGGGCACCACCCTGAGCTGTTACCTAAGCGGAAGCGTAGAAGGTTATCCCTCAACGAATAGGGCGCAGTGACGCCCCTACTCCTCAAAACCCCTGCGGATTGGTATGCGGGGCTACTTTACCGGTCACAGTACGATTAAAAGTTGCAATAATAATCCCAATTGGTGATTCGGTCTCTGGCACCCGCCACACCAAGAACTCCATATTAACACGTTGTTCCATGCGTTTTACCGCATTGGTGAATCTAATTAAGGCTGGAATTTTAATTTGCCATGCATAGCGCCCCTGAAATGCTTTACTAGTGACAATTTCTGGCGCCGCGGTTGGGTGAATTGAAACCACATAGAAGTCAGTCTTGATCGCCGCAAAATCTTCATCGTTAGCCAACATATCCGTGTATATTTTTAAAGCCTTCTCGCTGTAATATTCGGTAAGCTTAGCCGCTTGTTTATCTTGGTTACTATAATTAAAACTAAAAGATTTAGTTAAAGCTTCATTCACCCAATTTAATAATGCTGGTTTGGATATGCCTTCTTGATCTAATGGTATAGGTTCGATGATTTGTAAATTTTGATTTAACTTAAAGTGTATCGGCGTTACTCGCGTACCTAATTGCACAAAAATAAACATCCAGAGCATACCAATTAAAATCATTAAGCCAAACAATAATAAATTTATTAAGTTCTTGTAATCAAGTTTATAACGCAATCTATGTTTAATAGTGTACATTGGTTCTGGCACAACTTGCGACATATTAATTACTCTCTTGATCGAAAACTTGTTCGAAATTAAGTTGATATATAGCTAAACCATAAAACGGTGAAACCAAAGTTGATATTCTAGCAATTGACAATTTTGCTAACAAATTCTGTACTATCGGTTTAGGATCAGCAGCACTTTGATAAGTAAGTCTTAAATTTACCTCTATATCCCACGAAAAATGGTTATAATATAATTCAGTATTAACTAATTTAACTTTGCCCAACACTTCTGGAATGACAATTGCACTGCGCACCTTTACTGTTTCTAAATTTTTTGAATCAATTAAGGCTTGAATAAATTTTTCATGCCCTGGTGCGGTAAAATATTTACGCGCGCGTTCAATGACACTGCGGTAGTGAATATAGTCATAATCAAACATATCTTCTACCGCTAACTTTGCCCAATACAGAATTAACGCATTTTCGCCATCGGCCTGTAAATCAGCATATGGTACTACTGGCGGTGGCATACCTTCAATTATTCCAGTAGTAGGCGAGATTGTTTGTTTACTTAGTAATAAATGATTTTCCGACATGCTCGGCGAAATGATCAATCTACCATCTGGGGTGGTGGGAATATATTTGGGAAATAATTTAACTGCAGCAGTTTGATAGATACTAAAACCTATTAGCATACTGCAGATTACTATCAGCATGGTCACAACTTTTTTAATTTGATCGAAGCTACGCGCATAAAACTCATTACGTAATGCAATCAACTCGGCTGCTTTCATGACCATTCACTAATTCCTACACTATATGAGAAAATATTAAACACCTAAGCCAACCTATTATAGCAAATGTTGCTGTTACACTAATTTCACTCTATAATATCCGTAGTTTAGGAAATTTACTGACTGACAATCATGAATCAAGAGACTGGTGCTACATCAAAAATCCCGTCACCGGCGGTGCAGAGCGCGCTGCTGGCTAGTAATTTTTTTACCTATTTAGTAGTACTCAGTATAATCTGCATAGTCATAGTACACAAAACTCGCCCCGATGAAACCTATTATATAGATGATCCAGCCGGTAATACTACCGAAGTATTTCCACTAAGCGAACCGAACGTAACCCCCTCTTCGCTAATAAAATGGATTACCCAAGCCGCCACTAGCATTTATACTATTGATTTCTACCACTACCAAGATAATATTGACTCAGCCAAAGAATATTTTACTGCTGCTGGCTACCAAGACTTTATGACCTCATTGAAAGCGAGCCATAGTTTAAATAAAATTATTAAAGACAAACTGATAGTATCTGCAGTTGCGACTGGTACTGCAGTAATATTACAAGAAGGACCATTACGAGATGTTTACACTTGGAGAATTCAAGTTCCACTGCTAATTACCTATCAAGGCGCTAGTACCTCTAGCACGCAAAAAGAAATTGCTGTGAGCTTATTAGTCACTCGCGTACCAACTGACCAGGCACCAAAAGGTATCGGCATAGCGCAAGTTGTAGATAGTGATCTACATGGGGAATCATAATGCTAAAAAATAACCTGGCTATTGTTTTATTGGTAATCACACCGCTTGCAACACCAGCTTACGCTGATGTGTACGATGTATTACGCGGCACCAAGCCATCACAAAACTTAAGTCTTAAGGACGTGCAATTATCACCAGCCATGCAAGCCCAGTTGGATGAACAATTAAAAGCTCAAGGCATGGGACAAGATCAAAGTCAGGGACAAATCCCAATGCCAGTTGCAGCTAAACCAATAACCATGCGTGATGAGGCCTTTAAAGAACTGTTGAATAAAACTTTTCCCTTGAAGCCAGAGCAAATTCAAGAGTTACATAAAGAATTAGACAAATCCCAAATAGCGGTACATGCCACCCCTAATCCACCGCCAATGCCTATTTCTTCTACCTTGACTGTTGATTTGTCACCTGGTGCTACGCCGCCAATTATTCGTTTAGCAACTGGATTTGTCACTTCGATAGTTTTTGTTGATAGCACTGGACAACCATGGCCAGTTTCAGATTATAGTTTGGGCAATCCAACTGGGTTTAATATTAAATGGGATAATAAAACTAATACTTTGTTCATTCAAAGCACTAAAGAACATATCAATGGCAACATGGGCGTTAGATTAGCTAAACTTGAAACACCAATAATGATTTCACTAGTGACAGGTCAGAGAGACGTAGATTATCGTATCGATCTACAAGTACCGGGTAATGGTCCCAATGCCGAAGCGCCGATGATGGATAATGTTATGCCACAGCACGGTGCATCCATGTCGCTTTTGGGCGCATTAGATGGCGTACCACCTGCTGGCAGTATAGAATTAAATGTAGCAAAAGAATATGGGCGGGCTTGGGCATTTAATGGGCGGCTATTATTTAGAACCAAGCTAACCTTGCTTTCTCCGGCTTGGAGCGCTAGTGTGTCAAGCCCAGACGGAACAAGAGTATATGAGTTGATGCAAACACCATTAATATTGGCATCTAAAAATGGCAAAACGATAAAAATAGAATTAACAGGATTATAGTATGGCTAATCGCATAGCTAACCTGCTAGGCAACACTAAAACTAGAACCATGGTACTCCTGGTGGTTGGTGTCTTGATCTTTGGTGTCGTAATAGCTATTTCACAGACTGAATCAGCAAAGACCGGCGATACCCCGGAAAGAGTATCTAAAACTACTGAAGTGCCAAATCAGGTTAAATCTACGCCTGGTGAACAGGTCAGTCGTAAATACAAAGAACTACAAGATCAAGCCAATAAGCGTGGCGCGGAAGAAGCAGCTAAAAAAGGTACTACTTTTATCCCTACTTTAACTGGTAACGCCGAAGGTTACGATGATAAGGATTTTGATAAACAACTTTCAGCCGTCGCTGGTGATTCTGGTGGCAAATGTTCTAAATCCACAGTCGCACAATTAAAACAACAAGGCATGGACACAACAAAAATTATTCTCGAATTAAAATCTTACGGTTGTAGTGCCGCAGCAATTGCGGCATTATTTTCGCCCGATGAAATTGCTGCTGCATTATTAGCTATGAACAATTGTGCCAACCCAAATGCTAAAGGCTGTACTGCCGATGATGCAAAAAAATTAAAAGATCAAGGTGCGGATGCAGCGAAGATTGCTGCCACGCTAAAAGAAAAAGGCTGTACTATGAGTAACATCGCGACAGCTTTAAAAGGTGTTGGTTTTACTAGCAATGATATTGCCACCGCATTAAAGTCCGCTGGCGCTACTCCTGCGGAACTAGCTGCAGCTTTGAAAGCTGCCGGCGCTAGTCCTGCGGAAATTGCTACCGCTATGAAGGCCGCTGGCATTAGTACTAACGATATCGCCGCAGCTATGAAAGGCGCTGGTATCAGTACTGCAGATATTTCTGCCGGACTTAAAGCAGCTGGCGTTAGTCCTGCTGAACTAGCTGCGGCCTTGAAAGCTGCTGGTGCTAGCAATGCAGAAATTGCTAGTGCTATGAAATCTGCTGGCTACAGTGCCGCAGATATAGCTATAGGTTTAAAAGCCGCTGGTGCTAGCCCCTCTGAAATCGCCGCGGCACTTAAAGCTGCCGGCTCTGATCCAGCAGAAATTGCCGCGGCACTTAGAGCATCTGGTGCTAGCGCCGAAGACATAGCTAGTGCATTAAAAGCTAGCGGCGTGAGTGCTAGTGATATTGCCTCAGCGTTAAGTAAAGCTGGCTTTAGTAATGCAGAAATTCTGCCAGCATTGGCTAAATCTGGTTTTAGTTCTAGTGACATAGCGAAAGCTATGGCTGGTTTAGATAATAGGGGCAGTGATGCAGCGTCGTTACTCGCACAACAACAAGCTAAAGACGATGCGGCACAACGTTTAGCTGCACAACAAGAAGCACAACAATTAGCGGCGTTTGGACAACAACGTCAAGCTAAGATGCAAGAACTTATGGCCGCGATGGAAGCACAAAAAACTGCTGTCATGCAAACTTGGAATGATATTCCACAACAAGCAATGGTAGCTGGTGAATGGGCGACCAAAAAAGAAAAAGATGCTGCTGCAGGCGGCTCCGCAGCTGGTGGTGTGGCAGGATCAGCTGGCACAGCGGCTAATCAAGAAGCACCAAAAATTATTCTCAAAGCTGGAACAATATTATTTGCCGTGTTAGATACAGCCGTAAACTCGGATGAAGATGGTCCAATTATGGCAACTATAGTTTCTGGTTCGCTAAAAGGCTCAAAATTAATGGGTAAAATGCAGGTCAAAACCGAAGCTGAAAAAGTGGCATTGAATTTTACCGCAATCAATATGCCTGGCGAAACAAATAGCATGGGTATAAGCGCCGTAGCAATTGATCCAGATACAGCCAGAACCGCGCTTGCTAGCGATGTTGATCACCATTATTTAATGCGCTGGGGTTCGTTATTTGCTTCTTCATTTGTGCAAGGTTATGCATCTGCGGTAGCTAATGCTGGTCAAACCTCTACTACTAACCAGGGCGCAGCTGGTTCTACTACCACTACTACTAGCCCACCATTAACTGGCAGACAACAATTATTCGAAGGTCTAGGAGCAATTGGTACTAAATGGAGCGAAGTAGTAGCGAAAAACTTTGATCGACCAATTACCATGACAATTGATCAAGGTACAGGCATTGGCATATTAATTACTGCGGATCTAACCTATGGTTCCGCACCAACGTTTTATACTCCTACGACCGCTGCACCTGCTACTACTACTGCACAAGCGCCAGCTGCGCCTACAGGAGCTAATTTATCCAGTGACCAGACCGCAGCATTAATCAGTACCATACTTAAAGCGCAACAAGCCGTAGCCCAAACAACCACAACCACCGGGACCGGGAGTAAACAATAATGACAGACGATTTTGATAAAGTAGACGAAGATTTTGCGGATGAATTCGACTTCATCGAAGATGACGATCTAAAATCTGCTCCTCAAAGTGGTGGCAGCAGCTCTACTAGTTCAGCCCCGGTGAACAAGCCTGGCCCTGGTTCTGCTGGTTTAATCAGAATGATATCCATCGGTGCAGTGGTAATTGGTAGTGCTTATTTTGGGTATGTGTTTCTGCATAGTAAGGCAGCAAAAGAGGCTGCCGACACTGCTGCTGCTACACCAACTACCACTGATACCACAAATTCCACCGCCACACCAACAACACTAGATACACCAGTCAACAATGCCGAAGCTGCTCCAGTAGATTTTAATCAACCTGTTAGCGATACAACTATGCCAATAGCTGAGCCCACGACTAAAGACAAGCTGGCAGAAGCATTACCAGATAGTAAATCTTTTACGCAAATACAAAAAGATTTACAAAAACCTACTGATACTAAAGCGGTAATTCCAGATGAAATTAACGCCACCTTGGACAGTATCTCGGAAGAAATGACTTTAAACGTAAATCAAATTAAACAACTTGAGACAACTATTACTGGTTTAGCAAGTACATTAGAACAATTAAATAAATCGATCAGCGCTATGGACAATCGCGTTTTAGGCTTAACTGAAACTGTAGACGGCCTGGCACAAGATTTAAATAACGTTAAAAAAATCATGACTGATGAAGATGTAGATCTAACTAGCACTAGTTCTGTAAGACTATCGAATAAAAGCAAACCTAGCACTCTAAAAGACAGCGCACCGGATTATAGTGTGCACGCGATTATACCTGGTCGTGCTTGGCTAAAATCAGCTAGTGGACAGATTATAACTGTAACTGAAGGTGATAAAGTTGGTGATTATGGCACTATTGCAGTAATTGATGCCGCTAATGGCTTAGTCAGAACCAGTTCTGGCATTACATTTAGGTAAAATTATGTTTAGAGCACTACTTACATTAAGCATTTTGATCGCGCCTTCGCTGGCTTTTGCGGCTTTGACGGAGCTAGATGTTACCGACATTATGCAGAATTTAAGAAAAATTCTTAACCCAATGATGGTGCTGTTATTAACAGCTTCGTTTCTATCGGGTATTTTATTTTTATTGCGCGGCTTTTTGATGTTAAAATCGTTTGCTATGCCCCTAACCCAAGCTTCCAAACCGGGGGAAATTGCTGGACCCTTAGTATATATTTTTGTTGGTACGATATTAATTTATATACCTAGCAGTACTGATGTGTTGTCTAGTACTTTATTTGGTTCCAACGTAAATTCAATCTTCAGTAATAGCGGTAACAGCTACTCTGTTAACTTGCAAAGTATGGGTAAAGCTTCCGATCAGATTTTAGGCTATGCGCCAGTATCAGTTGAAGGCCAGTGGGCAGCATTAATTGATACTATAGTATTGTACATGCAGTTCATCGGCTTCTTAGCTTTTATGCGTGGTTGGTTCATAGTCGCTGAATCTGGACAGCCAGGTACACAACCAGGTAGTATAAGTAAGGGTGTGATACATATCGTGGGTGGACTATTGGCGATCAATTTCCTACCATTAGTAAATGCGGTCCATAATACTATTGTTGGAACTGGCTAATTAATTGTAACGTTAGGGGGAGAAATGTACACGAATCAAAAATTAACGCAGAACCTGAAGGTAATCGGCGGCTTTGCAGCGTTAGTAAGTTTATTATTATGGAGTGACCTAGCACTAGCTGGCGGTGGTGACTTGAAAACTATTACCGAGGGTTTAACTGCACAAATTAAATCTCTCAGCGGCTTATTAATCATAGTTTCATATATTTCAGGCATAGGTTTTTGTCTAGCTGGGATCGTGCAATTTAAAGCGCACAAGGATAATCCACAACAAGTACCATTAAGCAAGCCAATTGTTTATTTGGGCGTTGGTGCTGGTCTGTTATTCTTGCCATCGATTATGACTAGTGCTGGTTCTACAGTATTCGGTTCTAGCGGTACAGTTAGCGCTGGTAAAGGAAAGGCTGGCGATCTGGAGTAATTGTGGTATTGCCCATATCTTTAATTGCGCAGCGCGGCAACTGGCCGCGCTTTAAAGCGCGTAGAAGTAATAAAGAATTTGTGAAAATTGAGCAACGAATTCTTGCTAGAGATCAAAATACCTGTAAGTATTGCGGCTTTATCTCGGATAAATATCAAGTAGTAGTTAATATTAATAACGACTATAGTCCTGGGCAAAGCAAAGACGCCAACTTAGCTACTGCCTGTGTATTTTGCGCACAATGTTTATTTCTAGATGGTATTGGACATGACAATGCCTGGGGTGGCAGTTTAGTCTATCTACCTGAGATTTCGCAGGCAGATCTAAATCATTTTTGCCGCGTGTTGTTTACCAGTATGTTGCGCGATGCGCCCTATAAAGGTAAATTACAAACTGTATATTTAAGTCTTAAAGATCGCGAGAACACGGTCAATGAAATATTCGGCCCCAAAAGTAGCGACCCATATACTTTTGGTCAGGCCTTAATTGATTGTAGCCTTACTACAGATCAGCTTAAGCACCCAATTATGGCACAATTGCGGTTGTTGCCAGATCGCAGATGTTTTACGCAGGAGATACTGTATTGGAAATCTACAGTATTTGATCAAATTCCATTGTGAGGGACGCACATGGCAGCTTTACTAGATCCAGTATTAGATATAATTGCCGGATTAATTGCGTGGGTTGATGGCTCGTTAGGCCAGCTTGCGGAAAATTATTGCTTGCTAGAGTCAGCCAACGATCGACAAACTTTAGTCGCACGTGATGGCTCGTTAGTTTCGATCATACGTTGCCACGGCGCCACTTTTTTGGTTGGCCCAGAGGAATTTGATAAAATTCACAAGGGTGTGACCTTATCGTTGCAAACTGCACTGTCAAGAACTGGCCATGCCTTACAATTGTATTTCTGTCATGACAAAGATCCAATTAAATTAGATCTGAGTAATATTCTAGAGCCAGCGCGAGAGACGGCTAAACGTTTATCATTAAACTTAGACGACTTATTTTCCGAACGCATAGACTTTCTAGCTAAATATTGTGCTTCAGAATATATGTATTTTGTACTTTGGACCAGACCTAGTTGTTTAAGTAAGACTTTGTTTGATCAAGCTGTAAAAGGCAAAATGGAAAAGACTAAAGCGGCTAAATTGCCGCCTGTTAGTAATGCACAAAATATAATTGCTGGTTTACCAGAAATGCGTGATACGCATAACACTTATGTTAAATCTACTCTATCTGATCTTAACGAAGTAGGTTTGCGTTGTACTATTTTAGATATACATGAAGCTTGTCACGCGATTCGTAGCAGCGTCGATCCAGAATTCACTGATATTAATTGGCGTGCTTGTTTGCCGGGCGATAAAATTCCGGTACGTGAAACAGTAAACTTTAAAGATGACGTGTCAAATATTTTATGGCCACCATTACCAGCGCAGTTAATTCCGCGTGATGGTGAAAATATCGATTTACGTACCGCGCGGATTGGCGATCGCATTTTTGGTTCGGTATTCATTGATTTATTTCCGCAAGAAATTCAACCGTTTGTGCAATTATTTAAACGTATCTCAACTTCGAATGTACCATGGCGGATTTCGTTTTTAATTGAAAGTGATGGTATGCGCGCCATGGGTATGAAACCAATGTTATCGGCGATTTTAAGTTTTGCTTCGAACGATAATAAATTACTCAATGGTGCCAATGAGTTATTAAAAAATATTAAAAATAATACTGATGAGGCAATTGTTGCGCTACGCGTTACTGCAACTACCTGGGCTAATTACACCGATGATAAGTTATTAAAAACTCGCGTTTCAGAATTATCTAAGGCTATACAAGGCTGGGGCTTTATCGAAACCTCCGAAGTTTCTGGCGATGCCTATCAAGGCGTAATCTCTAGCGCCTTAGGCCTAAATACACAAAACGTCGCCAAGACTGCTGTTGCCCCATTATCAGATGTAACGTATATGTTTCCATTAACCAGACCTGCTTCACCGTGGAATACCGGCGCAGTATTATTTCGCTCGCCAGATGGTAAGCCATGGCCGTATCAACCAGGTTCAACTTTACAAACCACCTGGATCGATTTAATTTTTGCGCGACCTGGTTCTGGTAAATCAGTATTATCTAATTCGATAAATTTAGCTTTATGTTTATCGGCCGGTATACCCAGATTACCGCGCATATCAATCATTGATATTGGCCCTTCGAGTAGCGGTTTGATCTCGCTACTAAAAGACGCGTTACCAAAAGACAAGCAACACCAAGTTGCTTATCATCGCTTACGTATGACCAAAGATATGGCGATTAACCCTTTTGATACGCAACTTGGCAGCCGTTCACCTTCACCACAAGATCGTGCGTTTTTAGTAAACTTTTTGACGTTGCTCGCAACCCCGGTTGGCGAAACAAATACTTATGACGGTATTGCTGACATGTGCGGTCTGATTATCGATGAATTATACAAACATATGATGGATGGCGGTAATCCCAACCCCTACACTGTTGGCTTAAACCCTGAGATTGATGCTAAATTAACTGAGCTTAATATTAAAGTCGACACGCATACCTCCTGGTGGGAAGTTACCGATGCGCTATTCTCAGCCGGTGATGTGTTAAGCGCACATGTAGCACAGCGTTATGCTATGCCATTATTAGCTGATGCAGCCGCGATTGCACGCTCGAAATCAGTGGAAGATTTATACGGCACCATTATTGCTCCAACTGGTGAAACTATTATTGCCGCGTTTGGACGGATGATTTCTAATGCGGTGCGTGAATACCCAATTTTATCTAATATCACTACTTTTGATTTAGGCGAAGCACGGGTAATATCTTTAGATTTAGATGAAGTAGCTAAAACTGGTGGCGAGTCGGCCGATCGCCAAACAGCAATCATGTACATGTTAGCGCGATATGTACTAGCTCGCCATTACTACTTAGTTGAATCTAGTATTACCCATATACCCATATTGTACAAAGACTATCATTTAAAACGGATTAAAGAAATTCAGGAAGATCCAAAACGAATTGTATATGACGAATTTCATCGTACCAGCAAAGCTAAAGCCGTGCGCGATCAAGTATTGGTAGATATGCGTGAAGGTCGTAAATGGAACGTACACGTGGCATTACTTTCGCAATCTTTGGAAGACTTTGATCCGACTATGGTTGAATTTGCTACCTCAATATTTATTATGGATGCAGGCCCCAAACAAGCGATCGAACGTTCTACCACCGTGTTTGGTCTATCAGAAACTGCCAAACTAGCTTTAGAACTACGTGTGCATGGTCCAAGAGCTGGTGGTGCAACCATGTTAGCCCTATTTGCCACCAAAGAGGGCAGCAATACGCAGCTTATAACCAGCACCATTGGCCCGATCGAACTGTGGGCCTTTAATACCACCAGTGTTGACGCCAAGATTCGTAATGGCTTATATACACGGATTGGCGCGGCGAATGCCAGGCGCGTGCTGGCGGCGCTCTACCCTGGCGGCTCAGCAGCCAAGGTAGTGGAAGATCGCCTCAACAAGACCAAACAAGCGGATGATTTAATTACTGAAGAACTAACCGGTAGCGTAATCGACCAAATTATCGAAGAGATAGTCGAAATATTCCATAAGGAACCACGCTTTCAAACTATCTCGGCTTGATAATTAATAGCCGTAGTTGTTACTACTACCAGGCAAACTGCTTGGAAACTGCAGCAATTTACGTACTAAATCAGAAACCGGGCTGTCTTTAGGTTGTTTTGGCAGCTCTGGACCGCTAAAACTGGTTTTGCCTGGCAATTTATTATCCGGCTGTTTATTGTTCAATAGCTTGTTGTATATACCTTTAAGACCGGCTTCTGGCGCTACTTGGTCGGCTTGTTCCATCACATAGCCGCTAGTTGCTAAGTCTAAATCTGATAATTCTGGCATCCCAGAACCACCACATAATAAGTACATTATTACCGCGTACGGTACATAGCCCTTGGCTTTATTTTTAAGATTAAAATCAAACATTCCGCAATCCCCCTGTTTTTTGTCAGTTGAATTGCCATCATACAGATGTTAGTTAGGTTTGTCAATCATTTTCTGGCGAAATTATCTTGTTAGAACAATCTTCTTAGAGCCCTCTTTTTTGGCTGGCCTTGGCTATTTTCTTCATCTGACTCTTCCTGATCCTGCCCTAGTTTTTCGGACAAGTAGCTTAAATTACTTATTGGAGAACAAACATGTCAAAGGTTACACATTACACCTCGGAATTTAGAAGAGAAGCTGTTAAACTGGCACAAACATCAGATAG
>Ga0209174_10002535_pt1 | contig 11983 bp, 10 predicted proteins | sample JI91814BDNA_FD_187505 | JGI IMG/M metagenome (GOLD analysis project Ga0209174, IMG submission 187505) | Wastewater effluent complex algal communities from Wisconsin, to seasonally profile nutrient transformation and Carbon sequestration -... | ecosystem: Engineered > WWTP > Effluent > Algae...
ATCAAGCCCCACATCTTTAGGTTTGATAATTAGATGAATTTGTTGCAAAGCCCCAGCTCCCGTGAGGGATGGTTCAACAACAAAGCGGGGATCACCAACATTCAAGTCATTAAACTGCTCTCCTGGCTGCAGTGCAATATCACAAGCCTGTAGAGGCGCGCAAACAACTCTGATTTGCCCGGAACCAAAAACAAAACTGACTGAGCTATCTGCCGAAGCAAAAGGTCTACTTGTTTTTTCCCCTTTTTGTAAATCCTCTGCAATATCTAAAGCTTTTTCTTCCTGGCTTGATAGTTTGGGAGCAGTCTCCGAGAAATAATTATTCGCAAGAATAGTATTATCTAAGGCAAACCCTGTGAAAGGTGTCAGTAAACAAAATAGCGATATTATCCTTTTCATTGTTGTTCTCCCTGCTTTAATTCGTAGGACCAGTTAAAATCACGCACATAAATTAGGTGGGGATTTTTCAAAATGGATTCACTGGTGGCATCATGGATTTCATTCTCCTGATACATCGTAATCATGGCCTTCATCATGCGAGGCTTTTCTTTAAGGGAACCATCACGATTTCTCACGGTTTCAATCCAGTCAACCTGCCAGGTCTCATCCGATTCTTGAAGCACTGAACGAATGTCAATGCTGACAATTTCACGGGCTGCTCTTTCAAATGGATTGGACTGCTGTTTGTCGTTGTAGAACTCTTGAATCTTGGTTAAGGCAGCATCATTAGCATTTAAATAGGAGTACACCTGAAAAACTGCTTTCTTTTGCAGCTCCACGTCGAGGCTTACCATGCGAATGTTTTCTATGAAGTGAGCGGCTGCAGCACGATAATCATCGATGCTTGCCTCATCAACCTTATCAGCACGAGTAACTGATAACGTGTTGCCATTGGCATCTTGTTGAAACACCATCGGAATAAATTTGGATTGGCTACCTATCGCGACTAAGCCCCCTACAGCTGCCAAAGCGATTAATAAGCTACTTAATCCTACCAATTGCCAAACTTGTAGGGATTTCATAAGGCCTGCGGTATGGACATTCCAAGCACGTCTGGCATTAAGGTAAGGATTGTTAGTTAATTTTTGTTTCATGCTGCTTCTCCGTTTTGTTCCATGGAAATACCTTTTTCTAAAAGCCATTGAGAGACCCACGCATCCGCATACTGCAACTCCAATTGCTTCATACGCGTAATCGAATCGGGATCTGTTGCACCTACAAACGCTAAGGCATAAGGGCCTAACGCCAATTGATAAAGTCGCTGGCCTTTTTCACTGACGTAGTAGTAATCACGTTTGGGTTGCGCTGAGGCCACGATGTCAATCTGGCGTGGATTTAAGCCCATGCGCTCATAAATGAGACGGGTTTCAGGATCTCTTGCATACAGATTTGGTAAAAATATTTTGGTGGCGGTTGATTCAACAATAATGTCTAAAATTCCAGAGTTAGCTGCATGTGATAAATGTTGTGTTGCCATAAACACCACACAGTTTTTCTTCGCCATGGAATCAAGCCATTCAGCTATTTTGTTTTTGAATACAGGATGCGCCAGCATTAACCATGCTTCATCAAGCAAGATTAGGGTGGGTCTGCCATCTAATGAGGTTTCAATACGCCTAAAAAGATAAAGCAAAACAGGCAAGGCAAATTTTTCACCTAAGCCCATTAAAGGCTCGATTTCAAAGGTCATAAAGGAGGACAAACCAAGTCCATCACTTTCGGCATCCAATAAATGCCCCATTAAACCATCTATGGTGTACTGCTTTAACGCTTCTCTAATAGGTTCATTCTGTATGGTCATAACAAATTCAGATAATGTTCTAGATCCGCTTTGGTGCATGCTTAGAATGGCATGGCCGATTTCATTGCGCTGAGCTGGTGTGGTGTTTAAACCATTCAGAGCTAGAATCGTATCAATCCACTCCATAGCCCAAGCTCGATCCGATTTGGTTTCTAAAAACTGTAATGGGGCAAAAGCAAGACGAGATTCTTTATCAGCAATAGTGAAATGTTCACCACCTGTTGCCTTACAAGTAGGATACATAGACATGCCCTTATCGAAGGAATATATCCGTGCATCTTTATAGCGACGCCAGGACAATGCCAATAAGCCAAGATGGGTTGATTTACCTGATCGTGTGGGGCCAAACATAATGCCATGACCTAAATCTCTGACATGGAGATTCATACGAAAGGGCGCATTCCCACTGGTGACGCCGTGCATCAAGGGCGGTGATTGAGGGGGGAACAATGGGCAGGGCGCTTTATTTTCACCTGTCCAAATGCTGGATGTTGGCAATAAATCTGACAGATTCATGGTATTAATTAGAGGTCGTCTGATATTTTCAACGCCGTGACCAGGTAGGCTACCCATAAACGCATCCATGGTATTAATGGTTTCTGTGCGCGCGCTAAAACCTAAGGCATTGATATTTTTTTCAATGAATAGCGAGGCTTTCTCAACTTTAGTCCTATCTTCATCCATTAATATAACTACAGATGTATAATAGCCTTGACCCACCATTCCTGAATTTGTTTCAGCAATTGCAGATTGTGCGTCATTAACCATGCTAAGCGCATCTTCATCGACAATACCTGAGCCAGTGTTAAATACCTGGTCAAAAAAACCTCTGACCTTTTGTTTCCATTTTTTACGGAATTTAGTGAAATGTGCTACAGCCTCATGGGTATCCATAAATATAAAGCGAGAGTTCCAACGATATTCCACTGGTAATTGTGTGAGTAACGTTAAAATTCCTGGATATGACTCCATTGGAAACCCTTCAATGGCCACACATTGAATGAACTTTCGTCCTATTTTTGGTGTAATGCCTGGGATTAATTCCTGACCTCCAATTATTGCATCTAAATAAATTGGATTTCTGGGGAGATTCACGGGATGGTTAAGTCCTGTAACGCAATACTGAATATGTCTTAAAAAGTTGTCTTGAGTTATTTCATTGTCTTCATTGACGAGTATTTCAGAACCTAACCTTTCAAGATGTATCGCGGCGCTCATGCGTGACTCAAAGTTTCTGCAAGATTGCTGAAACGTTTCAATCAATTGATAGGTTTTTTCTTTGTGGTTTAATTGTTCCGCTGAATCATCAAACATCAACTCAACAAAACGCTTTTGTGCCAATACAGGGGGATACCATGTTAGTGTGATAACAAAATAACCTTCATATAAAGTACCGAGGCTTTCAAATAGTTGTCTTCTTTCATCATCAACAGCCATTGATACAGGATCGGGAAAGTAGGAATCACTGCGAACACTGTAACCTGGCGCTGCTCGTCTTATGGCATCAACATGAATCATCCAGCCATTACCCATGGGGGACAATGCTTGGTTGATACGGAATGCCATCATTTCCCGGGCTTCATCTGTAGAGTTAGCGATATCCTCGCCTTGATAAAGCCATGCTGCCATAAAGGCCCCGTTTTTCCCGACAATTACGCCATCATCGACTACTGCAGCATAATTTAATAAATCAACCAGTCCTGCTGTATGGCTTCGGTGTTTTTTGACATGGTGTTCTTTGCTTTTTATCCGAATAGCATGAAACAGCATGGCTAACAGTAAAAGTCCGGTAATACCAATCGAGAAGGTAATTAATTCAATCATAAATAACCCCCTTTATTATTACGAAAAGGGGTTGAACGTGCAGGGTAATAGGCGTGATAGACTCTTTGTCTTAAATAAACCGCTCTCATAAAAGGATCAGCTTTAGCCATAAGCCTAAGTCCTTTTAAAGATAAAAACCAAAGGGCGATGCCAAAAATTGCGGCAATTAAATCTTGAGCTGCGAATACTAGAATGGCTGATAACAATCCTGAAAACATAACCAATTCACGATCGCCGCCCATAAAAAGGTTTGATCGATTGCCGCATTTACGTATGGGAATTGTGCGAAGACTCATTGCTGCGCCTCCACCAATGTGATTGAGGTTGAAGGTTTAGGAATTTCAGCTCCTTTGCCTGTAATTGCTGTCATGGTATTTTGTGCGGCGACCAAAAATGAAAGCACTAATACAATAAAGAGAAGGGTTCGTAAAAAACCATTCATTTCACCGCCAAAAATCAGCGTAGCTCCAGCACCAACCAAACCAATAATTGCAGCAGTAAAGGCAAATGGTCCTGTGATGGATTTTTGTATTTTGGTTAGATAGGAGTCAAATGGTAATCCTCCACCTGCGCTAGATGCACATGCAGGATGTGTTATAAATAAAAGCAATAACACGATTGCACCCATTATCCATATGCTCCGGTAATTCATATTGACCGCTTGATTCATTCATATTCTCCTTAAATTAGTTTTTCGATGGTGTAATGACCCTTTTCATAACCTTTTATCGATAATATTTCTTCGACGCGACGTCCTAAGGGTGTTCTTGAGATATGCACCACACAATGAACTGCCTCTCCAATTAATGGTTCTATTTCTGCAGGTGCTGCTGGATTTCGACTGATTAATGATTTCAAACGATGAAGACCTGCAAGGCAGTTATTAGCATGTAATGTGGCAGCACCACCCTCGTGACCAGTATTCCAAGCATCAAGTAAATCCAGTGCTTCACTTCCTCTTACTTCACCGACTAAGATCCGGTCAGGACGCATTCTGAGTGTGGTTTTCAAGAGCTGAGTCATGTTGACATCAATTGTGGTATGGTATTGAACACAGTTTTCAGCAGAGCATTGAATTTCACCTGTGTCTTCGATGATAAAAACGCGCTCTGTCGGAGAGTGTCGAACCATTTCATTTATAATGGCGTTTACCAGAGTAGTTTTGCCAGAACCAGTTCCTCCAATGACCAAGATATTGCGATGTGTAATCACAGCATTTTTAATGACTTCACATTGAGCCTCTGTCATGATCTCGGACTGCACATAGTTATCAAGGGTAAAAATAGATATAGCTTTTTTACGAATGGCAAAGGTTGGTTTTGACACAACAGGCGGTAATTGCCCTGCAAAACGAGAGCCATCCAAGGGCAGCTCTCCTTCCAATATTGGATTAAAACGCGTTACCTCTTTTCCATGGAACCCAGCCACAGTTTTGATGATGGACTCTGCTCTTGCTTCAGTGACGGTACCAATACAACGCATAGTTTCACCTAAACGTTCTTGCCATAGTCTGCCATCAGCATTGAGCATGATTTCAACGGTTTTAGGATCGTTTAACGCATGTTCAATCATGCCGCCCAAGTCACGCCTTAGCTTTTCACGAGCGCGGTCTTTAACCGTTATCCCTTGTTCATCTTGTGCATTCATACGATATATTCCTCAATTACTGATGACTTTAGGCAGACTTGAGTCCGTGTTTGAATTTGCTAATTAAACGGTCAACAATGCTTTCCTTATTGGGAGTGGACTCATACCACTGATCTTTTTGGCGTTCTCGATAAATGCGTCGTTGAATTTCATCACGATGAACTGGAATCGATTGAGGGGCATCAAAAGCAAGTCGAACTTCACCATCACGGTAACCCACTACTGTGCAGTAAACGTCCTCACTGATAACTACAGATTCCCCAACTTTTCTTGTTAAAACCAACATGTTGTTCTCCTTTGTTTATTAAAATAAATATGCTTTGCATTGGTTGATATTTGTTTCCACCACCTCTTTTTTGGCTGGGGCAAAATCTTTTGAAGCGACATAAAACACGCTTCGTTTTTTTAGACCACGACACAAACCAATCATCTGCGGTAGGGTGGGCGGCATTTCACAATGGTCGCGACATTCAAGGATGACTTGATTCAAAATGTCATCGCTGAATTGGTTTAAACCTTCCAACCATTCTTTTTTTGCAAATTCCAAAAATCCATCGCTCTTGAACTGGCTGCGCCACAAATGTCCGTAAAACACAGCAAAGCGAGTAAATAGGTTCTCAATACGTTTTTTACTGCTTTCTGTAGCATTGGAGGTTGATGACGTTGGATTGCTGGCATTCGTCTTCATCGATGCTTGCTGCATCTCCTGTTTCTGGATTCCAGAATGGATCAGTGGCTGTGTTTTTAGTATTTGGGCGGCGCTTCTCATTCCTTTTCTCCTGCGTTAATTCAATTTTTACTTCATCTTCCCAACATTTTTGTGTTAACCAGCTCGTTGGGTATTTCCAGGCTGGAACCCATTCACCATGGGATTCTTTTGCTGTTCGGGCTTTGATTTGTTGTGTAAGGGCTTGCAAAATGCTTTGCAGCTGAAGCTCATCAGGATTGATTTCTTTGAAAATTTCAAAGGCACGTTCACGTGATTTTTTCTCGGGGTACATACGCCAGAAATGTTCGAAGCGTTGTAATAAATAAATATAATTATTTTCTTTTATTAGAGGTGTGTCGGCTTTTGTGATTTTATCCGTGTCGGCTTTTACTTCTGCATCCTCAGTAAGCCGTTTGTTTACAGGTTTTTTTTCCTGCGGCTGTGTGTCTGCTATATATGTCGGGTTTGTGTCGGGTTTATTTTGAACAGAATAACTGATATCCGCTAACAAACATTTCAAAATAAGATGCTTATCGGAAGACTGAATGGAAATAAGTCCTGAGCGTTCCAGCCCTTTTACGGCTCTGCGAATTTGCTGACGGCTTGGACTTCCTGATTCAACAATGCCTTGATGAGGTTCAATATAAAGTACCTCTGACAAGGATTGATAACTTATTCGTCGCTTAATACCAACTATGAAGGTATTGCGATCCATGTAAGGTCGAATTCCTCTTAAGTAGGTAATTTGTTGGATGTATGAAAGCCCACAGAGCGCATCCAATTCAATATTATTCACTGTAAAGTACATAATAATCCGTTATTCCTTAACTAAAAGTCTTAGCGCTCAATTAAACTTGTGATACCATTTTGAGAACTAAAGACCATATATTCGCTCTTTATGAGCATAACTACTCGAAACGAGTAGTTTATAATTCAAAAATATCACATTTCGAGTAATAGTCAATGGATAACGGATTAATTTTATTAATATGACATTGGAATTAGCATGAACATTAAAGAAAAAATCGGCGAAAGAATAATGCATGCACGCAAGGCCAAAGGATTAACGAGAAAAGCCTTGACGGAGTTGACCAGTGAATGGAAAATTTCACGCATTAATAACTATGAAAGAGGGGACCGTACTCCTGGCCCAACAGAAATAAAATTGCTGGCTGATATTTTAGATGTTTCAGCATCTTATTTGATGTGCTTATCCGATAACCCCGAAGGAAAAATAACAAAATCCTTTGGTGTGGGAGGATTGATTCCTATCTTAGATTATAAACAAGCGACTGATGCAGCAGTTTGTATCCAAAAAATTAAGCAAGATGTTGGTACCGAGGTTGAGTTTATCCCTGTCAGTGCAGCTGTCAGTGAAAGCATTGGAAAAAATGCATTTGCGCTGCTCATTAAGGATGAAAGCATGATGCCAGAGTTTCGGATTAATGATGTTATCATTGTGGATCCTGATACTTGCCCTAAGCCTGGTGATTTTGTAGTGGCTTTGATGGAAGGAGAGCAGGAAGTGATTGTTCGCAAGTATAAGCAATTATCGGTCTCTAAAGAGGCTAAGCAGTTTGAGTTAATTGCACTCAACGGAGATTGGGCTGACATTCGAGTTAGCTCCAGTGAAATGCGAGCTCAAATAATTGGAAGTGGAATTTGTTTGGTTAGAGCATTAAGAGTGTAAACTTAAGGATTAACTCTCAGGTGGTTTGATAATCTTAACTAATTTATTTAAAGTTGATTTGAGTTTCTCTTTATCAGCATAGATTAAAGCCGATTCAATTTTACTACTGGAATAATTTCGAGAATAATGACGGTTAAGTCTAGATTCTATTTTTTGAGCAATGATTACTTTATCTTCGTCACCAATGGATTTTTCCTGATCAAGAATTTTTTGTATGTCTTTTATTAAATTATTGTTTTGCATTTCAAGAATCATATCTAAACAAGTTAATCCATAACAAGTATCTTCAAAAATTGTTCGGTTGAATGATGATTGTGTTGATTTAGATAACCAAAGTAGCATCATTTCTCTTATTTTTAATGCAATATCTATACAATCTCGATTTTTTGCTGTCACTGCAGCCCCAAATAGTAGATCTGTAAGTTGATAAGTCTCAAGTAATCTTATTGTTTTTTCCTCATCTGAATGAAAGGAAAGAGTACAGATTAGTTTCCTAGCATTATTTTGAAGTTCTGATTTATAATATTCACCACAAGCTTCGGCATTAGATAATGCTAAGAATATTTCTGTGATGTTTACAATCCAGTTAATAATATCGAATGTAAAGTGGGACTCGGTGTTAAGAGCTAAAAGGAAGAGTTTTTTTTGTATCTCGCTGAGTTTGTTTCCCCACATTGCGACGTGTTCTATTATTTTTATTGCGCTAGGATCATCGTTTTCTGCTCTCAAGACAGCATTACATAGCTCTCTTAGTTTGCTCTGCAATGAATTAGGATCGACAACAGAATAATAAGGTGCAAGAATATTACTGCATATTTTAACACCACTCAATTCTGATTTAGTTACTACATTTTCGGCCATAAATCTAACATCATCATTTAATTTATCAATCGCATATCTTGATAGGCTTTGAGAATTATTTATTAAAGACAATGTTAATAAAGCTAGTTCATTTGTACCCGTTTGTGCTGCAGGCCATAAATTATTATCAATTGCATGTGCTGCAGCAAATATTGAAATTTTTTCCGATAATGTGCAGATATCATTTTCATTACCATAATGGGAAATGAGGCGCGCTACTCTACCTAAAGCTCTAATTCCTTCCATAGTAACTTCAATAAGCTTATTGGGTATAGTTGATTCTAGAGCACTCACAAGATAACCAGCTGCTAGGTTTGCATGAAATTTTGTAGGATTATCACTTGAATAATCTATTGCTAAATAATTACGGCAAAGTTTTTCAAATCCATGAAGATATTGGATTATTTGTTGCTCATCTCCACGGGCAATGGCCATATGTACATTTTTTCTAAAACTTTCTAATGTTTTAGTTATGAATTCATCATTGGATAAGTGAGTTGGGAAAAAAGGGTTATCTACATAAAAAGTTTTCCCTTTTGCTGAAATATAGTGCTGATTAATTATAACAATACTGTTTATAGCAGCTTGAGAGATTTCATAGTCGCCTTGAACCGCATGGTATCGGGAAATGGCTATGCAATACTCTATAGCTTGTAGTGCCTTTTTTGTCCAATAAGGATGTAGATTATTTAGATAAAATGCTTTTTCTATTTCATGATCGGATGTTAATGTTGGACTTTCTGCATTATTCGGAGTATCCCTTTCTAGTAAGGGAATAGCCCTATTTGCTGCTTTCGTCCAAAGGACAAGATTCTTTTTAGTATCAGATGTAAGAATTGATAATTGATCAAAAGGACTTATTAATGTCAATGCCCGTCTATAAGCGATTATGGTTAAAAGTACAATTAGAGAAATACCCCATAAAGCAATACAACAGAACTTTGTAGCCCACTTTGCATCCTGAATTAACGACATAGAACTAATAGCAATAGCCAGCAACATTATACAAATAAATAAACTAAGTAATTTTCTATCTGTGCTAAATTTTTTGAAAAGACCATAGGGCAATCTTTCAACATTAACTTGCATCGCAAACATAATTAAAGAAAATGCTATCGCAGTTGCTCCAATTAATGCGGTACCTATTCCTAAAAAAAGCGATTGCAGAGTATCTAAATTATTGTTTATTCCAAAATAAACATTCACATACTTTTTTATAGTGGTATAGATAGATGTATTTAATATAATCAAAAATACAATAACTAGACTTGCGCAGATTAATTTATGATTGGAGTAAAATAAGTACAAATTGTTTCGTGTATTGTAAAAATATTGCCAATACTTAGCACGTATCAAAGATTGCTTATTCCTAAGTTTTTGAAAAAACTTCTTATGCCATTGTATTTTCAGATTCACCTAATTTCCTCGAGAATCGCTGCTTAGTTTAATTTATCGTTTGCAAAATAATAAACACCACTTGTATGGCTATTACACTAAGAGGAACCAACAATATCCATTAGTGCAGAAAAGCTATCGATCACTTCATATTTAATTTTATTTTCATGAAGATCTTTATTCAAACGATGAAAAAATTTCCTGGCACAGTTGATTTTATGCTGTTCAATTTCCCGTAGTTGCAATGAAGACATGCTGCCTTTGGTTTCAGCAACAAAATAAATATGCTTGACAGCTCCTTCTTTAAATGTAATCGCCCAGTCAGGATTATAATCACCTACGGGAGTTGGTATGGCAAAACCTCGTGGTAATTTTGCATAAACCACAACCTCAGAGCTTGTATCTAATTCTTCAACAAAGTTTCTTTCTACATTTGAATCAGTAATAACATAATCATAGATATGACGGTGCAGGGGGGCTCCAGCAAGACTGAAATCTTCTTTGACTTGAGCGCCAGTAAAAATATCCAAATCATGCTTGTCATTTAAAGTATCGTATGCGAGATGCTCAATAATTACGGATGCTTTTTGTTCGTTGATTATCTTTGATGTTTGGCTAATAAATTCCTCGGGGTTTTGTTTGAATTTAGCAAACACTTTATGATCTATTTTAGATAAAATTGTGGAAATTGTTTTCCGGGTTAATTGGGTGTTATCAACCAAGCTCCCAACCAAATCATAGCGAACTTTTGATTCGATATCTCTGGTTTCATACTGAGATGTTGATTCTTTAAGAATAAAGCCTTTCTGTTGTTTTAATTCATGAGCGCTAAAAGTTTCTAGCTGTTCTCCAGTTTGAATTGTATAGGACATGGGGCTTACTTTTAGATTTTTATCAAGTTCAGTCACACACTTTTGAATGAGTTCATTTGAGTCAAAATGTACGTTATATGCAACTTTTCGATTGATTCGATTCCATAGTTCTTTGAATTCTTTTTTGTGAAAATTCTGGTTTAACGGATTAATTTTAAACCCACGATCATTTACGATAGATGGTAATAGCGCATCGCTATATACACCCTTAATTAATTCAATTATCTGATCAGTCATAGCGCTCAGTGATTCAGGAAGCTCTGCTAATTTGCCGAATTCCAAATCATCATGAAATTTTTGAGCAATGTTTTCATCAGTATCAATATAATCATGCTTAATTAAATATCGATAAATATCCTTTGCTTCAAAAACAGATAATTCGTGTTGTTGATTATTTTGTATAATTATTTTACCAGTAAAATAATCAATATCCGCCTTTCTAGCTCTTTCTGTTAAAGACTCACTAATATCTTTTTGTAATGCACTCACAAAATCTTTATAGCTTTCACTCGCAACTACTGTGAGCACATTGGTTTGGTGTACTGTTGAAGGATGGTCCTGACGCTCACCATGTTGGTTGACTGATAACCTGAGACCTCGGCCAACTTCCTGCCTACGGGATATTTGGTTGTCGCTATGTTTTAATGTGCAAATGACGAAAACATTAGGGTTATCCCAGCCTTCTCTTAAAGCAGAATGAGAAAATATAAAACGAATGGGTTCTTCAAAAGAAAGTAGTCTTTCTTTATCTTTGAGAATCAAATCATAAGCATCAACATCATCAGTTTCTTTTGCCTGGTTTGTTTTGGAGTCAATAAACTGCTTAGTTTTTTTATCAATAGAGAAATAACCATTATGTATCTGATTAGCATCATGCTGTTGTATGTATTTCCGATACTCTTGTTTTTCCGAAAAGTCTATTTCTTCCAGACACGATTCATATTCTTCGATGAACATTTTGGCATACTCACCATCAATTTGACCTTGTTTATCATATTGACGATACTTGGCCACTTCATCGATAAAAAATAAAGACAATACTTTAATATCCTGATAAAACAACGCTTGTTCTTTTTCTAAGTGGGCTCGAATCGCTTCACGTATTTGTATACGTCGCAAAGTGCTTTCATTAACATTGCCATGAGCTTCACCTGCGGTGATTTCAAGACCATTAGTAAAAGTTA
>Ga0209174_10002536_pt1 | contig 11979 bp, 1 predicted proteins | sample JI91814BDNA_FD_187505 | JGI IMG/M metagenome (GOLD analysis project Ga0209174, IMG submission 187505) | Wastewater effluent complex algal communities from Wisconsin, to seasonally profile nutrient transformation and Carbon sequestration -... | ecosystem: Engineered > WWTP > Effluent > Algae...
TAAAAATGCTAATTTTTTTAGCAAATTCTTTCTAAATTAAAAGGATTGTAAAATGAGAATTAATTTTCAAATAATAGCCTTCCTTATTTTATTTTTTAATATAAACATATTCTCTGAAGAAACTCCCATTCCCGTAGAAAAGAAAATATCTCTCGCTGGAAATGATATGGGCGCTAAACGCTACGCAATCCTTGTTGGAATCAATGAATACACAGACAAAAACATCAGCCCTCTACAAAAAGCAAGAAACGATGCAAAGCTTATTGCGCAAATTTTAGAAGAGCAGGGTCAATTTGATGAAATACATTTAATGACAGATGACATCTCTCCCAAAAATCCGCTCTACCCAACAAAGTCTCACATTGAGGCTAAGATCGATCATGTGCTAGACTACTCTTCACCTGTAGATACAATTTTATTTTTCTTTTCCGGACATGGAATTTCTGACTCGGCAGGAAATGGTTACCTTTTATCTGTGGATACCACTATCGAAAAATCGCTCATTACTTCTATACAGGTAAATGAAATTATGCGCAAAATAAAATCTCGCAATGTGGGCAAATCAATATTATTCCTTGATGCCTGTAGAGATTTGAGTAATTCTAATTCTAAAGTTTTCGCCAAGGATGGATTCAAATCAGAAAAATATGCGAATGGTGATATTCCGGTCACATTTTTCTCTACGAGCACTGGATATTACAGTTATGAAGATCCAAAATCTAACTTCGGTGTTTTCACAAAATACCTGGCACATGGAATGGAAGGCAAAGCAGACACCAATCAAGATGGAATCGTGACTTTTTCCGAGCTAGAAGAATTTGTGCAAGTTGGAGTAACGGGCTGGTCTGACCAAAATGAAAAAGAACAAAAACCTTTTGTAAACTACCACAAAGACAAGCACGGTAAAATTCCAATTACAGTGAGTGTAGATAAAGTTACAAGCCTTGTAGAAGAAAATAATCTCCCAAAATCAAATTCAAGGTTATCTGCCGTTATCCGCTCTAGCTTGGTTCCCGGTTGGGGACAATGGTATAATGGCGGTGGAGAAAAAGGACTCAGTTATTTTTCCATATTTTTAATTTTACTTGGAAATTCAGCTTATCAATATGTCCCGTATTCAAAAGCAAAATCAAATTACGAAAGCACATTACTACTTCCTGCAACTCCCGGTGGGGGAGATACTCTCCTATTAAATTATTATTTGTTTCAACCCAAATATGAAGCCGTGAACAAAGCTAGAAACAATTTGAATTTATCTCTTGGTTTGGTCGGGGCTTTCTGGGCATGGAATGTGCTTGATTTATTTCTATACAAAGGTAATAATTTCTTTTGGGCGATCAACTTGAGGATAATACCTACAAATTCAACGTCAGTATACGCGCATTCTCCTATTGATTTTGATAAAAAAACAGATATTCATTTTACTGTGAGGTTCTAATGAAAAGCAAAGCTAAAAAAATCGGATTATTCTTACTTATAATACTCTTGACCTCAAGTTGCGTAGGCTCTGTAAAAAAAAGCCTTTGGGATCCAAAGAGCATATTGGGTTTTTTTCTGAGCATAGATCCATTTAGATTAAACCCTCCTCCTAAAAGTAAAATTATAATGCTAAATTCAATCAACACAATTCAAGAAGGCGAATCTGCTGTAATGGGTATCCTTTTAGAAAATAATCCACGCAAGCAAACCACTGTTACCTGCAAAACAGATTATCCTTCTTTGCTTGTAAATGGCTCTGACAAGGCTGAATTTATTTTTGATTCCGCAAATTTCTCCCAGCAACAAACCATTAACCTCACGACAGTAATTGATCAAGATGATATAAGTGATTCCGCAAGTTTAAAATGCTCCGCTCCAGATTTGGCAGAAGTAACAACCAGTATACTTGTTTCTGATACTGCTGGTATAATACTTTCTGGAACTGTTCCAACTCTTTTGGAAGGCGATACAGTAACAATAGGCGTTCGGCTTTCTAGAAAACCTGCTTCCAATGTGACTGTAAATGTTACTTTAAACAATAGCGCAGTAACTATCAATGGAGCTTCCACTTTATCTTTAACTTTTACACCAAGTGACTACAATACATCACAGGACATTGCCATACTCGCTCTCATTGATGGAAATTCCACTGACGATCCAACAACACTCACTTTTAAAATGAGCGGTATACCGGATGTAAACTACAACCTTACTATCATTGATGACAATGTAATTCAATTAACAGGCCCGCCGGTTTCTATCACAGAAGGACTTTCTACAACAATGGGGATTCGTTTTTTTAAGACTTTACTTACGAATAATTCCATAACCATAACAAGCAGTAACCCCGCTGCAATCACTGTCGATGGTGGTGCATCGGCTACTTTTAATTATACTCCGGGTAATGCAACAACGGATCAAATTGTAACGTTAGCCGCAGTCCTTGATGCAAATCTGGTTTCTGAAACAGTAAGTTTGACTTTAACCGCTACTGGAATGGCGCCTCTTGTCATTGTTGTCACAACGGTTGATGTCGATACACAGAATTTAGTTTTAACAAGTGTCCTCACTACCCTTGACGAAAATACTACAGGCACTATCCAAGTCCACCTAACCAATTTGCCACCTTCCAATGTCACCGTAAATATTATCACGAGCAATGCAACTTCTCTGAGTGCATCTCCTTCTACTCTCACTTTTACAGCTGGAAATTATAATATAGATCAACCTGTAACGATCACTGCATTAAACGATACAAATGAAACAGCGGAGTATCTCACTGTTATCTTCACATCTCCTAGTGCTCCTATGCAGATGTATAACGTGACAACCCTTGATGATGACACTAGGCTTTTACTCAGTGGGGCAACTTCTGTCAATGAAGCCGGCTCATCCGTAGTAACCGTTTCTCTTTCCGGTGATCCTGGAATTGCAAGAACGATTACTTTAACATCTAGTAATTTACTTGCGATGACTCTTGGCACTGGAAGTCTCACTTTCAGTCCAGGAAATTATTCTCAGTCAATTTCCGTCAATGGAGTTCAAGATGCAAATATTATCAGTGAAACAGTCACACTATCTGCGTCAGCTGGCACACCTCTGATTGCAGCGGCTACTACGAATATATCCACAGTTGATGATGATACAATGAATATTTTACTGACCGCCGGAACCAATCAAGTCACAGAGGGAAGTACTACAACGTTTAATGTTCGTTTGACGCAGGAACCGACTCCTTCTTTAACTGTAAATCTTGCATCGAGTATAGCGGGTTCTGTTTCTCTCAGTGCAGCAAGTCTTACCTTTGACAATGTATGTCCTGGCGCAAATTGCTGGAGCACAAACCAGTCTGTTACCGTAACCGGAGTAGAAGATGTAAACGAAACATCGGAAACGTCAACCGTCACAGCCTCTGCCGCTGCTGTTACAAGTGTAACCCAAAATTATGCAACCATCGAAAATGACACAAGACCGGTCTTTGCCGGTGCCACTACCGTTACGGAAAATAGCACAGCCTTAGTCACAGTTGCTTTATCAGGAGATCCCGGAGCAGCAAGAACTCTGAGTTTAGTTTCTTCGAATACTTTGGCTATGACAGTAATGCCTTCTACATTAAACTTCAACTCGGCTAATTGGAATATACCGCAGACAGTTTTAGTCTCAGGCGTCTCCGATGCCAATATCATCGCAGAGGCGGTAACTATTACCGGAAGCGGTGGAAGTTTAGTAACCGCTACAACTGTAGTTAACACAGTCGATGTGAACACAATGAGTATTATCCTCGCCGGAAATCCTACTAGTATTAATGAAGGTGGCACGGCGAACTTCACTGTTAGGCTAGGAGCAGAGCCGACTCCTTCTCTTGTCGTATCACTCGCATCTGGAACAGTTGGATCTGTTTCTTTAGGCACAGCATCAATTACATTTGATAACGTTTGCCCCGGACCAAATTGTTGGAGCACAGCGCAGACAGTTACGATGACCGGTGTCGAAGATGTAAATGAAACTACGGAAACAGTTGCCATTAATGCAACAGCGCCCGCAACACCTAACGCAACTTTCAATATCGACACAGCGGATAACGACAGTAGAGCTGTTTTCACTGGAGCAACGACTGTAACTGAAAATGGAACGTCAGTGTTAATGGTTCAGCTTTCAGGAAATCCAAATGGCGCACGAACACTCAATCTTGTTTCTAGTAACCTACTCGCTATTACCCTCTCTACTTCGACTTTAACATTCAACGCGACTAATTGGAATGTGCCGCAATCAGTCACGATGACCGGCGTCAGTGACGCGAATATTATTTCAGAAGCAGTTACGATTACTGGCAGCGGAGTCGATTTAGGAAGTGCGACTACTACCGTCAACACAGTCGATGTGAACACAATGAGTATTATCCTCGCAGGAAATCCAGCTAGCATTAACGAAGGAGGAACTGCTAACTTCACAGTCAGGCTCGGCGCAGAGCCAAGTCCTTCTCTTGTTGTATCACTCGCATCAGGAACAGTTGGTTCAGTTTCTCTTGGAACAGCATCCATCACATTTGATAACGTATGCCCCGGACTAAATTGTTGGAGCACAGCGCAGACTGTGACAATGACCGGTGTCGAAGATGTAAATGAAACTACGGAGACAGTTGCCATTAATGCAACAGCGCCCGCAACACCTAACGCAACTTTCAATATCGATACAGCGGATAATGATAGTAGGGCTGTTTTCACTGGAGCAACGACTGTAACTGAAAATGGAACGTCAGTGTTAATGGTTCAGCTTTCCGGAAATCCTAACGGTGCACGAACTCTCAATCTTGTTTCTAGTAACCTACTCGCTATTACCCTCTCCACTTCTACACTAACATTCAATGCGACTAACTGGAATGTTCCGCAATCAGTTACAATGACTGGAGTCAGTGACGCGAATATTATTTCAGAAGCAGTTACAATTACTGGCAGCGGAGTCGATTTAGGAAGTGCGACTACTACCATCAACACAGTCGATGTGAACACAATGAGTATTATCCTCGCCGGAAATCCGACTAGCATTAACGAAGGCGGAACTACGAACTTTACAGTCAAACTAGGTGCAGAGCCGACACCTTCGCTTGTTGTTTCCCTTGCATCTGGAACAGTTGGATCTGTAACAGTAGGCACTGCGTCAATCACATTCGACAACGTTTGCCCCGGACCAAATTGTTGGAGCACAGCGCAGACAGTTACAATGACTGGTGTAGAAGATGTGAATGAAACAACTGAGACTGTTGCGATTACAGCAACAGCGCCCGCAACAACAAACGCAACATTCAACATCGACACAGCGGATAACGACAGTAGGGCTGTATTCACAGGAGCGACAACAGTTACGGAAAATGGAACGTCAGTATTAATGGTTCAGCTTTCAGGAAATCCAAATGGCGCAAGAACAATGAATCTAGTTTCTAGTAACCTACTCGCTGTTACTCTTTCAACCTCTACTCTAACGTTCAACGCGACTAACTGGAATGTTCCGCAATCAGTCACAATGACCGGTGTGAGTGATGCCAATATTATTTCCGAAGCAGTGACAATTACAGGAAGTGGAGTCGATTTAGGAAGCGCGACAGCAACCATCAACACAGTCGATGTGAACACAATGAGCATTATCCTCGCAGGAAATCCGACTAGCATTAACGAAGGCGGAACTGCAAACTTCACGGTGAAGCTTGGCGCAGAGCCTACTCCTTCGCTTGTTGTTTCCCTTGCATCTGGAACAGTTGGATCTGTTTCTTTAGGCACAGCATCCATTACATTTGATAACGTTTGCCCCGGACCAAATTGTTGGAGCACAGCGCAGACAGTTACGATGACCGGTGTCGAAGATGTAAATGAAACTACGGAAACAGTTGCGATTACTGCGACGGCACCAGCTACACCTAACGCGACATTCAACATAGACACGGCGGATAATGACAGTAGGGCTGTATTCACGGGAGCGACTACTGTTACGGAAAATGGGACTTCTGTTTTATTAGTTCAACTTTCTGGTAATCCAAATGGTGCGAGAACAATGAACTTGGTTTCCAGTAATCCGTTAGCAATTACTCTTTCCACTTCTACACTAACATTCAATGCGTCTAACTGGAATGTGCCGCAATCGGTTACAATGACTGGAGTCAGTGATGCCAATATTATTTCAGAAGCAGTTACGATTACTGGCAGCGGAGTCGATTTAGGAAGTGCGACTACTACCATCAACACAGTCGATGTGAACACAATGAGTATTATCCTCGCTGGAAATCCGACTAGCATTAACGAAGGCGGAACGGCTAACTTTACAGTCAAGCTCGGTGCTGAGCCGACTCCTTCACTTGTCGTATCACTTGCATCTGGAACGGTTGGATCGGTTTCTTTAGGAACAGCAAGTATCACATTTGACAACGTTTGCCCCGGACCAAATTGTTGGAGCACAGCGCAGACAGTGACAATGTCTGGAGTCGAAGATGTGAATGAAACCACGGAGACAGTTGCGATTACTGCAACAGCACCAGCTACTCCAAACGCGACATTCAATATCGACACAGCGGATAATGACAGTAGGGCAGTATTCACGGGAGCAACTACAGTAAATGAAGGCTCTACTGCATTACTTTCAGTTGCCTTGTCTGGCAATCCAAATGGAACTAGAACGATGAATTTGGTTTCAGGAAATACGGCGGCTGTCACAATCACACCTGCGACACTTACCTTCAATGCGTCTAATTGGAATATACCACAGGCTGTATTAATGACTGGAGTAGCGGATGCAAATACTTCTGCCGAGACTGTTACAATCACAGCAAGCGGTGTTGATTTAGGTGGTGCAACTACCAACGTTTCAACGGTAGATTCTACTGTAATCGCTATTATCCTCACTCCAAGCGGAACGACTATTGCAGAAGGTGGAACTTCTATTCTCGATGTTAAACTAAGCGCAGAGCCAAGCCCAACAACCACTGTCACACTAGCAACCAGTAACGCAGGTTCCGTCTCGTTATCCACTACTACATTAACTTTCGACAATGTATGTCCGGGTCCACAGTGTTGGAGTTCTAATCAAACTATTACACTCACTGGCGTCGAAGATGTAAACGAAACAAGCGAGAACGTAACAATTTCCGCAACTGCACCATCTGTAACGAGTGCAAGCTCTGTATTCGATACAATCGAAAATGACACAAAACCAGTGTTTACCGGTGCGACCTCTGTTACAGAAGGAGGAGTTGCATTTCTATCAGTTGCCTTATCGGGAAATCCTGGAGCGGCAAGAACTTTAAATCTAGCTTCTTCCAACACTCTCGCTCTTGCAGTTCTGCCTACAACTGTTTCTTTCAATACGACTAATTGGAATATACCGCAATCCATTCTTGTATCAGGAATTTCCGATGCTAACATTGTAGCCGAGGCAGTAACGATTACTGGAAGCGGTGTTGGACTTGTCTCAGACACTACCATTGTCAACACAGTCGACGTGAACACAATGAGTATTATCCTCGCCGGAAATCCGACTAGCATTAACGAAGGCGGAACGGCTAACTTCACAGTCAAGCTCGGTGCTGAGCCGACTCCTTCCCTTGTCGTATCACTCGCATCAGGAACAGTTGGATCTGTTTCTCTTGGAACAGCATCCATCACATTTGATAATGTATGTCCGGGACCAAACTGCTGGAGCACAGCGCAAACAGTTACGATGACAGGTGTCGAAGATGTAAATGAAACAACAGAGACAGTCGCCATCACAGCAACAGCGCCCGCAACAACAAACGCAACATTCAACATCGACACAGCGGATAATGACAGTAGGGCAGTATTCACCGGTGCGACTACTGTAACGGAAAATGGAACGTCAGTTCTAATGGTTCAGCTTTCAGGAAATCCAAATGCCACACGAACTCTCAATCTAGTCTCTAGTAACCTACTCGCTATTACCCTCTCCACTTCTACTCTCACATTCAACGCGACTAACTGGAATGTGCCGCAATCGGTTACAATGACTGGAGTCAGTGATGCCAATATTATTTCAGAAGCAGTCACAATTACAGGAAGTGGAGTAGACTTAGGCAGTGCCACTGCGACCATCAACACAGTAGACGTGAACACAATGAGTATTATCCTCGCAGGAAATCCTACTAGCATTAACGAAGGGGGAACTGCTAACTTCACAGTGAAGCTTGGTGCAGAGCCGACTCCTTCCCTTGTCGTATCACTCGCATCAGGAACAGTTGGATCAGTAACAGTAGGCACAGCTTCAATTACTTTCGATAATGTATGTCCGGGACCAAACTGCTGGGGCACGGCGCAAACAGTTACGATGACTGGTGTCGAAGATGTAAACGAAACTACGGAAACAGTTGCGATTACAGCAACAGCTCCAGCTACAACTTCAGCTTCATTTAACATAGACACAGCGGATAACGACAGTAGAGCTGTGTTTACCGGCGCGACTTCAGTAAACGAAGGATCGACTGCATTACTTTCAGTTGCACTTTCTGGTAATCCAAATGGAACTAGAACAATGAATTTAGTTTCGGGAAATACAGCAGCTATCACAATCACACCTGCGACACTTACTTTCAACGCGTCTAATTGGAATATACCGCAAGCTGTGTTAATGACTGGAGTTTCCGATGCAAATACTTCTACAGAAACTGTTACAATCACAGCAAGCGGTGTCGATTTAGGTGGAGCTACTACGAATATCACGACGGTAGATTCGACTGTAATCGCTATTATCCTCACTCCAAGCGGAACGACAGTTACAGAAGGTGGAACTTCTACGATAGATGTTAAGCTAAGCGCAGAGCCAAGCCCTTCCACAACAGTCACACTCGCAACTAGTAATGCTGGCTCCGTCTCGTTATCCACTACTACATTAACTTTCGACAATGTATGTCCGGGTCCACAGTGTTGGAGTTCTAATCAAACTATTACACTCACTGGCGTCGAAGATGTAAACGAAACAAGCGAGAACGTAACCATTTCCGCAACTGCACCTTCCATCACAAGTGCAAGCTCTGCATTCGATACAATCGAAAATGACACAAAACCAGTGTTTACCGGATCTGTTTCCGTAACAGAAGGATCGACTTCTTTAATCGCCGTTGCATTATCTGGAAATCCAGGGATAACAAGAACAGTTACAATTGGTTCTTCCAATACGTTAGCCGTTACAGCTTCCCCTTCTACTTTAACATTTACTACGACTAATTGGAATGTGCCGCAAGCAGTCTTACTCACTGGAGTAACTGATGCTAACACGGCAAGTGAATCTGTTACAATCACAGGAAGTGGAGCGGGAATCGTTTCTACTACGACAACGATTTCTACTGTTGATTCGAGCACAATGTCGATTATCCTCTCTGCGAAACCTACTTCCATTAATGAAGGAGGAACTGCAACCTTCCAGGTGGCACTTAGTAATGAGCCATCGACTAGCTTAACTGTATCCTTTGCTTCAAATACTGCAAGCTCAGTTTCTTTAGCGACAGCCAGTTTTACATTTGATAATATTTGTCCGGGTCCTGCATGTTGGAGCACAGCTCAGACAATTACATTAAATGGATTAGAAGAGGCAAATGAAACATCCGAGACAGTTACTATTACAGCTACAGCACCGGCGACTGCTAGTGCAAGCTTTAATTTAGATACTGCGGATAATGACAGTAAGGCTGTATTTACCGGGGCGACTAGTGTAAATGAAGGAGGCACTGCACTCATTTCAGTTGCTCTTTCTGGAAATCCCGGTGCAACAAGAACTATGAATATTGCCTCGAGTAATACCTTGGCTATAGCTTTATTACCCGCAACACTTACATTCAATGCGGCTAATTGGAATGTGCCACAGTCTGTATTACTAACCGGTGTTACAGATGCAAATACAGTAGCCGAAACAGTTACAATTACAGGAAGTGGTGTCGATTTAGGATCTGCCACAACTAACGTTTCTACTGTAGATATTAACACGATGAATATAGTTTTAACTCCGGCAGCAACGACAGTAGGCGAAGGCTCCTCTACAAGTTTTAGTGTGAATTTAAGCCAGGAACCTTCACCTTCCCTCTTGGTAAGCTTTGCATCCAGTAATACAGGCTCGGTAACGGTAGCGCCTGCATCTGTTACATTCGACAATGTATGTCCGGGTGCTCAATGCTGGAGTAGTCTAAGAACGATTACCCTCAATGGTGTTGTAGATGCAAATCAAACAACAGAGACTGTAACAATCACTGCTTCTGCGCCGGCAGTTCCGAATGCAACTTTTACTATTGCAACTACCGAAAATGACGCACAACCGGTATTTGCCGGTGTAACAACTGTTACGGAAGGAGGAACTGCTCTCTTATCCGTAAGTCTTTCAGGAAATCCAGGGGCGAACAGAACAATGAACTTAACATCAAGTAACCCTGCTGCGATTACAATCTCTCCTGCTACACTTAATTTTACAGCGGCTAATTGGAATGTTCCACAAGCAGTAGTATTAACAGGACTTGCTGATGCGAATGCTTCTTCTGAGTCTGTGACAATTACAGGAAGTGGTGTAGATTTAGGAACTGCAACAACTACAATCACTACAGTCGACTCAAACACAATGAGTATTGTCCTTTCTGCTACTACAACCATTGTTGATGAAGGCTCTTCTGCAAGTTTCAATGTAAAATTAAGTCAAGAGCCTTCGCCTTCTTTAGTAGTTAGTTTTGCATCGAGTAATGTTGCCTCGGCTACAGTTGCGCCTGCCTCCGTTACATTCGATAATGTTTGCCCGGGAGCAAATTGTTGGAGTAGTCTAAAAACAATTACAGTGACAGGTGTAGAAGATATAAATGAAACAACAGAGACTGTAACAATCACAGCTTCTGCACCGGCAGTTCCTAATTCTACTTTAAATTTCGATACAACGGATAATGACAGTAGGCCGGTATTCACCGGAGCAACTACAGTGAATGAAGGTAGCACTGCACTCATTTCAGTTGCTCTTTCTGGAAATCCCGGAGCGGCAAGAACAATGAATTTAGCTTCTAGTAATACTGCTGCAATTACGATTGCACCGGCTACTTTGAGCTTCAATGCGGCTAATTGGAATGTGCCTCAGTCGGTTCTTTTAACAGGGGTTAGCGACGCCAATACGGTTTCGGAAACAGTTACGATTACTGGAAATGGAACCGACCTTGGAACAAATACAGTTAGTATAAATACAGTCGATACGAGTTCAATGAGTATTATCCTCACAGCGGCTTCGACTACAGTCAGCGAAGGAGGAACAGCTACGGTGAATGTAAAATTATCGAGTGAGCCTTCTCCTTCTCTAACAGTGACAATGGCATCGAGTAATGTCGCATCCATTTCAGCAAGTCCCCTTACACTAACGTTCGATAACGTCTGTCCGGGTGCGCAATGTTGGAGCACAAATCAAACAGTGACACTTACCGGAGTAGAAGATGCAAATCAATCATCAGAATCTGTTACCATTTCGGCATCTGCCCCTGCAACAACAGGAGCGAGTCTTAATTTTACAACCATCGAAAATGACACAAGTGTAGTTTTGGGTGGGGCAGTTTCCGTAACAGAAGGAGGAGTTGCTTTTATTACAGTTACCTTAACAGGAGATCCCGGAGCCGACAGAACAATTACTCTAACGTCAAGCGATACATCTGCCCTAATACTATTTCCTCCAACAATTACATTTACTCCGTCTAACTGGAATAATCCGCAGACTGTGCAAGTAACGGGTGTATCCGATGTTAATACGATAGGCGAAACTGTTACTATCACTGCGACGGGTGCTGGAATTACAACAGCAACGGGAACTGTCAATACAGTAGACACCAATGTCTTTGACTTAGTGGTTACAAATGTAAGTGGAACAACTACTGTCAACGAAGGAAGCTCTCTTACTTTCAGTGTTGCTTTAAACTATGCACCTGTCACCTCTCCTTATACAGTCACCATTAGCGCACCCCAGACTTCGGCTGCCGTCCCCGGTTATGTGGCA
>Ga0209174_10002538_pt1 | contig 11973 bp, 12 predicted proteins | sample JI91814BDNA_FD_187505 | JGI IMG/M metagenome (GOLD analysis project Ga0209174, IMG submission 187505) | Wastewater effluent complex algal communities from Wisconsin, to seasonally profile nutrient transformation and Carbon sequestration -... | ecosystem: Engineered > WWTP > Effluent > Algae...
GCGCGATGCTTGCACCCACCGAGAGGCCGAAGCGGATGGCCCGCTCGACGGCGCCCTTGTTGAGCACCGGCAGCACGCCGGGCAGCGCGATATCCACGCCGCAGGCCTGCACGTTGGGTTCGGCGCCAAAGGCGATGCTGGCGCTGGAGAAAATTTTGGATTGCGTATTGAGCTGGGTATGTACTTCCAGCCCGATGACGACTTCCCAGTCGGTTCTGCTCATGGTTGTTCTCTAGATGTTGTGGCGATCAGTCGCACTGGCCGGTGGTCTTGTCGATCAGCAGGGGCCAGAGGTAATCCTGGGCGCTGGCGGGGGAGCACAGATGGTGGCAGTTGGCGAAGGCTACGGTGATCTGCTCGCCCTGTTCCCACATGTGCACGCGGCAGTCGCGGGCGCCGGTGAGTTCGACGGACGGCAGGGCCTGGGTCTGGCGGAACTGGGCGAGATCAAAGCGGCAGGTGCCGCGCTTGGGCATGGTCAGCTCGGCCTTGAAGGCATTCACCTTCGAATTGACGACATCCACGGTGGCCGAACCGAAATTGCCGGTTTCGTCCTTGAAGCGGCATTGGGTGCTCAGCGAAAAGGTGCGCAGCGGCATGGGTTTGAGGCGGCCCCCCGGACTGCTGGCCGGGCTGCCGGCCGGGCGCTCGATGCTGCCGCCCTCGCGGGAGCCGGGGCGGATCGTGTCAACCACCGAACAGCCGGAAAGGGCGAGCAGCGTCGTGGCCAGGGCGATGCGAAGTACGTGCTTCATGGCGCTCAGAAGACCGGTGCCCGGCTGTGCCAGTCGGTGGCCTGCTGGAACTGGTGGGCGGTGTTCAGCAGGCGGGCTTCGGTGAAGTAGTTTCCGATGAGCTGCAGGCCGACCGGCAGGCCGTCCTTGCCGAAACCGGCTGGGTGCGACAGGCCGGGCAGGCCGGCGAGGTTCACCGCCACGGTGTAGATGTCGCCCAGGTACATCTGGACCGGATCGCTGCTCTTTTCGCCGATGCCGTAGGCCACGGTCGGGTTGGTCGGGCCGGCGATCACGTCGCATTTTTCGAGGGCGGCGGCAAAATCCTGGGCGATCAGGCGGCGCAATTTCTGGGCCTTGATGTAGTAGGCGTCGTAGTAGCCGTGGGAGAGCACGTAGGTGCCCACCAGGATGCGGCGCTGCACTTCGGCGCCGAAGCCCTGGCTGCGGCTCTTGCAGTACATGTCGTTGAGATCGGTGTACTCGGCGGCGCGATGGCCGTAGCGCACGCCGTCGAAGCGGCTGAGGTTGGAGCTGGCCTCGGCCGGGGCGATCACATAGTAGGCGGGAATCGCCAGCCGGGCGTTGGGCAGGCTGACTTCGACGGTGGTGGCGCCGAGCTTGCGGTATTCGGCAAGGGCCGCTTCCACGGCAAGGCGCACGTCACTTTCCATGCCTTCGGCGAAAAACTCCTTCGGCAGACCGATGCGCAGGCCGGTCAGCGGGCGGGCGAGATCCGCGCCGTAGTGGTCGTAGCTGCGCTCGAGGCTGGTGGAGTCGCGCGGATCGTGGCCGGTCATGGCCGAGAGCAGCTGCGCGCAGTCTGCGGCGGTGCGGGCAAAGGCGCCGCCCTGGTCGAGGGACGAGGCGTAGGCGATCATGCCAAAGCGCGACACCGTGCCATAAGTGGGTTTGATGCCCGTGATGCCGCACAGCGATGCCGGCTGGCGCACCGAGCCGCCGGTATCGGAGCCGGTGGCGATCGGCACCATGCGCGCGGCCACCGCGGCCGCCGAGCCGCCGGACGAGCCGCCGGGCACCTTGGCGGTGTTCCAGGGGTTGCGGGTCGGGCCTGAATGGGAGCTTTCGTTGGAGGAGCCCATCGCGAACTCGTCCATGTTGGTCTTGCCGACCATCACCGCGCCGGCGTTCTTGAGCAGGCTGACCACGTGGGCGTCGTAGGGGCTCACAAAATTGGCGAGCATCTTCGAGCCACAGGTGGTGAGCACGCCTTCGGTGCAGAACACGTCCTTGTGGGCCAGCGGAATGCCGGTGAGCGGACCGGCCTTGCCGGCGGCGATGGAGGCGTCGGCGGCGCGGGCGGCGGCCAGGGCGCCATCGTGGTCGACGGTGACGAAGGCGTTGATCTTCGGGTTGCCGGCTTCGATGCGGGCCAGGCTCTCGGTGGCGAGTTCGACGGCGGAGACGGTTTTCGCGCGGAGGGCGGCAGCGATGTCTTTAAGGCTGGAGTCGATCATGGTGCAGGAGGCGAATTGAGCGGGACGGAGGCGCCCGCCAGGGCCGGCGCCGGAATGGCAAAGCGCGGGTTGCGGTTTATTCGATGACCTTGGGGACGAGGTACAAGCCGGCTTCGGTCTGCGGGGCGACGGCCTGGTAGGCGGCGCGGCGGTTGGTTTCGCCGACCACGTCGACGCGCAGGCGCTGGGCGAGTTCCTGGGGGTGGCTCATCGGCTCGACCCCGTCGGTATCGACCGCCTGCATTTCTTCGATCAGACCGAAAATTCCGTTGAGTTTGGCCAGTGTTGCCTCGGCCTCTCCGTCGGCGAGTTCGAGGCGGGCGAGCTTGGCGATATGGCGGACTTCGTCGAGGGAAAGTGACATGGCAATTTACAAAGTTGCTTAAACGACAAAGGTTTGTAGGTTATCATAAGCGATTCTCTTGCCCCAATTCCCAACCCCTCAAACGGTTTTTCCGGGACTTTTTCTCCGATGTTTGGTTCTCTGCGCTCCTATTTTTCGAACGATCTCGCCATCGATCTTGGCACCGCCAACACCCTGATCTACGTCCGGGGCAAAGGCATCGTTCTCGATGAACCGTCCGTGGTGGCGATTCGCACCGAAGGCGGCCCGAACGCCAAGAAAACCATCCTCGCCGTCGGCATGTCGGCCAAGCAGATGCTTGGCAAAACACCGGGCAACATCACGGCCATCCGTCCGATGAAAGACGGCGTCATCGCCGACTTCACCGTGACCGAGCAGATGCTCAAGCAGTTCATCAAGAAGGTTCACGACACCCGCCTGTTCTCGCCCAGCCCGCGCATCATCATCTGCGTGCCCTGTGGTTCGACCCAGGTGGAGCGCCGGGCGATTCGCGAATCCGCCCTCGGTGCCGGCGCCAGCAACGTCTACCTGATCGAAGAGCCCATGGCTGCGGCGATCGGTGCCGGCATGCCGGTGGCCGACGCAACCGGTTCGATGGTCGTCGACATCGGCGGCGGTACCACCGAGGTGGGTGTGATCTCGCTGGGCGGCATGGTCTATGCGGGTTCGATCCGCGTGGGTGGCGACAAGTTCGACGAAGCCATCGTCAATTACATCCGTCGCAACTACGGCATGCTGATCGGCGAAACCACCGCTGAATCCATCAAAAAAGGCATCGGTTCGGCCTTCCCGGGTTCCGAAGTGCAGGAAATGGAAGTCAAGGGCCGCAACCTGGCCGAAGGCATTCCGCGCGCCTTCACGATTTCGTCCAACGAAATCCTCGAAGCCCTCACCGAGCCGCTCAACCAGATCGTTTCCGCGGTCAAGATTGCCCTTGAGCAAACCCCGCCCGAACTCGGCGCCGACATCGCCGAACGTGGCATGGTGCTCACCGGCGGCGGCGCACTGCTGCGTGACCTCGATCGCCTGCTGATGGAAGAAACCGGCCTGCCGGTTATCGTTGCCGACGACCCCCTTACCTGTGTGGTACGTGGTTCCGGCATGGCCCTCGAAAAGATGGACCAGCTCGGTTCCATCTTCACCAGCGAATAAGCATCGGCTTTACGGCCAGGGCGCACGCGTTGAACCTTCCGTTCCATCGCGTACGCCAGCGACCCGGGCTTGCCCCGGGCGTCGCCGTTTGCCATAGCTGATCGGCGCGCCAATGGTCGGCCATTCGACTCCCCCCTTCTTCAAACGCGGGCCTGCGCCGCTGGCCAAGCTCGTCTTTTTCGTCATCGTCTCCCTCGGGCTGCTGGTGAGCGACCTGAACCTGCGCTACCTGGATGCCTTTCGCCAGGGGCTGTCGGTGCTTGCCTATCCGCTGCAGATGGCGGCTGCCACGCCGGCGGATTTCGTTCGCAACGCGTCCAACTACTTTGCTTCGCTGGTCCGCCTGCAGATCGAGAACAAGGATCTCAAGGCCCGCCAGCTCCAGGGCGCCGAGCGCCTGCTGCGCCTCGACCAGATCGAGCAGGAGAACCGTCACCTGCGTGCGCTGCTCGGAGCGCGGGAGCGGCAGGCGGTGAAGTCGGTGGTGGCCGAAATCATGTACACCGCCAAGGATCCGTTCTCGCGCACGGTTATCCTCGACAAGGGCGCCCAGGCCGGCATCGAGGCCGGACAGGCGGTGGTGGATGATGCCGGCGTGATCGGCCAGATCACCCGGGTCTTCCCGATGCAGGCCGAGCTGACCCTCCTGACCGACAAGGACCAGGCCATTCCGGTGATGATCGTGCGAAGCGGCCTGCGGGCGGTGCTGTTCGGCTCCGGCAACGGCCTGATGGAGCTGCGTTATCTCGCGGCCAACGCCGACATCCAGCCCGGCGACAAGGTCGTCACCTCCGGCCTCGATGGCGTCTTCCTGGCGGGCCTGCCGGTGGCGACCGTAGCCCGGGTGGAGCGCGACCAGGCTCAGACCTTCGCCCGCATCCCCTGCCTGCCTGCTGCGGGTGTCGAGCAGTTCAGCCACGTGCTGGTGCTGGGGCAGCGGGAGAGTCTGCCGCCGCGGCCGCCCGAGCCCGAGCTGATCAACAAGGGCAAGTCGGGCAAGGGCCGCAAGGCCAGAGCCGGCAAGGAGTAAGCCATGCAACCGACCAACCGCTCGAGCCGCATCCTGCTCCCGGTGAAGATGTGGTTTGTTTATCTGACCCTCTTCGTCGCCCTGTTCCTGAACTACATTCCTACCGGCCACCTGCCGGCGGTGCCTGATTTCGTCGCCCTCGTGCTGGCCTTCTGGTGCGTGCGCGAGCCGCTCAAGATCGGTATCGGCGCGGGCTTCGTGTTCGGGCTGCTGGTCGATATCGGCGTCGGTGCGGCGATGGGGCAGCATGCTTTTGCCTATGTGCTGCTCACTTATGCGGCCAACGAACTGTCGCGTCGGGTAATGTGGTTCACCCCGGTCGAGCAGGCGCTCCACGTGCTGCCCTTGCTTTTCATGTCCCAGGTGCTGATGGTTGTCGTGCGCCTGATGGCCGGGGCCGAGTTTCCCGGCTGGTGGATGTTCTTCGGATGCTTCGTCGCAGCGCTGCTGTGGATTCCGCTGCATTACGTGCTGCTGCTGCCCCAGTACCGGCCCGTGGAGCGGGACGAGAACAGGCCGATCTAGTGAGCGGCGAAGGGTGTTCGTTGAGGGCTGACTCGTTCGTGCCCGTGCTCAAGCCTTGCGGGCCCGTTTCGACGTGCCTTGTGGTGCGTCAGTCCTGCCCCTCCATGCTTCGCGCTTCAGCCCTCAACCGGTCATGAGCGTCATTCGTACTCCCGAGCAGGAACTTGCCCGTTTCCGCGGCCGGCTGGCGGTGGCGGGCGCTGTTGCGCTGGTGTGTTTCGGTCTGCTGGCGGCGCGGTTTTTCTATCTTCAGGTGCTGCGCTACGATTATTACTCGACGCGCGCCGAGGACAACCGCATCTCGCTGGTGCCCATCGTGCCCAACCGCGGCCTGATCATGGACCGCAACGGCACGGTGCTGGCACGCAATTACTCGGCCTACACGCTCGAAATCACCCCTTCGCGGGTGGCCGATCTCGAAGCCACGATCGAAGGGCTGGCGACGCTGGTGGATATCCAGCCCAAGGACCGCAAGCGTCTCAAGAAGCTCATGGACGAGAGCAAGAGCTTCGAGTCGCTGCCGATCCGCAACCGGCTCTCCGACGAGGAAGTTGCCCGCTTCATCGCTCAGCGCTACCGCTTTCCCGGCGTGGAACTCAAGGCGCGGCTGTTTCGTGACTATCCGATGGGCAGCTTCGGCTCCCACATCATCGGTTACATCGGCCGCATCAACGATCGCGACCTCGAGCGTATCGAGGAAAACGAAGACTCCGCCAATTACCGCGGCACCGACCACATCGGCAAGGCTGGCCTCGAAAAGAGCTACGAGCGTGAACTCCACGGCCTGACCGGCTTCGAAGAGGTCGAGGTGGACTCCGGCGGCCGCGCCGTGCGGGCCCTGCGCCGCACCCCGGCCACGCCCGGCAACAACCTTGTGCTGACCATCGACCTCAAGCTGCAGGAGGTTGTCGAGAAGGCCTTTGGCAACCGTCGCGGTGCCCTGGTGGCCATCGAACCGGGGAGCGGCGGCGTGCTGGCGCTGGTGTCGCTGCCCACCTTCGACCCCAACCTGTTCGTCGATGGCATTGCCCCCCAGGATTGGGACGAGCTCAACACCTCGCCCGATCACCCGATGGTGAACCGCGCCCTCAACGGCGCCTATCCGCCGGGCTCCACCTTCAAGCCCTTCATGGCGCTGGCGGCACTGATGAGCGGCAAGCGCACGGCCGGGCAGGCGATTTCCGATCCAGGCTTCTTTGATTTCGGCGGCCACCACTTCCGCGACGACAAGGCCGGTGGCCACGGTACCGTGGACATGTACAAGTCCATCGTGCAGTCGTGCGATACCTACTATTACCGCCTTGCCAACGACATGGGGATCGACCTGATCGCGTCCATGATGGGCATGTTCGGCTTTGGCAGCCGGACCGGCATCGACATCGAAGGCGAAAGTTCCGGCGTGCTGCCCTCGCCCGAATGGAAGAAGCGCCGCTTCAAGAAACCCGAGCAGCAAAAATGGTTTGGCGGCGAAACCATCTCCATCGGCATCGGCCAGGGCTACAACGCCTACACCATGCTCCAGCTCGCCCACGCCACGGCAACCGTGGCCGCCGGCGGCGTGATGTTCAAGCCGCACCTGGTGAAATACATCGAGAGCGCCAAGGACGGCAGTCGGCGAATGATCGAACCCCAGCCGGTCAAGACCATCGCGATCAAGTCTGAACACCTGGAAACCATCCGCCGCGGAATGATCGGCGTGAACCGGGAAGGTACCGGAGCTCGCGCCTTTGCGGGCGCTCCTTACGTCTCGGCCGGCAAGACCGGCACGGCCCAGGTGTACTCCCTGAAGGGTGCAAAATATTCGGCAAAGATCGCCGAGCGCCTGCGCGACCACGCTCTCTTCATTGCCTTTGCGCCGGCCGACAAGCCCACCATCGCGCTGGCCGTGCTCGTCGAGAACGGCGGCTTTGGCGCCCAGTCGGCCGCGCCGATCGCCCGTCAGGTGCTGGACTACTATCTTCTCGGCAAGTTGCCGGCCGGTGTCGCGCCGGAAGACCCGGGCGCCGAAGGCCCGGTGGAGGAGGGCGCTGGTGACTAATTCCCGCTTCGATCCACGCAAGTGGGTGGCCTACATCCTGGCGCCGCTGGATGGGCCGTTGATGCTGATCGTTCTCGCCATTCTCGGCTTTGCCACGGTGGTCATGGTGAGCGCTTCCCCCGAACGTCTGGGCACCCTCGGGCTGAACATCGCCGTGGCCTTTGTGGTGATGTGGATTGCCGCCAGCCTTCCACCCCAGCGGATGATGAGCATTGCGCTGCCGATTTATATCCTGGGGGTGCTGCTGCTCGTTGGCGTGGCCCTGTTTGGCGACGTGTCGAAGGGCGCCCGGCGCTGGCTCAACATCGGAGTGGCGCGAATTCAGCCGTCCGAACTGATGAAGATCGCCATGCCGCTGATGCTCGCCTGGTACTTCCAGTGCCGTGAGGGCATGCTCCGGGTGCGCGATTTCTTCGTTGCCGCCGGTTTGCTGCTGGTGCCGGTCGGGCTCATCGCCAAGCAGCCCGACCTCGGCACCGCCGTCCTCGTGGCCGCGGCGGGCTTCTACGTGCTGTTCTTTGCCGGCCTCGCCTGGCGCCTCATCCTGCCTTTTGCGGTGGTCGGGATCGTCGGTATCGTGACCATCGTGGCCATGGGCGACACCATCTGCCAGCCCGGCGTAGAGTGGCCAGGCATGCGGGAGTACCAGAAACACCGGGTGTGCACCCTGCTCGACCCGACCTCCGACCCGCTCGGCAAGGGCTTTCACATCATCCAGTCGACCATCGCCATCGGCTCCGGAGGCATCCTTGGCAAGGGCTGGGGCAGCGGCACCCAGACCCATCTGGACTTCCTCCCCGAGCGACACACCGACTTCATCTTTGCGGTGCTGACCGAGGAATTCGGGCTGGTCGGCGCCCTGTTTCTTGTGGTAATGTATATCCTGTTGATTTTTCGCGGCCTTTTTATTGCCGCTGGTGCCCCGACCCTGTTCTCGCGCCTTCTTGCTGGCGCCCTCACGCTGATCTTCTTTACCTACGCGTTTGTGAACATGGGCATGGTGAGCGGAATCCTCCCCGTTGTCGGGGTGCCCTTACCCTTCGTCAGTTACGGCGGCACTGCACTCGTCACCCTATGTCTTGGTGTCGGCATGCTCATGAGCATCCAGCGACACCGACGTCGGGTAGGTACCTGAACCCGCGCGCCTGGCGCGCGCCCGAACAGGAAAGAGCGTCATGACCCCTGTAGCGATCTTCCGTCGCGCCCGCTTGTTGCTGGCGCCTCTCTGTAGCACTCTCCTGCTGGCCGGCCCTGTCCATGCGGCCCCGGATCAGTCGATCGAAGGCGCATCCGACGCAGGGCCCCGCACCGGCCTCAAGGCTGCCTTGCCCGCCCGTTTCAAGGGCGGCGCTTTCAAGTTCGATACCCAGTCCGACGAATCTTCCGCCAATGCGGACGACGAGGCTGTCGCTACGCCGCGCGTCGACAAGAACGATTATTCCCTCCAGGGCAGCATGTCGTCCGGCGGTGGGCTTACCCTCGAGAAGGGCGTGGCCAGCTGGTACGGCAAGATGTTCCACGGCCGCAAGACCTCCAGCGGCGATCCCTACGACATGTACGCGATGACGGCAGCGCATCCGACCCTGCCGATTCCAAGCTACGTGCGGGTGACCAACCTGGCCAACGGCCGCTCCGCGGTGGTGCGCGTGAACGATCGCGGCCCTTTCCATCCGGGGCGCATCATCGACCTCTCGTATGCGGCGGCCTACAAGCTCGGCTATGCAGACCAGGGGCACGCCAGGGTTGAAGTGGCGCTGGTGCTGCCGGAAGAAGTGGCGCTGGTCCGGCCGGGCCGCCCGGTTCCGCCCGTCCGCAGGATGAAGGCTCCCGAGTCTGCGCCCGTCGTGGTGGCGGCACGTCCGGTTGTCGAGCCGGTGTTGCCGCAGGGTGCGGCGGTGGCATCAGTCTCCCGGTCCGCCGAAAAGGTGGCCGAGCGTGTGGTCGATAACAAGGCGGCCGGCGAGGTTTTCCTGCAGCTAGGCGCCTTTGCCACTTTCGTGACGGCCGAGCAGTTCAAGGGCATGGTGGAGCACGAACTCAAGTGGCTCAAGGAATCGGTGTCGGTGCTGGCCTCGGAAGGCAAATACCGCCTCCACGTGGGCCCGTTCGCGTCGGCAATCGAGGCCCGGTCGATTGCCGAGCGGATTGCCGGCACGCTGAAGCTCAGGCCCTTTGTGGTCCAGCGCTGAGGCTGCCGGGCTCGATTCCTGAGGGTTTTTTCGGAGTGGGGCGCCCGTTGCTGCGCCACCAAAATGTTGCGCACCAGCAACGCGCCTAAAACCCTGCTGCTATCAAGGAAATTTTTCACTTGTTGTCTATACTCAGTACAGACAAAGGGAGAAAAATCATGAGCATCATCGATTCGCCCATCAGCAGTTGCAATGCCGTTCGCGAAATGGTTCTGACTGACCAGACGCAACGTGAATGTGCCCTTGAACATGGCTGCCCGTCGGGCCGTAGTTGCCCGCTGGATGGCTGCTTCGCCGAGATTTCCGGTATCACCGAAGAGGCTACGCTGGAGCAGCTTGCTGCTGCCGAAGCCGCTCATCACCGAGACTGAAGTCGTGGCGAACCGCACGCTGGGAACACGCCAGAAACTGGTGTTCCGCGGGCCGCCAAAAGGGCCGGGCGGTGGCGTTGCGAAGGCCCCTCGGAATCCGTTTGTGGTGCCTCTGCTGCAGCGCAAGGCCGGCCCGCATGAAAAAACGCCGGGTGGAAAGCGCCAGGACCAGAAGCGGGAAACCGCCCGGTTGCTGCAAAAGCTTCCGGGCGTGTCGCTGAAAAACGCTTAACGGAGCTTTTCCAGCAAGCCGTCCAGTTGATCGAGGTCACCAAACTGGATCGTGACCGCTCCGGCGCCTTTCTTGTTGGCCCTGATTTTCACCGTTGCGCCGAGGCGGTCGGCGATTTCCTCTTCAAGACGCAGGATGTCCCGGTCGGGCTGGGGTGCGGGCAGGTGTGTCTTCGGGCTGAGTTCCTGGTGGACGAGGCGCTCAGCCTCGCGCACTGAAAGCCCGCGGGCAGCGATCAGGTTGGCGAGGCCGACCTGGGCGGCGCCATCGAGGGGCAGCAGCGCGCGCGCGTGGCCCATGTCGATGTCACCGGCCATGAGCAGTTCCTGCACCTGCGGGGCCAGTTGAAGCAGGCGAAGCAGGTTGGATGCCGCCGGGCGGGAGCGCCCCACGGCGTCGGCTGCTGCCTGGTGGGTCATGCCGAATTCGTCGATGAGCCGCTGGATGCCGGCGGCTTCTTCAAGCGGATTGAGGTCTTCGCGCTGGATGTTCTCGATGAGCGACATCGCCAGCGCGGCTTCGTCCGGGATCTCCCGCACAAGGCAGGGTACCTGGCTCAGGCCGGCGATCTGGGCGGCGCGCCAGCGTCGTTCGCCGGCGATGATCTCGTAGCGTTTGGCGTCGAACAGGCCACCGATCTGCCGCACGAGAATCGGCTGCATGACGCCCTGTGACTTGATCGAGGCGGCCAGCTCTTCCAGCGAGCCCGGGTCCATGCGCGTGCGCGGCTGATATTTTCCGGGCTGCAGTTCGCTGGCCGGCAGTTGCTGGAGTTCACCTTCGTTCTTGTCGTCGTCGGTGTTGGCGGCGAGGAGGGCATCGAGGCCACGGCCGAGGCCTTTGAGTTTGGGAGTTGCCATGGTGTATCTCTCAGGGAATCGCCGGGCCGCCCCAAGATGCCTTGAGGCCCCCCCGGGGGCGCGATCGCTGAAAGGCGGCGATCGCGGGGGCGGTTATGACTCAGAGGGTCTTGACGCGCTCGATCATTTCTTTGGCAAAGGACAGGTAGGCCTGGGCGCCCTTGGCGCTGCGGTCGAAGACGACGCCGGGGATGCCGTGGCTGGGGGCTTCGGCGAGGCGCACGTTGCGCGGCACGACAGCCTTGAAAACCTTGTCACCGAAGTGGGCTTCGAGTTGGGCGGAAACCTGCTGCTGGAGGGTGACGCGCGGGTCGAACATGACCCGCAGGAGACCGATGATGGAAAGGTCGCGGTTGAGGTTGGCGTGCACCTTCTTGATCGAGTTGACCAGGTCGGAGAGGCCTTCCAGCGCGTAGTACTCGCACTGCATCGGGATGATCACGCCGTGGGCGACGCACAGGCCGTTGAGCGTGAGCAGCGACAGGGACGGCGGGCAGTCGATGAGGATGAAATCGTATTCTTCGGTGTGCAGCGCGAGGGCGTCGCGCATGCGGTTTTCGCGGCGTTCGAGGCCGACCAGTTCGACTTCGGCACCGGCCAGATCGCGGTTGGCGGGGATGACATCGTACTTGCCGGTTTCGGAGTGGACGCGGGCTTCGGCCACCGTGCACAGGCCAACCAGCAGGTGATAGACCGACTTGCCAAGGGTGCGCTTGTCGATGCCGCTGCCCATCGTGGCATTGCCCTGGGGGTCGAGGTCGATCAGCAGCACGCGCTGGCCGGATGCCGCGAGGCCGGCGGCGAGGTTGACACAGGTGGTCGTCTTGCCGACGCCGCCCTTCTGGTTTGCAATACAGAAAATGCGGGCCATTAGTTTTTGCTTCGTTTCACGGTGATGAGGTGACGTTCGGCGTCAAGGCCGGGCACCGTCAGGGGGGTGCTGCGCTCCAGCGCGAAGCCGGCCGGAATGCGGGCGATCTCGTCGGCAGGATAGACGCCT
>Ga0209174_10002539_pt1 | contig 11968 bp, 7 predicted proteins | sample JI91814BDNA_FD_187505 | JGI IMG/M metagenome (GOLD analysis project Ga0209174, IMG submission 187505) | Wastewater effluent complex algal communities from Wisconsin, to seasonally profile nutrient transformation and Carbon sequestration -... | ecosystem: Engineered > WWTP > Effluent > Algae...
CCAGCCGCTCGCATAGCGCCCGTTCATCCGCGCTCGCGCCCTGGATGGCGCCCCAGTCGGCTCGCAGCGTCTCGACCTCGTCGTCGACCACATCCGTGGTCCGCGCGAGCACGCTGTCCACGAGGCCGGCGAGCCCCGCCTCGACCTCGGCGCGATGCAGGTGAACCGCGCCCTCGCCGATGAACCGGCCCGGCGTCGTGACGTCCTCGGGATCCGGCAGCCAGCGCACGCCCACGAGGTCGTCCTCACGGTAGATCGCAAGGTCGGGGTATGCCATGCCCTCGCGCGCGTGCACGAGGTTGTGGCGCTCCATCCACGGTCGCATGAGGCTCTGGACCCGACGAGCGCTCTGCAAGACCGCAGGAGAGGGAATGGTCTCGACCAGCAAGTGCCACCAGTTGCGGGAGATCCACCGGGCCAGCGGAAACAGTGAGCCGTGGACGCCGGCACGAATCGCGTTGGTAGGCTCGCTCCAGAACCGCGTGATCAGCTTGCCCTGGACGCGGATCTCGAGCCGCGCCCAAGTCGACGCGAGCACGGGCGATCGCACCGTCGGCGCCTCTTCCCATTCGATGAGGAGCTCGAGGGGGTTCACGGTTTCTCCTCCGGCGGCGCGAGCCGTCCGCCGCGGTCCATCGGGAACTCTTCACGACCGATCGGCCACGCCTTATAGGCGCCCTGCTCCTGATTGTCGAGGCGGGCGATGTGGGGCCGACCGTCCAGCCACCCCCACACATAGCGCGGGAAGTCGCCGACGAAGTCTTCGCTGACGCAGCGCAGCCGCACGGCCTGGCGCAGGGCCGCCTGAGCCTGCTCCCGGGTGACGCCAGGGTCGCAGCGTGACGCGTCGGAGCGCAGCGCGGGCGAGAAGTCGAAGCTCGGATCGAGCGGCCGGACCTTGTGCTCGCCGCTGCCGACGTACGAAACACGCGCGGCCAGGGCCTCGACGTCGAGCGCCATCGCAGCGTCGTGGGCGAGCAGCCCGTTGCCCTTCGTCTTCCGGCGGTAGCGAAGCACCTGCTTCATGCCTGGCAACCTAACCTACCCGCGACGCGCGCGCCAGACTCGGCGCTGCCCCGGATTCGACCGCGCCTACCCGCCCTCAGGCCCCGGGGACACGGCCCGCGCGAGGCTCTCCTGGCGCTGCTTCCTCGGCCTGACGGCGCTCGTGGATGTCGAGCTGCTGCAGTACCGACGCTCTCCGGTGAGCTCGTGCGGCACGTACTCGGATGTCCCGCGGACCCCGAAGCTGTCCCAACCGTCGTCGAGGGCTCGGGCCTCAAAGACTGCGAGTGAAACCTACCCGTGTGACCCGAGCTCGCGGTTCGACAGTAGGTGGGGCGACCTAAGATTTCCGATATGCTCTGTTCTGACTCTTGGGCCATGTACCATGGCACCCCGTGAGAGCAAGGTCGTGCTGGCAAGCGCAAGAGTTGCTAGCGATGTGAGCGGCAGCTACCGGGTCTGCAAAGCCTTCGCGTGGCTGGTTGTGCCGACTTCCCGCACGTAGTGGGTTGCTCAGCCCACCGCCATGCCGAACGACACCCAGCTCACCTATCGTACGCCTCATGAAGACACTGCTGCTCCGTTCACGGGTCCCCGGGAGGACCTGGGGCGGGCCGAGTTGCCGGTCGTCGGCGAGGTGACCGGGGAGGTTCGCCTCGACCGGTCGTTCCATGTTTCGGTGGATCGAAGGGTGGCGACGCTGCGGCCGGCGGGCGGGCTGGTGCTGCGCAGCGAGCCGCTGCCGACCATCGCGGTGCGGTCGGTGAACGTCGACCTGGTGGACGGGCTGGTGCGCACCGACGCGGACGGGCTCGGGGCGTTTTTTGACCGGGTCGCCACAGTGGTGCTGTGCAGCGTGCTGCGCCAGGCGCTCGGGTGGCAGCCGGGGACCAGCATGACCGAGCCGCTGGCCGAGCGACTGCCGCGCGGGCGGCGGCGGTTCCCGCGGACCAGCGTCGCGGTGGGCAAGGAGACGCGGCTCGAGCTCGATGTCGCGGGTGATGCCATCACGCTGTCGCTGTCGCGTCCGGCGATCTTGCGGTTCCTCGGGCTCCCGATGAAGCTCACCGGGCTGCGCTACGATTTCGCGACGGCGACGGTGACGTCGGAGACGAGCGGGGTCGGGCCGATCCGCCGCGGGCTCGTCAAGCTGCTGGCGTGGGGCGCGACGAGGTGGCTGCGGCCGCGGCTGCCCGCGGCGATGCGGCGCGCCGGGTATGACCTGTTCGCCGACACGCGGCGGCGCGAGAACCTGCTGGCGCTGGTCGGTCGGCTGCGCGGCGAGCCCGACAAGCCCGAGACGATGGGCGCGGGCGCGGGTCGGCCGGGGCACGAGCTGGCGCGCGCGGGCGAGGGCGACAAGGCGGGGATGCTGGGCGTCCTCTCGGGGTCGAAGGCGGCGATCGTGGCGGCGTTGCTGGCGGTGCGCATCACCACCGACGACGCGCCGGCGGCGACGCGGGTGATCATGAACATCCCCCTCGGTCCGCTGAGCCGCCTCGCGCTGTGCACGGACCGCGGCGGCGAGGTGGTGCTCGTTAAATATCCGGGCGGGGTGAGGATCGAGGCGCCGCTGGGGATCTACCTGTTCGCGGATCAATTCCCGGAGCTGGCCGAGCTGCGGCTCACCCGCGTAGACGTCGACCTGTCGCACAAGGACGACGCGGACCTCGACATTCAGACGGTGCCGCCGCTCGGGCCGGTGGCGCGCGCGTTGCTGCATCACGTGGTCGACACCAAGATCCGCCCGAAGCTGCCGAAGGAGCAGATGAACGCGGCGGGGGTGTGGGACGAGAGCTCCGATCACGTGCTGTGGCGCCACGACCTCGGCGACGACCGGCGCTTCACGGTCCGCACGCGCGGCGACGCCGAGGTGCGGGTCCGTCACACGGAGGAGGGGCTGGTGATCGAGGCGCCGGCCGGGCTCGAGGCGGTCTTCGACGGCGTGCCGGTGCCGGCGGCCAAGCTCGAGCGGATCATGTACCGCTGGGACGACGGCATGATCGAGACGGAGGGCGGCTCGGAGCTCGGGGCGTTCGGGCATACGGTGGCGGGCTCGCTGATGCGCGTGCGCGCGGCGCCCCACCTGCCGGCCGCGCTCGGGGCCAAGGTCGAGGACCAGCCCGGGCTCGACCCGGCCCAGCTCGAGAAGTTCCCGGCGGTCATCGCCGCGATCAAGCTGCCGGTGATCGGCGCGCTCGAGCTGCGGATGGACCCGAACGACACGCTGTCCGCCAGCCTCGGGCTCGCGGCGATGAACGTGCACAGCGAGCGCGGGCTGCTGTTCGTCGCGCCCGAGCTGCGCCTGGCGCTGCACATCCGCGCGGTCGACTACGACGTGGCGACGAAGGCCTTGAACATCGATGCATCGCCGGCGCCGGGGCCGTACATGACGACGCTCGGGGTGATGACCCTCGAGGCGCTGCTGTTGCCGCTGCTGCGCAAGGCGTTCCCGTCGGTCGGGGACGGCGACGCGGCGAGCAAGCGGTGGATGCTGTACGAGGGCTCGGGGGTCCATGTGTCCCTTCCGCCAGGTGCGAGCCTGACGGCGCGGCGGACCCCGGACAAACTCGAGCTCGGCGGCAGCGAGCCGATCGAGGTCGACGGGCAGGGCGGGATCGTCGCCGACTTCACCATTAACAAATTGCACTGGATCGCGGCGGACGACCGCATCGTCGTCGACAGCACGCCGAGCGCCGGGCCGCTGATGGCCGGGCTGGTCCGGCGGGTGATCGATCAAATTGTCCCCGACTTCGTGGCCCGCGGGGTCGCCGAGCGGCTGGCGCTGACGGTGCCGAAGGAGCGCGAGAAGTCGAAGGCGCCGACGATGCCGCCGCTGTTCGAGACCGAGGTCGCGTCGGTCGGGAAGATCGGGCTGTACCTCGACGCGCGCACCGGCATGACGCTGACGGTCCGGCGCGAGCAGGCGGAGCTGCGGCTCGGGGCCGGCGCGTACGTGCGGGCCGAGCGGTTCGACGCCCAGGTGGTGGTGCGCCGCGTGGTGATGACGTTCCTGCCGTTCACGCTGGCGATCGACAGCGAGCCGGGGACCGGCGAGCTCGAGGACCACCTGCTCGCCCAGGTCGCGCGCACTCTGGTGGCGCCGGTGATGCGGATGTTCTGGCCGGCGGATCGCCAGCCGCAGGCGGGCCGCGACGTGCTGCTGGCGCTCGGCGCCGACGCGGCGTGGGGGCCGATCGAGCTGTGCGTGCCGCCGGGCGGGCAGGTCGAGGTCGGCCTCGATCACGAGGGCGTGACGCTGCGCAGCGAGGCGGGGGTGTTCGTCGCCGGGGTCGACTGGCTGCCCAACGTCGGGGTCCACGCGATGCGCGTGCGCTTCGAGGACGGCGCGGTCGACCTCGAGGTCGGCGAGGTCGCCGAGCGCTTCTATCACGAGGCCGCGCCGGTCAGCGCGACCTCGACGATGATCGCGGCGAGGATGCTGCGCACGCTGGTCTCGCCGCACGTGCCGGGGTGGGCGCAGCGGCTCGGGATGCGCGTGCTGCCGCCGCCGCCGCCGCTGATGCGCGAGCCGACGCGGAAGATCGTGTGGGAGTCGCAGCTGCCGGGCGGGCTGGCGAAGATCAAGGTCGGCATGGACCCGATGGACCTGCTCGAGATCCGGGCCAGCCGGGTCGAGCTGTCGTTCACCAGCGAGCTCGGGCTGCACCTCGACCTCGAGAACCTGGGGCTGCGGCTCACCGTGTTCCATGCCCGCTACCACATGCTGAGCGGCGAGCTGCAGCTCGGCGACATGGGCCAGTTCGAGAACGCGATCGTCGAGGGGCTGGTGCGCAAGGCGCTGGCGACGGTCGACCCGACCGCGGCGCCGGCCGACGAGATCTCGCTCATCGACGTGCTCGAGCGGTTCCCGATCAACGACAAGGGCGAGCGGATCCTGTTCGGCGACAAGGTCGTTCAAATCCTCATGGACCCGGCCTCGGTGATCGTGCTGCGCGTCGGCACCGAGGGCCTGGCGATGACGGTCGACCCGCCGCTCAAGATCGACGGGCCCGCGGTCCTCAACTTCGTGTTCGGCGGGCTGCGCTACGACTTCGTCGAGGGCGAGTTCAAGCTCGACCTCAAGCACGACGGCGTGGTCTCGCGGCTGCTCTCCGGGCTGTTTAAAAAGGAGGGCGAGGGCGTGCTCAACAGCCTCCGCCCGGCCCTGCCGGCGGCCATGCGCAAGCCGGGGTACAGCCTGGCCAACGACCCGAACCCCAGCGTCACGCTCGCGGGCCTCGTCCGCACGGTCACGCGCGGGCGGCCGGCGACGCCCGGCGAGGTCAGCGCGGAGCAGAAGGCCGAAGTGGTTTGACGTCGATCACACGGGCCCGTGATCGCTCGCGTCGATGCAAGGATTTCATCCGGCATCGACGCGAAGGTCGTTCAAGGTAACGGTGACCGCGAACGAAGTTTCACCGCGCGTGGCTGGAGGATCCGATGTTTCCCGAGCAGCTCCTGAGCAAGATCACCGATATCATCTCTCGCAAGCGCCGCACGCCCGATGTCACCGAGCCGGTCCGCCAGCAGCCGCGCGCGCCGGACAACGCAGGGTTCGCGTGGCTGCTCGCCGAGGCGACGGTGTTCGACGACCGCGATCACAACAGTTGATCTGCCGGCTTTGCGCTCGCGCGACTTCAGCGTAGGATCGCCCGAATGGCGACGCGCAGACGACTCGGCGGTTTTATCCTGGCGCTCGTCGCGGCGACCGGGTGCCTGGTCAAGAATAACAGCGCCGAGTCGCCGACGATCGAGGTGTCCTCGCAGCAGCTCGCGCCCGGCGGGGCGTATGTCGCGTATGTCTACGGCTGCGCGGTGGGCTGCGACCAGATCGAGAAGGGCGACCTGGTGCTCGCGGTCGGCGGGTCACCGGTCCAGCAGACGGCCGACGTCGACACGGCGCGGCTGGCCACCGGCTCGCCGGTGCGGCTGACGGTGCACAAGCGCCGCACGGGCCAGGTGATCGAGGTGGAGATCGTGGCCAGGCCGAGCGACGCGCTGCCGCCGGTCCGCGACCTGCCGCCGTTCCGGGCGATCCTCGCGGCCGACCTCGACCGCACGCCGCAGTGGGCGCGGCGCAACCTGTACGGGCACGTCAGCCCGCAGACGATGCTCGTGCACGTCGACGGGGGGATCGTCGACGGCCGCCAGCTGGTCGGCAAGAAGCGATTGCTGGTGTTCTGGGACTGGGCGACCCGCACCGAGCAGGCCGAGGCGATCAACATCATGCGCGTGCTGCAGATGGCGCAGCGCGACCTCGCCGTGGTCGGCGTCGAGATCGCGTTCGCGCAGCTGCGGTTCCCCACCAACTCCGGGCGCCAGGCGCCGATGAACGACACGAACTTGCGGTGGTTCCACGAGCGCCACGGCCAGCCCGGCCACGAGATGCTGCCGATGTACCGCTTCCCCAACGACCTCGAGTTCAACCGGGCCCGCTCGCTCGGGATGGAGGGGTCCACGACCTACAATCAATACCTCCGGCAGCCGCCGGCGATCGTCCTGCTCGACGAGCGGGGCGTCATTCGCTGGCACTCGGAGGGGTTTCGCGAGCCGCCGCCGGACGACCCGGCGTTCGTCGACAAGGAGGATCAGTACACGATCATCCAGGCGATCGAATTCGCCAAGACGTCGCTGTGACTATTTTATGAGCGCGCCGAGGCCCGCGAGCGGGATCCAGGCCCAGTCGGGGCGGCTGCCGAGCTCGTAGGCCAGCTCGTACAGCAGCTTTTCGGCGGTGAACAATCGCAGCAGTCCGGCTCGTCGCGGGTCCGTGGCCAGCGAATCGTCGTAGCCGGCGAGGAACGCGGCGCGCATGGTCTGCTCGTGGCTCGCCTGATCCGGGCCCGGGGTGGCCACGGCGGCGGCGTAGGCGAACGAGCGCAGCATGCCGGCGACGTCGCGCAGCGGGTGGTGCTTGGCGCGGCGCTCGCTCAGGGGTCTGGCGGGCTCGCCCTCGAAGTCGAGGATTCGCCATTCGCCGTCACGGGTGCGCAGGACCTGGCCGAGGTGGTAATCGCCGTGGTGGCGGATGCGCGGGCCGACGTCGGCGACGGAGATCGGGGCGCGCAGGCGGTGCTGCAGCTCGTCGGCGGATTCGAGAATTTTAATTATCTCCGGGTGGAGCGCAGCGGGCAGGCGAGATTGGTTCGCGGCCAGGGTGGTCAGCGCATCGTGGGCCCGGGACGCGGCGGCGTCGCGCCAGCGCGCCAGGTCGGCGTCGCTCGTCGGCTCAGGGGCGAAGGCGGGGTCGGAGCTGTCGCTGGCGAGCGCGTCGTGCAGCTCGCGGGTCAGCGCGCCGAGGGCCTTCAGCTCCTCGGTGACGTCGTCGTCGGCGCGCAGGCGGGCCAACACGTGCGTCCAGCCGTCGGTGGCGCCCGGCAGGAACTCCTGGACGATGGCGGTCACGCAGCGGCCCGCGGGGCCGTCGAGGTGGGCCGCGCCGAGCAGGGCAGGGGTGCCGCGGAAGTCGGTGCACGCGGCGAGGAACCGGGCGATCTCGACGTCGGGCTGGGGCCCGGGCTCGAGCCGTCGATAGAATTTGATGATCGTCGCGCGGTCGGCGAACACGATCGAGGTGTTGCTCTGCTCGCCGCCGAGGACCTCGGAGCTGGCGCCGGGGTCCGCGAGGGCCTCGATCGACTCGAACAGCCAGCGGCTGTCGGGGCCGGTGATCGTCTGGCCGCGGGCGAACACCTCGGCGAGGCGGCGGCGGACCGCGCGGACGGTGAGCGCGTCGAACACGGGCTCGGTCGCGGTCGTGGACAGTGGCGCCTGATACACGGCGTCGCCGCCGTCGGTGAAGCGCACGCGGATGCACGCGAGCACGGCGGGCGTGGGCTCGCCGAGCAGCGGGGCGACGGCGAGCAGCTCGGCGGCGGCGACGGTCCGGCCCTTCGCGCCGAACCACCGCCGCGTGGTCAGCCAGCGGGTGAGCGCGCCCTGGTCGACGTCCGCGGGGTTCACGGGTGCGGCATCTCCTGGGCCTTGTCGTTGCGGAGCAGGCGGAACCACAGGAACGCGTAGGGCGGCAGGGTCAGCAGATATGGTTTGTCGCCGATCGGCGGGAACGGGCCCTCGCTAAACAGCTCGATCGGCGAGCAGCCGATGAAGCGCGACAGGTCGACCTCGGTGTATTGCGTGTAGCGCGACAGGTTGTTGACGCACAGCAGGGTGTTGTTCTCATACTGGCGGATGAACACCAGCACGCGCTTGTTCTCGGCGGGCAGGGCCTCCCAGGTGCCGCGGCCGAACGCCTTGTGCTCCTTGCGCACGCGGATCAGGCTGCGCATCCAGTGGAGCAGCGAGCTGGGGAACCGCTCCTGGGCCTCGACGTTGACGGCGTGGTAACTGTAGGGATTGTCGGCGATCAGCGGGGCGTACAGCGCGGCGGTGTCGCCCTGCGAGAACCCGGCGTTGCGCTCGCCGGTCCACTGCATCGGGGTGCGCACGCCGTTGCGGTCGCCGAGGTAGACGTTGTCGCCCATGCCGATCTCGTCGCCGTAATAGACGATCGGGGTGCCGGGCATCGACATGAGGAGGGCGTTCATCATCTCGATCTGGCGGCGGCCGTTGTCCATCAGCGGGGACAGGCGGCGGCGGATGCCGACATTGATGCGCATGCGCGGGTCGCGGGCGTACTCGCGGTACATGTAGTCGCGCTCCTCGTCGGTCACCATCTCGAGGGTCAGCTCGTCGTGGTTGCGCAGGAAGATCGCCCACTGGCACTGCGCCGGGATCTCCGGAGTGCGCGCCATGATCTCGACGATCGGCGTGCGGTCCTCGCGGCGCTGGGCGATGTACATCCGCGGCATCAGCGGGAAGTGGAACGCCATGTGGCACTCGTCGGTCCCGTCGCCGAAGTACGGCACGACGTCCGGCGGCCACTGGTTGGCCTCGGCGAGCAGCAGGCGGTTCTGGAACTCGTCGTCGAGCGCGGCCCGGATCTGCTTGAGCACCGCGTGCGTGCCGGGCAGGTTCTCGCAGTTGGTGCCCTCGCGCTCGATCAGGTACGGGACCGCGTCGAGGCGCAGGCCGTCGACCCCCATCGCCAGCCAGAAGCGCATCACGTCGAGCACGGCCTCGACGACCTCGGGGTTGTCGAAGTTGAGCTCGGGCTGGTGGCTGAAGAAGCGGTGCCAGAAGAACTGGCCGGCCACCGGGTCCCAGGTCCAGTTCGACTTCTCCGTGTCGGTGAAGATGATGCGCGCGTCCTTGTAGCGCTCGGCGGTGTCGCTCCACACGTACCAGTCGCGCTCGGGCGAGCCGATCGGGGCGCTCCGGGCCCGCTGGAACCACGGGTGCTGATCCGAGGTGTGGTTGATGACGAGCTCGGTGATCACCTTGATTTGGCGGCGGTGGGCCTCCTCCATGAACCGCACGAAGTCCTCGAGGGTCCCGTACTGCGGGTTGATCGCCTTGTAGTCGGCGATGTCATAGCCGTCGTCGCGCAGCGGCGACGGGTAGAACGGCAGCAGCCACAGCGCGGTGACCCCGAGCGACTGGATGTAGTCGAGCTTCTGGATCAGACCCGGGAAGTCGCCGAAGCCGTCGCGATTGCTGTCGCAGTACGACTTGACGTGGATCTGGTAGATGATCGCGTCCTTGTACCAGAGCGGGTCGTTGCTCATGCCTGGTGTCCTTGAGCGGGGTATCGGCGATCAGCAAGCGGCCGCCGCGAATCGGTGGAGCGTGCGCGACGGAGGCGGCGTGGGGGCGTGCGGGCCGGTCCGAATTATTTGCTGAGAGGTTGAGGTGGGTCCGGGCCGCCGGAGCGCGCGGCTTGCACGTGGACAAACGATCAGGTCGCGAGGCGGTCCAGCTCGGCCAGCACGTCGGCCAGCTCGCGGCTGTCGGGTTGATCGGCGCGGCGCAGGGCGGTCGCGAGGATCGACGGCAGATCGAGGGCCGAACGATCGCCGCGGGCGACCGCGTAGCGGCCAGCATAATCGGTGGCGATGCGCAGTGACCAATTGGCGTCGTCGACGGTGCCCGGGACGTTGTAGGCGTCGCGGTAGCCGAGCAGGTCGGCGAAGAAGATCATGACGTGCTCGGCCGGGCTGGCGAAGATGTCGGCGAACTTGGCCTGCGCGAGGCGGCGCGGATCGGCGGCGAGCTCGTGGGCGAGGACGTCGACGTCGGCGCCCGCGGGCGCGAGACGGCCGGCGAGGTAACGGGCCTGGGCCATGGCGGTCCCGTTGGCGTGCCAGCGCTCGACCAGGGCCCAGATCGACGGAGTGTCGTGGTTGCCGACCATGATCCAGTCGGCGGGCGCGGCGTTCTCGCTGCGGTAGACGTCGGTCTTGACGGCGAGGTCGGCCTTCTGCGTGACGCGGAAGCGGCCGAGGCCGTGGCGCTCCATCACGCGGCGCAGCGGGTAGGGCTGGGTGCTGAGCACCTCGCACAGCAGGTCGCTGCGGGCCCGCCCGTGGGCGGCGGCGGCGGCGAGGATGACGTCGAGCAGGTCGCTGTAGGCGACGACCTGCGCGTCGCCGAGGCGACGCACCCAGTCGTCGGCGTGGCGCGGGGTCGCGGGGTCGTGGCTCAGCTGATCCCGCCGGGCGATCGCGTGGGGCGCGAGCGCGGGGTGATCGGGCAGGTCCCGCGAGTCGAACAGGCGCGCGCCGGTCTGCACGGCGTGCAGCGGGTCGGGGTCGTCGGCGCGGTAGACCCACGGGCAGATCAGACCGTGCGGGTGATCGATGCGCAGGCCGTCGAACTCGCGGAGCAGCTTGTCGACGCGCGCGCCGAGGAACCGCACGGCCGGGCCCGGGCCGCCGTCCGCGACGTATTGATCGGGGTCGAGGATCGGGTAGCCCCACGGCTGGCCCGCGGGGTTGGTCCGGCTCGGCGGGGCGCCCATGCGGTAGTGGGCGAGGAACAGCCGGCGGTGGCTCCACAGGTCCTGCAGCGAGGCGCCGACCTGCAGGTCGCCGTACAGCTTGAGGCCGAGACGGCGCGACTCGGCCCGCAGCTCGTCGTGCTGGGCGTGGGCGATGTACTGCTGACACGCGAACGCGGCGAGCGCGTCGCGGTGGGTGTGCAGCAGCTCCTCGCGGCGCCGGGCGCACAGCTCGCGCTCGTCGTCGTCGGGGGAGAACAGGTGGCGGTCGACGGGGTCCGCCCAGCGGCGCCAGTCCTCGTCGCCGTGGTGGCGGGCGAGCGCGGCGAACAGGCCGTCGCGGATCAGCCAGTCGCGGTGGGCCGCGGCGAACTCGTCGTATTCGCGGAGCCGTTCGCGCGTGGCGGCGGCGACGTCGGGGGCGAGGTCGGCGAGGCGATCGCGGCGGGACAGCAGCTCGGCGGCGGCCTCGGCGAGCGCGGCGGTGTAGGCGGCGTGCACGCGGCGATGCTCGACGTGGGTGCCGGACGCGGCGCCCTCGACGACGCGCTCGCAGGTCTCGCGGCGCAGGACGCCAGCCCACCGCGGCTCCTCGGCGAGGGCGAACAGGTCGATCGACAGGCCATTGCGCGCGAACAGGGCGGCGTCGTAGGGCGAGGGGTTGCCAGCGGACGTCTGGCCCTGCGGGCCGAGCTGCACGCCGGTGAACCCGAGGCCGGCGACGAACTCGAGGAAGGCCCGCCCGCCGCGGGTGTACGGCGAGCCACGCCCGGTGTCCTCGCCCGGCGCGCACGGGAAGCTGGGGTCGTGCAGCGATATCACCAGGTCACGCTTGCCCAGCAGCGCGAGCGCACGGGCGACGATCGGGGCCTCCGGCGAATTCATGCGGAGGCGATGGTTCGCGCGGCCCGCATCGCTGTCAAGCGAACGTTCAGGCATTTGCTTCCTGCATGTGCAGCGAACCGCCGCAACACGTTCGCGTGGACACGCGGACGTTCCGGGCGAACACCATCCCCATGGATCCCACCAAACACACCCGTCCGTCCCATGATCAATACGACGTCGATCGTGACGGCCCGAGCAGCGGCGTCAACCAGGTCAACCCGAACGACACGCCGGCGA
>Ga0209174_10002542_pt1 | contig 11963 bp, 12 predicted proteins | sample JI91814BDNA_FD_187505 | JGI IMG/M metagenome (GOLD analysis project Ga0209174, IMG submission 187505) | Wastewater effluent complex algal communities from Wisconsin, to seasonally profile nutrient transformation and Carbon sequestration -... | ecosystem: Engineered > WWTP > Effluent > Algae...
TGAACCTACCAATCAGCAAAGTATCCGAAGATACTACGACTGATTTGAGCGCTGGTCTATACAGTATGCCAAATCTAGATGCGATAGACGGTAGGGCTCTCGAAGTAGTTGTTGGAGAAGTAGAAGCAAGGCTTATCCAATACGCTCTTAAAAAATTCCGTTACACAAAAACACGCGTTGCAAAGTTTCTCGGCATTAACCGCAACACTCTAGACAAACGAATCAAAGAGTTAAAGATAGAGTATTAGTTTACTTCAAAGCTTCCATCAACCGCATTGCTTGACTGAGTTGTTTTACATCATGCGTGCGGATCATGTCAATATTCTGCTGGTATAGATATAGTTCGACGGAGAGAGTGCCTGCGCCGCGGTCTTTAGGCGGAATTCCTCCGAGTAGATTTCCTATGAAGGATTTGCGGGATACGGATACCATAACTCTACCAAATCTTTTTTTGAATTCGGAAATGTTTCTTAGAACTTCTATGCTAAGAAGTGGGTCAGATCCTAGGAATAATCCCATACCGGGATCGAAGATGAGCTTTGTCTCTGGAACGCCTAATCTTTGTAAGTCGCTGATTTTTTTATCGAAGAAGCGGTAAATGGAATCCATAATTGTATTCGGCGTTAAATCGGACTTAGCCTCAGCCATGTCGCCATTATTATGAGAATACATTAAGACTAGGTCAGGCAATGAATCTTTGAAGTCTGCAAGTATGGAGAGAGATTCTTCGTCACGAAAGGAATTTATATTATTGATATAACTTACATTTGCCTCTATAGATTTGCGAATAACATAAGGCTTGTAAGTATCGACTGAAATTTTATATCCCGCTGCATGAAAGCCTTGGACTAGATTTTCTATCCTTGCCCACTCTAGCTCCGGCTCAATTTGAATCGCATTTATATTAGAGGATTGTGCGCTTATATCGATTACATGAGCACCATTTGCAATGAGTTCCATTCCTTTCTCATTTGCTTTTGTCGGATCTAAAAATTCACCTCCATCTGAAAAAGAATCAGCCGTCACATTTAAAATTCCGAATAGTATCATAGACTGAATCATAATTCAAAAACAAAGATTTTTGTATTGAAAAAAAGAGATTTTGGATAATCTTGTCAGTAAAAATTTATTTTTTGGAATTTTACTTGAATTTAAACAAAACCAAAAAGCCCTCAAGGGAAACTAAAAATTTCCGAGTTCTTCTTTTTATCTTCTCTTTATCTGCCTGCTTATTCTCTCAATCTGTATTCGCTGAAAAAAGAGCCGCAAAACTTGTAGAGTATGAACGAAAAAAAGGTGCGGTCGCAAGCTTATCTCCATCACCTGCACCTAAACCATCTAAACCAGAAGCCCCACAAATTACGAATATAGAGCGCATCTATGAAGGCAAAGACTATGTAGTCAAAGTTCGAGCCAGAAAATTTAAACAGGGTGAGTTGATGTATGTGCGTTTACTCCCAAATAGCCCCGCCGTAACTCTATCGCAACTCCAAAAATACAATCTTATCTGGATGAAAAAGAAAGTAGAAATGTTCGTCTTGAATGGTGAGTATATGGGGTTTATTCCGATTCACCCCGAATTAGATCCCGGAACTTATGATCTAGAAATTAGAACAGAAGAGCATACTGATACATATAAGGTTTGTCCTGTTCAAATTGAAGCAAGCAAGTTTAAAGAGACCCATGTTACTGAAACTCTAAAATTACCAAAACGATTTGCTCCTAAGAAAGCGTCTAGTGGCTCTATTAAATTTATTTTAGAGTGTGAGAAATTAAAACGGGCAGCCTATCAATCAGATACACAACCGCTCTTTACGCAAAACTTTCATTTGCCGTCAAAGATTAAAAAGATCACTAGTAATTTTTATGCGCGGAGAAATTATTTTACCAAGAAAGGAAAGCCACACGGAGGAATTGATATAAGAGGAGCTTCCGGTGATCCTATTCATGCAATCCAGGATGGAAAGGTTGTGATTTCTCGTCCTATGTATTTTGAGGGGATATTCACTGTTATAGACCATGGCTCCCGTATTTTCTCTCTCTACATGCATCAATCAGAAACTCTTGTGCATGAAGGAGAGAATGTTAAGCGAGGTCAACTCATCGGCAAGATTGGATCTACTGGTATGTCAACAGGTCCTCATTTACATTTGGGTCTCAAGGTGGATAACATCCTAGTAAACCCAATGTCAGTGATTCATCTTAAGATTTTTTAGTCCAGAATTCGCAGTTCGGTTTTTTCTGACAATTCCCATAGATATTTAAACGATGTCCGTGTATTGAAAAACCGTTTTCTTGTGCAACTCTTTGTTGCATATCTTCAATTTCTGGAACTACGAATTCTACAATTCTACCACAATCAGTGCAGATAATATGGTCATGATGTTCGTGACCAATGATATGCTCGTAGTATTTAAAATCTTTTCCGAAGTCATGCTCTGCTAGAAGTTTTGCTTCCACCATTATGCTTAAGATTCTATAGATAGTTGCCTTTGAGATTTCATCCCGATGATCTCGAAGTAACTCTAAGAGGCTATCTGCTGTAAAGTGCTGGTGAATCGAGAAGATAGTTTCGGCAACTAACATTCTTTGAGAGGTGACCTTTAAATCTTTCTTCTTCAAGAATTCATTGAAAATTTCCATTTCTCTTGCGATTTCTGGATTATGGTTGGTTCGATCTGCTGTTTGTTTTTTGTTCATGGTATTAATATTGTTTTCCCGTATGTTTTTCTAGTTCCTACTTCTCTCAATGCTTTAGGGGCATCTCGTAGCGGATAAGTCTTGTATACCAATGGTTTTACTTTTCCTTGCACATACCATTCATTCAATTGGTTTACACATTTCTGAATTGCCTCTGGCTTATCATTCTGGTATAGATTCCAATATACCCCCATCACGCTTATGTTATTTAATAATAACATATTGACAGCGAGAGTTGGTATTCTTCCACTTGTAAATCCTACTACTACAATTCTTCCTTCAAAGTTTGTGCATAATATTGATTTGTCGAAGGCATCTCCCCCTACCGGGTCAATGACTACATCTACTCCTCCATATTCTTTGCGAATCTTTTTAGACCATGTCGCATCATTATAGTTTAATGCTAGGTCTGCACCTAGATTGCGAATCACTTCTAATTTTTCTTCGCTTCCGGCAGTTGCATATACTTTTGCGCCTAATGCTTTGCCTATCTGAATTGCGGAGCTACCAATACCACCTGCTCCTGCGTGGACTAACATAGTTTCCCCTGCTTGTAGTTTTGCTCGAACTACGATTGCAAAGTAAGAGGATTGATAGGTAACTATAAATCCTGCTGCTTCTTCAAAGCTCATTGTATCCGGCATCGGATAAATATTCTTTTCTGCAATTGCAACTTTCTCTGCATAACCACCTAACCAGCATAAGCCCATAGCCTTATCACCAACTTTCCATTTTGTTACACCTTCCCCGACAGCAGAAATAATTCCTGCTACTTCAATGCCGGGAGAAAAGGGACGTTTGGGACGTAATTGATATTTGCCCTGAATGAGTAGCATGTCAGGAAAATTCATTCCACTTGCTTTGATATCGACTACCACTTCGCCTGCTTTAGGCGTCGGGTCTTCAACATCTTTATAAACGAGTTCTTCAGGCTCGCACCAATTTTCGGCTACATAAGCTTTCATTTTTTCAATTTGAATAAGGTAGGGATTTTTTAAAAATCTTTTTTTATTTGTCAGGCAACATTCTCATAATTAGATTTGGTGAGAATGATAAAAACATTCAATAAATTGCTGAGAAAAATAAGAAGTATGATAAATATCACCTTGATGAATAAATAGAAATTGTGAGTGATTAAACTTTTTTCCACCTAGGAATGTTTGAGGTTACATTTTTTCCGAAAAAGTTGCCAGCTTTTTTCTAATATTTCCCTTTGATTTTTATCGAGTAGGATTTGAATTACTCTTTCTTTGCTGTTTGCATTTTCTAGGAAGAGAATAAACCAAGACGAAATTAGGTAAACTTCTTCTCTTTTCTTTTTATCATTTGCTAATAGATTTTTTCCGATAGTAGAAATCAATTCCTGAAAATTCAATTTGCAATAACTGCTCACATCTCTGTTTAGAATTGTTCCAAAAGGATAATGTAAATAACAAAATCCTTCTTCTAAACCCCGTGGAATTTTGTTGAGTCCATCTGCTCTTGAATGAAAAGAAGCGTGACAGGATTCGTGGGAGATAATTGTGATTAGCCTGTCTTCGATTAAAGTTTTAGGAGTCAATAAGAAGTAGAATCTTCCCGACTCTGAGTCAAAGACCGCAGCAGTAAAAGAAGCCATTCCTGTATTTGTTCTAAATCTGATTGCCTCGGTGTAAATTTCTACTCGCAGAGGATACTGAGTCTTTGCTCCTAACTCTTGAAATGTTTTTGGATAGTATTTCAGAAATAAATTGTGAAATTTTTCTAGATGATTGTCATTTACTCTTTCGTCATGATAGATATAATTAATTTGATCCTTCTGAAATTGAATTGGATGAGCAGAAATAAAAAGAGGAAGAAGGAGAAGTATTTTCACGCAAAGACGCAGAGGCACAAAGTTTTTTTTGGAAGTCAGGAAATATCGAAAACGATAGTGATTGTGGGAATAAATTATACTTCTAAAACTCTTAGCGACTTTGCGCCTTTGCGTGAAACCAAAGCAATACACGGAAAGTTTTAGCTTAAAAGCATTAAAGCTCACTTTGTCATACTCTCTTTGGGGCTAATCCTTGTTTTCTTTAACTCAGTTTTAGGGAAATAGAATTCTAGAATTTCTGAGTGTGATTTACCATTAGCCGCTAAGCTCTTAGCTCCCCATTGACATAGGCCGATCCCATGTCCTAATCCTTTCCCTTGGAATCTATAATGGTTGCCTGTTTTTATGATGGTGAAGTAATTGCTTTTGATTTTATTCCAACCTAGAAGCTTACCTGCCTTAGTTGAGAAAGTAGAAATGGAAACAGTTTTCTCTTCTCGGGTTGCCTCAGTATATTGTAAGCTTGCGACTCTTCCTTCTTTTGTTTTGGTTTGTAAAGATGCCAAGTTGTGAACCCCCAGAATTTCTTCCAATTCTTCAGTAGATAAAATTGTTTCCCAATTGGAATGGGGGGAATCTTTGCAGTTTGTATTCTCTCCATCATTTCCTCTTCTATAATGAGAAGAAATTTCGTGCTTAGACCAAAACACTTCTGGTCCTGATAGTCTCCCGCCACAGGTAGAATGAAAGTATCCTCTCACAGGCTCTTTCCCGGATAGGATTATTTCAGGATAAAGAGAAGGCTTATTTACATTACCAGCAAAGTGAATGCAGTGAGTTAAATCACAAAAATCATAGGATTCGTTTTTGTGTCTTTGCCTTTCGTTTGCAATGTATGTGCGGATGACAATTTCTTGCGAAGCAATGAGAGCATTCTTTGCTTGCTCGGAAATGGATTTATCCAAAAGTAGTTCTCCTAGTTCAGAGTAGGTAGAGGAACTAACGTATTCTTCTAATGGTAAAGTTAAAACAAGGAGAATTCTTTTGTCCTTTGCATAGAGTTCTAGGTTTCCTTTATAAGAGCGGCTGATTTGATTCTTATTAGAAATAGCTTTGATTGTAAATTCTTGATTGGAACGAAGAAGAATATGATCTCCTTGTATCTTTTCCGTTGGATGTGAGAATAAAAGTTTCTCATTTTGAAGTTTGATATTCCAATTGCCTTGCGTAAGAGTCTTGTCTTTTCCCTGGTAGAGTATACGCGTGTTATCCGCTACTTGAACCTGCAACTCTGTAATAGAATGCTTTGCAAAAATTCCAATTCTTACTTCTTCTGTAAATGCTGGATAACTGGTTATAAAGAGGATAAATAAAAGAAGCCGCATACCCCGCCGCCGACAAAGTAGGTAACAGTAGAAAGAAGGAATAGGATAAACTTCTGCCCTGTCGTCAATTCGTTATTAACCACTACAACAATTGCCGGTATCATCGATGCTATAAAGAGCAGAAATAACACGCCAATTAAATGATCCCTCATTCCAAGAAAGTAAATGATTCCACTAATTGCAATTAGACCGAGTGCTAATTGCCAGTAAGTTAATTCAACCGGTGGATTCCAAGAACGATTTATTAATTTTATCACGGAGGAAAAAACAAGAAAGGTAAATACAGGTGCTCCGAAAACAAATGGATTCGTGATTAGCTCGGAATAATCTCCATGTGCATAAAGAGCAAACTGCGTAAAAAAGAAAGCGGTTAGGAAAAGATAGAATTTTGGAATTGTCTGTTTAATGTTTACTTGCATTTTTACTCCGATGGAAAATACAATCTCTAGCATCTATTTTTTTAAAAGTGTTTTTGTTAGCCTAAGCAATGCATCCTAAATTAAAAGTCTTATTCCTTTGCAGCCAAAATAAAAAAAGAAGCCCGACGGCAGAGGAAATTTACAGTGCATTGGATTCTTTGGAAGTGAGATCGGCGGGGATAAACAAAGGTGCTGTTTATTCATTGGAGTCCGAGGATATTGAGTGGGCGGATATAATTTTTGTTATGGAAAAGAAGCATTTAGAAAACTTATATCGGAAATATCCTATTTTTACTAAAAACAAAAGGGTTATCAACCTTAGTATTCCTGATAAATATGCATTCATGGATAAAACCTTAATTAAAGTTTTGCGGCAAAAGGTAGATAAATATGTATTGTAAAGATTTTCAGGTTCTATCTAGTATATTATACGAGGGAGCAAATATGAATTTCGATGATATGATTTTTTCTAAATTTGATTTTAGTGGGGTTCAGAAAGATGCATTGATTCCTCTTATAGAAGCTTTGATTAGTTTTTCAGATAAGACGAGAAAGCAGGGACTACTGAGTCTTGAAGATGATTTAAGTATGGTAAAAGATCCATTTTTAAAAATGGGTTTGCAACTTATCATTGATGGAACTGACCCCGAGCTAGTAGAAGAAATTCTAGAGAGAATAATTTTGTTCTCAAATGCAACTACGGAAAGAATTTTAGAATACTGTATTATGCGAACTGGCATTTTAGGAATTCAAACAGGGAATAATCCGCATTTGCTGCATCATCAACTCTATGCTTATATTGGACTTGAATTCATCGAAGAGTATTTGAATCAAATAGACTCTCATCCCACTGTGAGGGAAATGGTTGTTAATTCCAACTTCATTCCTTTGGATATTTCCATTGAGTTTAATACCTTGTTCACCCGTATGGACGATCTTTCGATTCAAAGGATGCTTCGTGAAATTGACATTACCGTTCTAGTATATGCGCTTTCCAATTCTAGTTTGGAATGCGAAAGTAAAATACTAAAAAATATTTCTTCTCGCGCGGCTTATATGCTGACCGAAGATAGGCAGATACTCAGTATTAGCCTTGAAGACTGTATTGAAAACCAAAAAATGATTATTGATCTCTATGAAAAATTAGTTGAGATGGGAGAAATCATCGGAACAGAAGAGTAAATATCTACTTTCTTTTTACGGGGGGCTTTTTCGCAGAAGCATCAAAGCGAATCTGCTTCCCATATTGAAAAACCTGTTCTATTTGAAAGAGAGTATCCAGATTTTTTACTGGATTTTCTTTTAAGACTAGTAGGTTTGCCTCTCCACCTGTGGCTAATGTTCCGTCATACGCTCCACCCAAGTAAATGCATGAATTCTTGGTTGGAATTAAAAATAAATCTTCTTGTATACCCAAAGCCTTTGCAAAAATTTTAAGCTCTTGAATCCCGCTTATACCCGGTAGGGAAAGATGATTTCCGGTTCCACTTCCCAAGATGAGTTTTCCTTTTAAAATAGGATTTTTCCGAATGAATTTTAAGAAGGAGGAATAATTGGATTTTCTATTTTCTAGTTCTCGTTCTTCTATTTTTACTTTTAATGCTGCTTCGTAATAGGAGGAATAATTATCTAGAAAGAATTTACTTTTTTTCTTTAAGAAGGCTAATTCTAATAAGCCTTCCCCTACCTCTGTTGAGTCTAGCTGCATATTGCGATAAACATTTAACAGCGGGATTAAGTTTAATTCTTGGACATGCTGCTTTGCAATCTCGCCTTGCATTTCAAAAAGAATAGGATGCGCCAAATACCGATTACCTCCAATCAAAGCATCTAGAATCGAAATTCGATCTGCGAAGGTATGAATGGTTAGAATTTTATTTTTTTCATTTGCGTCTATTCGCAATTCGTGGAGAAATTCTGAATCAAAAGAAAAAATGGAATCCTCATTGTAGCGATTAAAGATGTGAATTGTTTTTTCCTGTTTTGCTAACTGGGTTTGAAATTCTTTTAGAGTAGAATCTCTATTATCCGCAGAGAAATAAAGTAGATCAGAAATTTCTTTGTTCTCCACACTTTTAGGAATGAGAGGTCTATTAGAAATGGTAATTCTAGGACCTATCATCTTTCCTGAATCAATTTCAGATTTGATTTTATGAATCCAGGGACCGTCTGCGATAGATTGAACATGTGTAAATCCATGGTAGAGTAGGGATTTGAGGGAAGTCTTAATTCCTGCTAGATTGGTTTGTCCGCCGGTAGAGTCTGCTCCAAAATTTACATAGGCATCGCAGAAAGATGGCAATACGTAGCGAATATTATCCTTCTGCTTACTCTCTGTTATCCGCGAGAGAAATCCGTTTTCGATATATAAATCACTGACTTCGCTAAAGCTTGCATTTGGTTTTAAATAGCGAACTCCGCGAATTACTTCTTCTGCAAATAAAGAATTTAGGGAGATAAAAAGAATAAGAAATAAAATAAATTGATTCATGATTTAGATTTCAACAAAGTATGCCTTCTCAAAAGAATCAAGTTATTTCTTGCTGCACTTCTAGAGGCTCCGCCATAGCCGTATTTAAAAAAGAGAGGCTTGGCTTTTGTCTCATAGATTTTCTTTAAATCCTCTTGCGTGAACTTTTGTGATTCTGTTCTGACATTTCCTTTTTCAGATTTAAACATATTTGCTTCTTTCGGCACATAGCGAATGCTGAGACGTCGGGTATAGCTTCCAAAAACTTGTATCTCCCAATCCTGGCTTGGAAAATTTCGTATCGGTATACCGGAATCATCCTCTACTACCATATCTGATTTGGAAATGATTGAGTTTACAAAGCCTTGGTATTTTTCTAAGTGCATGAGATAGATGGCTGACTTCATAACAAGGTTTAATCTTTTTTGTTTGGAGAGAAATCTTCCTTCTATGGAGGAATTGTCTGCTGAGTTTTGATTCACAAATAGTTTTAAAAAAAACAATTCTCTAAGTTTTGGATTATACTTCGAGTGGAAAATGATTCTTATCCCCTGGTAGGCTTCCGGTGAATCATTGACTTCATTTTGTGTGATTTCCCTAAAGGATCCATCACTTGTCAAAGAGATTCTTTGTAGATCATCTATTTCAAAGCCAAGACGTTTTAGAAAAACAAGTAATACAGGAGCGACTCCTGGAAAGTATTTGTTGGAAAATTTCTTAGCCATTAATATGGTTGTGAAGTAATTCTGGACTGCGATTTGGTTAAGGCTTGCGTCTAACGTATAAAAAGCATTTTTTAGTTCTGCTGGTTTATAAAGAATCGGATCATTGACATAGCCGGGAGTTTCGAGTCCGATCATGATATAACGTGGCGCCGTAGGATAGAAATGATAAAGGTTAATGAAATCAGCGCCACTCAAAGGGTAAAGTGCGGTATTACCCTTATTAGCCTCTGGAAGATATTCTTTAGACCAATTTGTTACATGATGAATATAATTATTGTTTATTTTGTTCCAGGCATTATCCATAGAACGAGCATAAGCTTGATAATAATTCAAATTGGTTAGAGGTAAAAAACGATTATTCTCTTCGAGTGGAATTCCTGCCAGATAGGAAGATAATTCATTCCAGTAAGATTTGTCTTCTGTGTTTAGCTTGACTTCTATTTCCTCGCCCGAGGTGCAAAAGGAAATTAGGAAAATGATGAGTATTCGCAAATGAAAAGAAATTCTTTTTTTAAGTTGATATTCCATAAAGAAAAATAGCCTCGAAGTATTTAAAGTCTTAATAAAAACTACTTCTTTTTTTCCGTTTCATAGATTGGAATAATTCCATTTTTCGGGATTAAAGAATTGCGAATTAATTCAAAATCGTGTAGAGTTAAAACTTCTAAGCGGTTATTCTTCTTTTGGATTTCGGAAAGTCTATCAATAAATTTTTTATTATTGGAAATGCTATAGGCAGCCTTGGATCCAAGTCCAATTCCATCTAAGCATTCTTTCGCAAAGTAGCATTCATCCCCTGTGATTACGAATTCCTTGTTGTCTGTTTTGATGTGCACAAATTGGGAACCGATTGTGTGTCCACCCGAGAAGAAGACTGAAATTTCAGGGCTGAAATAGTAATTGCTATCAACCTTTACTATCTTGTTTCTTAATTTTCGAACCTCAAAGATTTTTTCAAATTGTTTGTATTCATCGGAACGTTCAAACACTTCCAGTTCTTTCGTGTTGATATAAATTTTAGCATTCGGAAAATGATGTGCACTACCGATATGATCGAAATGACTGTGCGTAAGGATAATGTCTGTTACCTGCATATAGTCTATTCCTGCATTTCGTAAGAGGAGAGTAGGGGATTTATAATCTGAAATTTGAAAAGAGGAAATATACTTTTTATTAGTAAATCCAGTATCTACGAGTATGATTTGTTTATCGGTTTGGATAAGATAGAATAGCCAGAGAATTGTTTTATTCTTTGTTCCATCATTTACATTTAGTAATTCACTTGGATAGGTGCTTCTTCCATACACAAGGGCATGGATACTTCTAATTTCATCGTCAGCGAAAATTGAGGTAATAAAAAAGGCAAAAATAAAAACTAAATACTTCATGATGTTAATTTGGATTTTAAAAGCATTCCTAATTTTGTAAAGCAAATTAGATTTCATAGAAAAGTTGATAGTATTGAGCTTTTATTCCATTGCTTGTAAATTCCATTTTCCCTGAATTTCAGTCAATTTCTTAGTAAAAGGTTGCAAAAAATGCAAAGGGCGTTTGTATTAACTGATAGGTAATCTACAATGAAATATTTTTCCATTTTGACAGTTCTCATTTTTATTAGCTGTTTGTCGGCTAAAAAATCTCCTTTTGATATAAGCAGTCCCGGCATAGGAATGGGAATGGGATTCGCACTTGTATTTGGAAGTAGCTCGAATTCCCAAACAAACACTACCGGTAATACGACTACTACGACAACAACTACTCCAACAAATACCGGCGATACAACTTCACCAACAGGGACAGTTACAAATTTGAAATCCAAAGGGACATTGGACGTTGGATTATTGATTGGCACCGCTAGCGACAACGTGGGAGTAGCCTCAGTAGAAGTGCAGATTAATTCTGGAAGTTATACTGCGGCAACGACTTTAACAAATTCAACGACAGTAACTGGAACTAAAGACTGGACTTATAAAATACCTGTAACGGCTAAGTGGACGTATGCGTTCACGAATACAGTCAATGTTCGCATTACAGACACTAACGGCAACACAACCGTAAACGCTATGACCTCAGTTCAGAAAGGAGAGAATCGGGATATTAATGGAGATGGATTTATTGACCTAGTAGTAGGTGCACCAACTTTTGGTGGTGATAACGGAAGAGTGTATGTATTTAACGGGAGTGCAACAGGCATTAGCCAGACATCTGTATCGAATGCAAGCCAGACTTTTACTGGAACTGCCGGAAGAAAATTTGGTTCGTCCGTTGCTATGACGGATATTAATGGAGACGGGTTTGCGGATATGGTGGTTTGTGAGTTTTTGGCGGCAGGGACAAACTCATCTTTCTATTATTTAGGCAGCAGTAGCGGCTTTGGAAGTAAAAATACAATTATTCAAGTTAATAGCACTGAATATTGTAGAGCAATGGTAGTGGGTGATTTTAATAATGATGGATATGGGGATGTGG
>Ga0209174_10002544_pt1 | contig 11957 bp, 10 predicted proteins | sample JI91814BDNA_FD_187505 | JGI IMG/M metagenome (GOLD analysis project Ga0209174, IMG submission 187505) | Wastewater effluent complex algal communities from Wisconsin, to seasonally profile nutrient transformation and Carbon sequestration -... | ecosystem: Engineered > WWTP > Effluent > Algae...
AAATAATTTATTACAAAATAAAGTAATTATGTCGCATTTTTTAATTACTTAAAATATTTTTAACTTTTTATCGCCACAAACAAAAACATTATATATACACATATATATATATATATATATATATATGTTAAGAAAAAGGTTTTTTTTATTTTACAAAATAATCTTAACTATTTTTTTGTGATTATTGATGTAAAATAATGTTCGTAATAAAAAAAAATACAACAACACCAGAGCCTATTTTTTTGCGTTACTATAACCACCACCTTTTTTTTATTATATTAATATAAAATGAGGCTTGTTACACAAACCGCGAAATCGTCAGACAACACAATTCTAACTTTTTTATTATACACCACAGTTATTATAGAAATAATTTTCGCGGGATGTTTCGCGGGTTTTATTGTAAAATCATAGAGAGAACCGCGAAAATGGGCGTTGTATACCGCGAAAGTGGGTGAACTATCCCGCGAAAAGCGATGTTTTGAATGGAGCCCGCGAAAAAATTCATCAAAAATAAAAATATTTATTTTTTTGTTTTTTTTCCAATTTTTTTCCAAAAATTTTTTTCCAAAAAAAATTATAAAAATTTTTTCAAAAAATAAAAATGAAAATCTCGAAAAAAAAATATTTTTTTTCTAAAATAATTTTTTGTCATTTTTTTCGCGGGCTCCATTCAAAATAGCACTTTTCGCGGGCTAACTCACCCACTTTCGCGGGATACATCGCCCATTTTCGCGGTTCTCCTTATGATTTTATGCTAGAACCCGCGAAATCATCAGGCTACACAATTCTAACTTTTTTATCATATACCATAGTTGCCATAGAAATATTTTTTCGCGGGATGTTTCGCGGGTTCTATCATAAAATCATAAGGAGAACCGCGAAAATGGGTAATGTATACCGCGAAATTGGGTGAACTATCCCGCGAAAAGTGTTGTTTTGAATGGAGCCCGCGAAATTTTCACCAAAAATAAAAATATTTATTTTTTTGTTTTTTCCAATTTTTTTCCCAAAATTTTTTCCAAAAAAAAATCATAAAATTTTTTTCAAAAAATAAAAATGAAAATCTTGAAAAAAAATATTTTTTTTTCTAAAATAATTTTTGTCATTTTTTTTCGCGGGCTCCATTCAAAACAACACTTTTCGCGGGATAGTTCACCCAATTTCGCGGTATACATTACCCATTTTCGCGGTTCTCCTTATGATTTTATGATAGAACCCGCGAAACATCCCGCGAAAAAATTATGCTCAGCAAAAAGTAAGGGCTCTGTTGAAATAACGTGATGTAAAACATAAAATATCAATAAATGAGTTTCCATCGTTATAAACACATTTATTTTAACAAAATAAATTTTAAAAAAAAAAGAGTTAAATTTAATAATATACATCAAGATTTTTTTTTTTTGAAATTGGAAATCTTTTGGAAATTCAATGAATTAATTTTCTTTTAAGGAAAAAAGTTGTTGTTATTTTATTATGTTAAAATTATATATTTATTTTATACGTTTTCTATAATTTTTATTTTAATATTTTTTTTTGATTATTTCTTCAACAGAAGAATAATAATAAAGTGTTTTACCAAGTGAAGCTTTTTTTTTTTTTTTTTTTTTTTTTTTTTTTTTTTTTTTTTTCTTAATAAACTTTACATCTAATATAGGTATTTATCTATATAAATGAATTTTTATAAAATCAATAAATACCCCATGTGGAACATAAAAATTATAATCAAATAATTGACATAATAATGTTTCATTTAATAGATATTTATTATTTGGTAATCCCCCTATTTCATGTAATAAATTTGATTCAATTATGTAATCCTCATTCATTTTCAATGATAAACAAATTAATCCAAACAAAATAGTATGCATATTTTTTTTGTTTATATATATAAAATTAGATCTTTTTTGTTGCATATCTAAAAAACATATTGCATATACAAATATTTTAAATCCAAATGACATATTTTCCATAAATGAAATAATTGTTGAATTTTTTTTTTCTTTTTCTTCACTCGATCTTGAACAATAAATATTTTTATAATAATAAAAATTCCATTCGTTAAACAAACTTATTATTCTTATAATATATTCAATCATATTAATACTAGGTGTTTTTTCCATTTCTAAATTTTTTAATATATTATTTTTGTTATTTATTTTAACTCCATAAAAATTTTCTTTATATTTTCTATAATTAATATTATTATCATCATCATTAAATTGTACAAATCTAAGATAAAATTCTGTTAATTTTTGAATTAATAATATTTCATCATCATGAATAAAATTCTCATAACGTGGTGATTTTTTTGCTTTTGGTGAAATTTCTAATAAATCAATATGATTTATTATATTTTTATAATCATAAATAAAACAATCATCATCATAATTTTTCTCTAAATTTTCATCAAAGCTACATGATCTTATTATTATAAGATCATTATCATTATTTTCTATATAACTATTTCCAAATACTGTTATAATATTTTTTTTATAATCATCATTTTTTTTTTCTTCAAATGTATCAATTTTTGGATTTTTATTCATATTATTATTATTATATTTTTTTTTTAAAAAATAAATTAATTCTAATTTTTTTGTTTCATAGAATGATTCACTATCAGACCCATCATTATGGGTATTATTAATAATATTATCGTTATAAAATTTTTTGTTTAAAAAAGAATTTAAATATTTTAATTTTTCATTTGATTTATACGAAAATAGGAAACTTGTTTTTTCGTTTTTTTTTAAATTATTATCATCTCTTCTTTTGTTAACAATTTTATTAAAATTTGTTTTTATATTTTTATTATTCCAAGGCCAATAACTAGAACTATATGATGGAAAACTATTCATTTTATTTGATATTTTTTTTAAATTATTAAAAAAAAATATTAATTTTACTTTTTTTTTTTGTTTATTTGTTTGTATGTTAAAATTTTTAAAAAAAAAATTGATGACCAATATTAAAGAAGAAAATTTTACTATTTTATTTTATTTTTTTTGAATATAATATTATTATTTTTGTTTTGTTGTTTGTATATATATATATTTTTTTTTCTTTGGATGTGTCGTTGATGAAACAAAAAAAATAATTACCCTATATATGTATATATACATATTTTTTTTTGGGGAAATATTGAATCTGTACAATATATGGCACAGATATATAAAACGAAGTAAGAAAATTATGTTGCGCAAAGACAAACATTAAAAAAAAGACAAATTACATTAAAAAAAATAATTTTATTTTCGTGAAGCATATACATGCACACATACAACCTATAAAATTATTTTTCCAAAACATTTTTTGCAGATATTTTTCCCTTGTTTAACACGAAGAAACTTGCGAACAGCATTCCAATTTAATTCCATTGATTTATACAATCCAAAAGGTATTATTTTTATGTATCTCTTTTTCAAACAGCACTTTTGGTTTACTATTGAATTTTCACCATCATCTTCATGATGATATTCACCACTATAGTCATAACGACCTTTTTTATATTTTTCATCATCACCTTCGTAATGGCCTGATTCATATCCTTTTATTAATAAATTTAAGTTATCCAAATAAGAGATCGATGCCTTTTCATTATAAAAATCTGGTTGTGTTAGATAAATTCCAATCGAAAGGTTGTTTTTAGAATCAGAAAACAAGTCAAATATTATTTGAATGTCATTAAGAAGTGTTATATTTGACATTTCAAAATATTTATGCTCATGTCCAAATACATCACAATACAAAGTATACATTTCATCGGGTATATCATATATTTTATATGTTGATACATTATCAACTAATATATTCACTATGTATTCCGTAAAATTCGCTATATTAAGCACTAAATCATTATTCATGATCCTGAAGATTTTACAAAAAAAAAAGGAAATTTTTATGTGACAAAGTTAAAAATTATTTTTTTTTTTGTGTTTATTATTTTTTTATATGACAAAATAAAAAAAAAATATGGTATCAAAAAAAATACATATATAATAATAATAATAAAATTAATAAAATTCTAATTTACTTTTTTAGGATATATTGCGCCATTTTTATATTCTACTTTTCTTTTTTTATTTTTTTTATTGTAATTAATTTTTTCATATTCGCTTTCATCATCATTGTCGTTTTTATGATTATCATCATCATCATTACTGTCATTATTGTTGTCACCTTTATTTTTAGAATTATTATTTAATAATGATTTATCATAAGATATACCATATGATTTTAATACAATATCTTGACACATATCAATTGGAATAATACCTTTTTCATATAAATCAATAATAATTTCTGGAGGAACATTTTTAGATTCAGAAAAAGTAAAATTAACACTTGAACCTCTATATTTACCAGATTTTTTACTTGAAAAAATACCAAATTTTAAATCTTCACATATTTCATATAATATATTTTGAAATTCTTTTATTGAATCATTAAATCTTTCAAGTTCAGAACTTGTTATATTTGAAATATTATGAGATCCTATTCCACCTTTTGAGCTATTCATAAATTCTCTACATAATAATGCTGCTGGTATACCAAATTGTAAAAGTATTTTATTCATCAATAAAATTTCAAAATCTAATAAATCATGTTGAGGTCTTGGTGCTACAAGAGATGAATCAAGTAATCTATAATGTTTAGGTATCCAAAATGTATTATTTTCAACATTTTGTTTATAATTAAATGTAGTTAAATAATTATCACCTAATAATTTAGCATTTTCACTAGTTTTTAATTTATTACCATCAGAGGATGAATTTTTAGAATTATTAAAAGCTTCAGATAAACCATCTGAATTTGGTAAATCAATATTTGAAATATAATTTTGTTGATCTTTTACTATTTCTGAATTTAAATTACCTAATAAACCCATAGTTTTATCGAGATTATTTGTTTCATTATTATTATTATTATTTAAATAATATTCATAAGGATCTTCAAATAAACCTCCAATACCACCTTTTTCAATATATTCTAACATTTTTCTATGACCATATATATCATCATCATAATTATCATTATTATTATTATTAAAATTTTCTTTAATTGAGCTTGGACCTACAATTTGTGGTAATATTGTTGAAGCATAATCAACACCATAACCAGAAAATGTAGGTCTTTTTATTTCAGATGATATAATTTTTTCACTACTATTATTACTACTCATTTTTTTAACAATTTCTTGAAAATTTTTATCAAGAGGATCAATGCCATTAAACATTATCATTCTTCTTAATTGAAATTCTCTTTCTAATTCAGGTTCTAATTCTCTTGGACCAAGTTTTTCAAGCATAACAGGTGGTTTAGAATTTTGTAAAGTTGCATCTTTATGGGCTTTTTTCATAATATCTAATTCTAAACAATCTTTAATTAAATTATGAACTAAACTTCTATGTTGTCCATTTATACATGAAGGTTCAGAACCTGTAGCAAAATAATAATGACATGTATCATCATCATCTTCATCATCATCTTCATCAGAAGTTGAACTATAAGTATCAATAGTTTTATTATCATCATTATCATCATCATCATCGTCGTCGTTATTATTATTATTATCAATTTTTTTATTATTATTTTGTGATGTTAAAATATCATTATTTATTGATATATTATTTATATTATCGTTATTGGTAATATTATTTATATTATTTTGTTTATCAATAAAATTATCATCAATATTATTTATGTTATTATTATTATTTTCATAATCTATATTATTATTATTTAATAATGTTACATTATTATTATTATTTTTTTCATTATTATTATTATTTTTTTTTAAAAGAGAAACAACTTCAAATGATATATCTTCTTTTTCATTTATAACAACAAATAATTTAAATAATTGTCTATGTTTAATAAAAGGAACTCTTATAATTGTACTTTCAATTGAATTTGTATCATTATCATAAAATTCAAAACTTTTTTTTTTATATTTCCATATAACATAAGAATAAGTAAAATAACTTTTAAGAGCATCTTTCATAAAAGAAACAATAATATTATATAAACATAAACCTAATGAATTTATAAAAAAATTATTTTTTTTATTTTTATTTAATTTTTTAGGATAAACTTCTTTTTCATTTAAAAAAATTGTAAATGAATTTCCAAATAAATGATTAATTATAACTTTAAAACATCCTTGAATATACATATTTTTTTGAAATTGATTTTCTAATATTGAAGCTTCTATTTGATTAACCTCTTTTTTAGAAATAATTTTTATACCATTATTATTTTTTTCGTTAAGATTTTTTAAATTTTTTTTTTTGTTTTCATTATAATTTTGTTCATAAATATTTTTTTCAAATGACTTATTTATTGAAGTATTAATTGAATCATCAATTGGAATATATGATGATTTATTTCTATTGTTATTAAATAAATTATCACTATACATAATGTTATTTTTATTTATTATATATATATATATATATATATATATATATATATATATATATATAATAATAATAATAAATATATATTCAAAAATAAATAAATAAAAATTTGTTTTATTAAATTTATTTGTGTATATTTATAAATTATGTGTATATATTTATATATATGTACATAAGGATATACATAGGTATGTGCACATATATATATATATATATATATACGTGATAAAAAAAAATAATTAAACATAAAATTTACATACATATATATATATATATATATAATTTTTATTTTATCATTATAAAATAAAAAATAACGAATAACAACATGGGGGTATTATTTTCCCATATTTTTTTTTGGTTTTCAAATTCAAGCAAAAAAAATAATTCCATTATTTTAAATAATGATGAAAATATTAGAATTCTTAGTAAAGATATTAATGAAGCTCTTGCAGTAAGAGAATTTACAAAATGCTCAGGTTTTAATTGTCCAAATAAACCAATAGTTATGAAAAAAGAAGATGTTTATTTTTTGTATGTATATTATTGTTATTTTTATATAAAATTATTATTGATTTTATAATTAGAACAAAAATGATTATTGATGAAGTTATGGAGTTATGTTCAACAGTTTCAGATTCTGAAGAAACAATAAATTATATAAAATCAATTGTTGATAATTCTAAAAAATTACCATTGATAAAATATGATTATAATGATATTATGGATGATGATTATATAAATAAATGTTCTGATCAAGCAGATGCAATGGTTGATATATATTATTATTGTTTAAATGCAGCATCAAAACAAGGTTTTAATTTAAATCCAATATTTTGGGAAGTTCATTATTCAAATATGTCTAAAAAAGATCCATTAACAGGTCTTTTTAATAAAAGATCTGATGGTAAAATATTAAAACCTATTGGATGGATGCCTCCTGATATAAAAAAAGAAATAAAATTTCAATTACAAAATGGTTCATTTTAAAATAATATATATATATATATATATATATATAAATTTTTTTTTATATTTTATTTGATGATTTTGTTGGATAATTTGTTTTAAGTTCAATATTTCTTTCAACTAAAGGAATTTTTAAATATTCATTTAATTTATCAGTATATAAAAAACTTTCATAAAAAAAGAAATTAACATATAATTTAGTTAAATTTGTATTTTTTATCAAAGATAATATAATATCAGCATCTTTTTTATTTTCTATATTTCCATCTAAAACAAGAGATTTTATTTCTTTTCCATTTAAAACATCATATAAATTTTCAATATTTAATACTGAAAAAAATTTATTATTTTCTATTTTCAAAGTTTTAATAGATTCATGATTTTGAATATATTTTAAAAATAAATCCCAAAAAAAATTTATAATTTTTTTTTTAAAATTGATATTTGATGAAATATATATTTTATTAAATATATATTTATTATTATTTTTATCTGAAAAATAATTAAATAAAATAATAAATAAAATAAACGAAAAATCAAATAAATCATCTTTTGATCCTTTATTTATAGAATGATTTCCAAATTGAAAATTATTATCTTTAGTAAATAATCCAGATGGTTTTGAGTTATTATTAAATAATCCAAATGATTGTGAGTTATTATTATTATTAAATGATCCAAACGATCCAAATGATTGTGAGTTATTATTATTAAATGATCCAAATGATTGTGAATTAATATTATTAAATGATCCAAATGATTGTGAATTAATATTATTAAATGATCCAAATGATGATGATGAAGTATTATCATTAGATAATCCAAATAATGAATAAATATTATTATTATTGGTGTTAGATAATCCAAAACCTATTGATGTATAATTATTTAATCCAAATATTGTTGTATTATCATTTTTTTTTAAATAATTGTAATTTTTTGTTGTTTCTGTTGTTGTAAAAAAAGAATATTCTAAATCATGATCTTCATTTATTCCACTTTTTAAAGAAAAATAAATTTTTTCTAATATATTATATTCATCTATTAATGAAGGAAATAAAATATTAAAAACTTTTTTAATATTTAATTGTATTTCATCATTAGTTTTTGAATTATTAGTATTATTTAAAATAGAATTAAGAATATCTTCCAAAAATAATTTAATTAATAATTTTTCATTATTATTATTAATAGATATATCTATATCTAAACAATAAAAAACTAATTCTCCAAACATTACAAAAGAATTTAATAATTTATCACATATAATTAATTTTCCAATTTCATTATTTTTAATTAATGAATAAATATTTAATAACCCCGGTAATTCAGATATTGTTTTTGATAAATTTAAATCTTCTTTTTTTTTTATCAAAGAAATTAAATTTTTAATAAATTTAAAATAATTTGAAAAATCATGTTTATTATTATAACGATTTTTATTAAAATTTTCATCATCACAAGATTTTACAAATAAAGTACTATTTGAACATCTTTTACAATTTCCATGACATGTTTTTATACATCCTAAATGTATATTTCCAAGTTCTTGTAACCCTTCTATTTCAGATAAAGTATCATATTTTTTACACTCATCAATAAAATTATTTGCAATATCATAATTAATATAATAATTATCATCACTAATTATATTTTCACAAAAAATATTTATATTATTTTTATAAAAAAATTTGTTTATATTAAATAAATTCATAAATATAAATAAATTTTTTATATCATATGGTGAATAAATAGACCATATTTCTAATGAACAATTTATTAATTTTGATAATATAATATCATTTATATTACTTTTTTCAAAAAAATAAATAATATTTTCAATTAATTTATCCAATAAAAAAACTGAAGAAAATGATAGATTATTTATTTTTATATTAGAAAAAATGTCTAAAATTTTTTCTTTTTCAAATATACAAGATATTTCAAATTTTAATTTTTTATTTTCACTATTTGGTGATAAAAAAAAATTATTTAATTCATTATTTAAACTATTTACATCTTCATAAAATGAAGATTTTTTTATAAAAAACTCTAAGTTAATTTTTTTAGGATCATAAAAAAAAATATTTGTTGTATTTGATTCATTTTTTTCAGACACAGAAAATTTTATTATCTCAGAAAAAGATTCCATTTTTATTTTAATATTATTTTTTTTAATATTTATGTATGATTTTAAATCAAGTAAAACTTTTTATTAATTATTATTTTGTTGTCCAAAACAAACGCCGTGGTGAATTTTATTTGAAGAGAATCAAAAGAAGAAAATTATTAATTGTTTATTGTTGGAATTTTATATATATATATATATCTAAAAAATAATTGCTTTGCATTTTTTACATGTATTTATTTTGAAACTTGATTTTTTGTTATTATCATCATCATCATCATCATTGGTTAAGTCTATAACATTTTCTGAATTTCCTTTGTCGCCATAATTATTATCATCATCATCATCACATTCAACAATATCACCACTAGAATATCCTTCAATATCGTCATTAGAATATCCTTCATATTTTGTTTTTTTGCTTGGATTTTGTAAATTTTCCAATTCACCTTTTTCAGAGATTCCAATTTCGCTATTTGTCATTAAACAACAATTTAATATATAGTAAAACCATTCTTCATCCCCATATATTTCAAGATCTTTTATTATTTTTTCGCCTCCTCTGAGTTGTGCTGATCCACAATAATATATATTCAAAAAATATTTTTTTAAAGATATATGATATATTCCATCGCTATAAGGAAGTCTATTAATTAAATATTTTGAAGAAGAGCGAATGCCTGGTAATTCTTTAAGTTCCAAAAATGTTGAAACATATTTTTTAACATCTTCTGTATTTTCAAAAGTGATGCTATCTTTATAAGTTATATGTTTTTTTTCTTCTTCTTCATCAAAAAAATCATTTTCTTCGTTTACATAAAAAGCACATGACAAAAAATTTACGTCTTTATCATATAAAAAAATTTCTATTTTTGTTTTAGAAGAAAAAAGAATTTTTATCCATGGATTGTATAGATTTCCAATTAAAAAACTAAAATTTCCAAATTTTTTTATTATAATGTTATTTTCATATTTGTAAAAAACTCCACCACAATTTTCACCATTAAAAGATTCTTTTAAAAAATTAAAAAAGTCTTCATTTTCCATTGTTAATTTAAAAAAAAATATGTTTAAGTATTTTTTTTTCTACACACAAAAAAAATGTGGACATTTGTGCGCATATGCACATATATATATATATATATATTTGCATATTTATATATATATATATATATACATACATATATGTTTATAACACAATGCTATTGCAAAATTTGCAAACATATTTTGCGATAACATTTTTTAGAAGAAAATCCATAGCATCATCCGCATCATATTTTTGTTTTATTACATCGTAAAGAATAATAAAAAAATTTGAAGATTTTTCCCCAAAATAAATTCCTTTGATATTATTTTCAGAATTAAGTGTAAAAAACATAATTTTTCCACTTATATTTTCATCAGACGATAATCCAATTGATACTTTTTTGTTTAATATTAATGGACAACTTTTTTTTATATCTATTTTATCAATATTAAACCTTTTTGATTCATGGTGATATAAACTAGATATTTTTTCAATAAATAAAATTATATCATAATAATTTCCATGAACAATATTTGTTTTATCACTTTCATCAAAAATACTAAAATATTCTTTTTTATATATTGAAATTATAAATGTTTTTTCTTGAATTTTTAAATTTATATTATCATCATTTTTTTTTAATATTTTTTGGTTTTGAAAAAAATAAGAAGTTAAAATTTTAGAAAGTATTTCTATTTTTTTATCATTTAAAATATAAAAAGTAAATATTTTTTTTATTTTTTCATAAATATCATCATGGTCAAAAATATTATCTAATTTAAAAAAATAATCATTATTTTTAATTATATTTTTTAAATTAAAAGATGAACAATTTATATAAATAAATCCTCCTGAAATATCAATAACAATTTGAATTTTTATTTCATTTTTTATCTTCAAAAGAAAAAGGTTATTTAAATCTTTGAAAAAAAGAACATCCTTAAAAATATCCCCATCTTCATTAAAAGTTTTAGTTATTTTTTCATCAAAAAAGCTAAAAAAATTTTGAATATTTCCATGTTCTGTCATTCTTGAGAATATTGATTATTTATTTGTTTATTTATATATATATATATATATATATATATATATATATATATATATATATATATATATATATATATATGTATATGCATACATATATACATATACAAAATAAATAAAAAAAACTAACAACAATAGATAAATAAATAAATTTAACATAAAAGGTTTAATCGCATTTTTTTGACATAACTGTGTTTATATTGAATATCCGCAAAATTCATTAGCGCATTTTTTTTAAAAAGAAGAAAAAAAAAATGGTTTTTACCAAAAGTATTTATATGTATATAAATTAATAAATATAGATATATATATATATATATATATATATATATATTTTTTATATGTTTTTAATTTTCACAAAAAAAAATTT
>Ga0209174_10002551_pt1 | contig 11950 bp, 10 predicted proteins | sample JI91814BDNA_FD_187505 | JGI IMG/M metagenome (GOLD analysis project Ga0209174, IMG submission 187505) | Wastewater effluent complex algal communities from Wisconsin, to seasonally profile nutrient transformation and Carbon sequestration -... | ecosystem: Engineered > WWTP > Effluent > Algae...
GCACACCAGCACCATTGAACCGCGCCAGGCACACATCGTCGCCAGCGTTGGCTACTTGGTGTGCGCCCGCTGTAGCGATCCCCGTGGTGCTCAAGGTCTGCCCTACCAAGTGCACATTGCCCGCTGGATCACAGGCCACGTTGGCCAGGTCCTCGGTATCCGGGCCGCCGTGATACGTGGCCCATTGCCGAACACCTGCAGTGTTGAACTTCACCAGGAAGTTGTCGCCCAAGCCCGCGTTCGCCACTTGATGTGCCCCCGCCGTGGCGATGCCTGCCACACTGGCCGTGGTACCAGCAAGGAACACATTGCCCGCCCCATCCGTCGTCACCGAGTAGCCGATGTCCGAACCTGTTCCCCCGTAGTAGGTCCCCCACTGCCGCAAACCCGCTGCGTTGAACTTCACCACAAAGGCGTCATCACTGCCACCCAACGCTGCCTGGTGTGATCCGACCGTGGAAATACCCGTGGTGCTCGAGGTGTAGCCCGCGAGGTAGACATTGCCCGCAGCGTCAGTGGCGACCGAAAGGCCGAAGTCATTTCCGGTTCCGCCGTAGTATGTGGCCCATTGCCGCACACCCGCGTTGTTGAACTTCGCTAGAAAAGCATTGCGTCCACCTGGCGCGACCACCAGATGCGCACCAGCCGAAGCGATGGACCCTGCACTGCGCGTAAGACCAGCGAGGTAGACATTGCCCGCTGCATCGGTGGCCACGGCCAGGCCTTCATCCAACAAGGTGCCGCCGTGGTAAGTGGCCCAGTCGAGGTCGGCAGCATAGGTCCCCTCCTCGTTCAAGTTGTTGACCGGCAACGCACCAGGCACGGCTATGGGCATCGTAGGAACGATGTAGGCCGGAGCATCGCCCGTGTTGCAGATGCTCACGTCATAGGGCACAAGGTCATCGCAGCCCACACCGAGGTTGACGATGGTGGTGGTTAGGAGCGCTTGCGGCGGGCAGGTCACCGGGTCGTTCACGCGGTCCATGCGGGGGCTCACGTTGTTGAAGGTGGCCCATTCGTCCGGGGCGAAGGTCTCGCTGGGTGGGATGTAACCAATGGGCGGCGCGTGGCCCGCTGCCGCTCCGTTGAAGTTCACGATGGCATACAGTGTTGTGGTGGAAGCGAGCAATGCACCGGATAGGCTTCCACTGAAGGTGGCACCCGCAGGCAGCGCTACCGTACCGAGGTTCTGGGTGGTGAGAAAGGCGCTCGAACTCAACGCGGGGTCGCCACTGTAGAAGGAGATCAACAAGGGACCATTGAAGTCCGTGGCGGCATTGTTGGTCACGGTGTAGCCCGCTTGGAACGAGGGCGTGCCCGAGATGCAACCCGATGCGGTGAAGCTGTCGAATTCGATGCTGAGGTCGTAACTCGGATCCACCCCCACGCTGCATCCCGCGTTGATCATGGCTTGTACGAGCTGCACGTTGGCCTGCACCAATTGAGCATAGGTAGGTGCGCTGAAGTAGGCGCCAGGACTCGCGACCTGCGCGCCCATGAGCGCCGTGCAATAAGAAGCGGCCTCGATGGCGACCACCACGATGGTGACACCGGCGTTCTTGATCTGGGTGGCCAAGGTGCTGAGGCCTGCAGGAACTTGGGAGCAGTCCGCATCGGTCATCAGCACGATGATGGGCTTCGCGGTGCGTCCCGCGATGGGCGCCTGTCCGATCTGCTGGTACGATCGGGTGAGCGCAGTGACCGGGTCGGTCCCGCCGAGCAAGGCGCGCTGTGCGTTCTGGTAGGCCAGCACGTCGCTCATCTCCGTGGTGTAGCTGGCGCCCACCGAAGGGAAGCTGAACTGCTGCCAGACGTTGGGACTGTCCCAATCGGCGATGGCCATACGACTTTCCCCAGGAGCCGTACCCCAAGGCTGCATGCCCTGGAAGAGGGAACTGATGAACTGCCGGCTCTGCGTGTTCTCGATCGCACTGACCGAACCGCTCTGGTCGTTGGCCACGAAGACGTCCAGCGCACACAACTGGGCCTGGAGCGAATATCCTGTCCACAGATGGACGACAAGGACCGGGATCAGGTGAGTGAGGCGCATGGGACTGGAGAACCGAGGGACAAGAACACCTTGACCACCATTCAAAAGTCACCATGGGGAATACCACCTCGGCATGGAAAGTGGACGAACCGGGAAAAATGGGCGACAGAACGGACAGGGATGACCGAACGATCCACCCCGCATGAAGGGATCCGATCACGCCTTTTGCTGGAGGGCCTCCTGAACGGGATGTGCCTGCATGAGCCGGACATCCCCCCTACCTTTCGGCCATGATCCAGATGGGCCGTACCCAGGAGCTCCGTATCCTACGTAGAACACGCGAAGGACTGGTGCTGGGCGACGATGACCCGGAGGAAGTGGTCCTGCCCTTGAACGAAGCACCCCGCGATGGGAGCGAGGACGGTATGCTCCGTGTGTTCGTGTACCCGGGTGCGGATGGAAGACCCTTGGCCACCACGCGCACGCCCCGTTTGGAGGTGGGCACCTTCGCCCGTTTGCGGATGATCGCCATTCGTGGCGCAGGAGCACAGGTGGATTGGGGCTTCGAGCCTCCCCTTCTGGTTCCTCATGACGAGCAACACAAGGACATGGAGGAAGGACGCTGGTATGTGTTGGGTGCCTTTTGGGACCCAAAGGCCCGGCGGGTATATGGCAGCACACGCATCGAGCGGTTGTTGAGCGCCGATCCCATGACCGTTGCCCCACGCGCTGCGGTGGACCTGCTCGTTTACGGCCGCAGCGACCTGGGCCTTTCCGTGATCGTGAACAACAGGCACCACGGCTTGGTCCATGCCAATGAAGTGTTCAAACCCGTATCCGTAGGCGACCGCCTGACCGGCTACGTGAAGACCGTCCGTCCCGACGGGAAGCTGGACATCGTGCTGCAGCCCATCGGCTACCGGCAATACATCGACGCGCACACCGCCCTACTGGCCAAGCGTCTGGAGGCGAAAGGCTTCCTTCCGCTCAGTGATAAGAGTTCGGCCGAGGACATCCACGCCGAGTTCGGGATCAGCAAGAAGGCCTTCAAGAAGGCGCTCGGTGCCCTCTACAAGGAGCGGTTGGTGCGCATAGGTGAGGATGGGATCGTGTGGGTGGGGTGATCCGTGATCTCCGTGTCAGGTCACTGATACCTTCGGAACTTGAGCCGACCGATCAATGATTAAACTGGCTCTCCCAGCAGGTGATCTCCTTGTAAGATGTACTGCTGATGATCAGCAAACTCAGGTCAATGATCACTTCAACAGAACTAGAGGAAAATTTGTGTGTCTACTGGAGCATGTCGAACAACTCGAAGTAACGAAGGAAGGGGTCCTTCAGTGTGTGAACCTGGTGCTGGTAGATGTGAAGAATGGTGATGACCCGACATCATGTAAGATCGGTAGCCCGGAAGCCTTCGACCATAGCGACCTTTCCAAGAAATTCGACCAGATCGTCCTCTATGGAGATCATTGTGACTTGGGACGTTTCGAGAGCATTTCATTTGTCAAATTCCGTCGCTTTGGTTCAGAGAGGTACACGTTCATGTATTGTGGGATCGCAGACTCTGATGGGCAACCCACGGAGCCTCAATGGGTGAACATTTTTGAAGAATGGTAGTGTAGGTGCCCTGTTGAAGCCAGCCCCTGACAAAGGCTATGGTCCACCAGCAGCATCTTCGGAATAGTGGCCACCGCCCCCCGCCAGCTACCTTCGCCCCCCAAACCCCAAGTTGACACTGCCTAAGGCAACCACACGTCCGTGAAAAAGGCTGGTCTGCATACCGCTCTGCTGCTGCTGGCAGCGCTCTATTGCCTGGCGATGGGCCATATGGTGCGCGCGGATAGCACTTCGGTGTTGCATGGTGAGCAGTCGCCACCCACAGGAAATACCATTTCAGGTCCCACGGGCCTGTTCCTGCACCATACCTCGCAGACGGAGGGTTCGGTGGATCTCTTCAGGGGTCCTTCCGCTGCGGGATCCAAGGATCCGGTCAGCGGGTCCATAGCGTGCACACGGGTACATGAACGGAACGAGCGAACGGCATTCGTTCATCAGGTAGAGGCTTCGCGAAGCCTGCTACTTGCCCTTCGGCGAGCCGAGCTGATCTTCCCATTCCACACCTACTGGTGAGTCTTTCCTGAGAAGTCCTCGCCCCATTGCGGCGATCGGACAATGAGACCCGGTTGCCGCTTGATGCGCAGCCCATCGGACTTTTTATGGACCACCAATCTCTTGAAAATGGAAATGGATCTGGCTACCGCCGTGTTCGCGTCAATCGCACTCAGCCTTTGCGCACTGCCTTTTATTGTTGACCACCGAAGCAGGGCACTGAAATGGAAACGTTTGCTGGCAGCCTTGCAAGGCATCGCGAAACACCATCATGGACATGTGGACCAACACGAGATCTGCAGCGAAGTGGCCGTTGGCCTGGACACGAAGCACAACGCCCTGTATTTCGCCAGCAAGCAGCAACAAGGCATCACCACGCAGCACGCGGACCTCACGGAGATACGGGCCTGCCAGGTGCTGAGGGCGACGCGTTCCGGTCAGGGCCGAGTCGGTGAAGTGACAATTGAACGGGTCGAGCTCTGCTTCCTGCCCAAGGAAAAGGGGCGCAGCGAGATCCGGTTCATACTCTTCCACGATGTCGCCAACGGGCAACTGAACGGCGAGTCCCAGTTCGCGGACAAATGGGCGACGCTGATCACGGACCGCCTGAAGCATAGGACGCACTGAGGAAAGAGCCCCCGTGGAAAGGCTGCGGGGCGACTCTCCTCTGGTGGGCTCGGTGGGTTGTGCAATGGCCTCTGTTTTGACGGGGGCGCTCAGCAGTGCGCTGAAGCAAATGAGATGCTGCTGCATAGGCAACCTTTGTCCGACCGAACGTCATATCCATGCACCTAAGTGGAAAGCTCATGCGCTTGATCACCACCGCGACCGTCCTACTCCTTACAGGGGTCGCTCATAGCCAATGTGGACCGTACAAGTCACATCCGGTCTGGCCGGACACCTTGGGTTCGGCGTATGTGAGCAGCACCGAATGCGGGTCAGGTACCCAGATCACCAGTGTGCTTTGGGACAACGGTGATACCGACTGGTACACGGATGACCTTTCGGTGGGTGCGCATAGCGTAGTACTGTATGTCGATCAGGATCCTGTGGAGACCTTGGACTTCGAGATCGAACAATTGGCCTGGGACCTCAACCAGAACGTGTTCCTATATGCAGGCGAGATCGCTGTGAGTATCGCCGCTGAGGTACCCTACTGCCCTTCATTACTCTTCGATGGGCATCATTGTCCGATCGACCCCGATTCGACGCTTGTTTATTTGCTGCAGGACGGAGTGGCGATCGACAGCTTGTCCCCGGCTTCTTGCCTAGGTGTGAGCCATCAATGGACCGGGCTGCCTGCGGGCCACACCTACCAGACCTACGTGGTGGACCATTCGGGTTGCGGCTCGTTCGGATATGGGGAGCCGGTGTTCAGCTATTCGCTCGGAGGGGCGTTTTTCGAATTGGTATCTGAACCAACGGTATCGGGCAATGATGGCAGCTTGACCGTCACGGCCGTGGTACCGGATGACACCGACCCAGCTTCACCGCCACTTCCACTGACCGGTGCACTCGCCTTGTTCACATGGCCCGATAACGTGGAGCCGGTGGGTCCGACTATTCCTGGAACGAGCGGCACGTGGCAAGGACTAGCAGCCGGTGAATACCTCCTGACCTTCACGCCTGACCTGCTATGCAGTGCAGCGGACAGTATCATCACCATCGGATATTTCACCGGGGTTGATGATCTGACAGCGGACCCGACCGACCGGCGAGTGTGGCCCGTTCCTGCCACGGATGTCCTGTTCTGGTCCGGAGGGGTGCAAGAGCGGGTATGGGTCACGGACCTTCAAGGTCGGATTGTGCTTGAAGGCAATCGAACATCGCAATTGGACATCGCAGGACTTGTGCCCGGATCCTACCTCGTGCATTTCGACGATGGCGGTCGACGGTCGTTCGTCAAGGACTGATGTCCGCCGCTCATTCGCGTGGCAGGTAAGCCTCGCCAATTCTCCCGATCCGGAGAACACGCTACTTTCATGGGCCTCAACACTCCCGAATGCATCCTGTACGGCAGAACGTTCTCGCTGTCCTCGCTGGTTTGATCGGTGGTAGCGCCGTGAACATGAGCGACCTGGGCCTTTCCGTGATCGAGAACAACAGACACCACGGCCTCGTCCATGCCAACGAAGTGTTCAAACCCGTATCCGTGGGCGACCGCCTGACCGGCTACGTGAAGACCGTCCGTCCCGACGGGAAGCTGGACATCGTGCTGCAGCCCATCGGCTACCGGCAATACATCGATGCCCACACCGCGCTGCTGGCCAAGCGTCTGGAGGCGAAAGGCTTCCTTCCGCTCAGTGATAAGAGTTCGGCCGAGGACATCCACGCCGAGTTCGGCATCAGCAAGAAGGCCTTCAAGAAGGCGCTCGGTGCGCTGTACAAGGAGCGGTTGGTGCGCATCGGTGAGGACGGGATCGTTTGGGTGGGGTGAAGTTGCCTTTCTCAAAAGCTTTGCCCATCCGTAAGTGGAGGATCTGCGCGCTTTGCCTGGGAACCACACTACCGCAGAAGGAGGCAAAGCCCACTGCGGAGATCGGGAGGTCGAAGGCAGGCAGTCAGGAACTGTTCAAGGCAACCCATAATAACTTCTTCGTCTTCTATCTGAACGATGGAACGAAACCCTACACCTACGATGCGCCAGATCCTCAGTGTGCTGGTCATATTCTGTGCCGTCCATGGATGGGGACAGGCGTGTGTTTGGAAGGCTCACCCGGTTTGGCCGGATACGTTGGGCCACGCCGTGCTGGACTATGAAAATTGTGCAAACGGGATCCCACTAGTACCAAGTTGCCAATGGGACAATGGAGATACCTCTTTGGACACAGATAGCCTCACTGTAGGTGCGCACCATGTAGTGATCTTCGACAACTCCGTTCCGCAGGACACGGTATACTTCGAGATCGAGCAGTTGGCTTGGGACTTGAACCAGAACGTGTTCGTGTATGCTGGAGCGATAACGGTGGAGATCTGGGCGGAACTTCCCTATTGTGCTTCCATGTTCAACGGTTATAACTGCCATGTGTATGGTGATTCCACAGTGATCCACCTGCTTCAGGACGGCATCGCCATGGACAGCATAACGCCAGTGGATATTTGTGCCACGCTTGCCTATTGGGATTGGCTTCCCTTCGGCCATACCTACCAGACGTATCTTGTGGACCGCTCGGCATGTGGTTCGACCGCGTACGGTGAAGCCGTGGTGAGCTTCGCCCTCGATGCAGAGATCGAATACTGGGCGGAACCTTCGACCGGCTCGAACGACGGTATGATCACGGTCACGGATATCCTGGCGGCCCCGGGAATGCTCTCCCCACCTCCCATGCCGCTTTCCGGTGGTTTGATGCTCTACACCTGGCCTGATGAGGTGGCACCAGTCGGCCCTCCGCAACCCGGCACCACGGCAACCTGGACCGATCTTGCCCCTGGAGACTACCTGGTCGTATTCACACCTGACGTTCTTTGCAATAGTGTGGACACCGTCATCACCGTCGGGTCGTTCACCGGGGTCGATGATCGAGAGGGTACGGTGAGTGAACGACGAGTGTGGCCCGTGCCTGCAACGGATGTGCTGTTCTGGTCAGGCGGTGCACTTGAACACGTGTGGGTGACGGACCTGCAGGGACGGACCGTGCTTGAAGGCAAGCGAACATCGCACTTGGACATCGCAGGACTTGTGCCCGGATCCTACCTCGTGCATTTCGGCGATGGTGGTCGACGGTCGTTCGTCAAGGACTGATGTCCAACGCTCATTCGCGTCGCTTGGGTGCGCCTGGTCGCTCCTGATCCTCGGGTGAACCGCATTCCTGATCGTAAATGGACCATAATCCCATCGCCATACGGGTGTTCGATGCAGCGGCGGAGCGCTACCGCGAACTGTTCATGGATACCAGCTTGTATCACACGTCCTTCGATGGATTCTTGGACCTGCTGCCGACCAGCGGATCAAGCGTGCTGGAACTCGCTTGCGGGCCCGGGAACATCACCCGCTACCTGTTGGATCGACGTCCCGATCTGGACATCCTGGGTACGGACCTCGCCCCCCGGATGCTGGAGTTGGCACGCGTCACTTGCCCTGAAGCGCAGTTCCAGCTACTCGATGCACGCAAGATCGGGTCGCTCCAGCGTTCCTTTCATGGCATCCTGTGTGGCTTCTGCCTGCCTTACCTCACAGCGAAGGAGACCGAAGCCCTGTTCCGCGATGCTGGGGCCATACTCCATCCGCAAGGGGTCTTCTACGTGAGCACCATGGAGGACGATCCGGCCAAGAGCGGGTTCAGAACACCCAGCGACGGTAAGGGGGAAGCCGCCTACATCACCTTCTATCAGGCCGAATTCCTCACCCAGGCGCTCGTGGCAGCGGGCTTCACGGTGCAGGATGTACAACGTGTATCGTACCCGGGCCGCGACGGTTCTCCTACCACGGATGTGTTGATCACCGCACAGCGCAGCTCTTGATCACCCCATGACCTCCTTCACCCAGGCACGTGCTTCATCCCCGCTGCGGAAGATGCGTGTGGGAAAGGTCTGTGGGTGGTAGGTGTAATAGATGCTGGACATCGAGGCTCCTAGGTCGTCCTCAGTGACGATGGCCAACGCGGTTAGCTGTTCGTTCGCGTTCGTCAACCCGAAGTAGTCCACCTTCATCACCTCAAGATCGGATAGTGTTCCTGCTTGGAAGAAGCCGATCATCGCACAGCGTTCCGTGGTCAATTCACACCGTCTTAGCTGCACCTCCATCAGTCCCTCCACATCCAGATCAAGCCCTTCGCGATAATGCACCTCGATCACCTTCCCATCTTCGGTGATCATCATGTCGGCCAGGCGGGTGGTGATGCGGTCCATGATCGTACGGTGAAGGTAAACGACCGCTGGACACGGACCACCTGCTTCCTACCTTTCCACCATGGAAGCAGCGCTGGTCCGTGCGATGGCCTTGGATATGCCGGGTACGGCCGAGAAGGACCACTTCGGAAAACCGGCCTTCAGCGTGAAGAAGAAGATCTATTGTACCTGGTGGGTGTTGGAGGAACGGGCCGTATTGAAGCTCACCCGCGAGCAACAGGCCACGCTCAGCGAGGAACAGCCGGACGCTTTCAGCCCGGTGCCCAACAAATGGGGCCTTCACGGTTGGACCAACGTGGACCTGGGCGCGGTGGGCGAACGTTCCTTCCGATATGCCTTGGACCTGGCGTGGCGGAACGTATCACCCAAGTGGTTGATCCCTACCAGGATCGTACCACCCAAGGGATGAGGTGAAGGCCAGTGAACAGGAAAGGGCCTTCCTAAGTGGTGAGCGCCTCCCGATCCGTCATTCCAGCACCACCGGCTGTTCCTTGGGCACCTTCACGCTATAACCGAAGCTCCACTTCTGGTTGGTGCGCGGTTCCACCTTCACCTTCCAAGTGAGGAAGCCCTTCTCCGTGTTCACCGCAGCACCGCCGGCCTCATCCAGCTTGACCTCGATCTCGCTGCGGGCGGCCAAGGGATATTGGTCGGTGATCACCAGGTCGATGGCCTGTGCCTTGTTGTTGCGCACGGCGATCTCCCAGCCCACGCTCTCCACGCGTTTGCCGCCCACCACCTGCCGCTGGCTGAAGTCCTTGCGCTTGGTGCGCTGCACGGTGACCCCTTGGTCGCGGCCCAGGCTTATGTCCAAGGTGTCGCCCACACCGGCAAGGTCCAGCAGGCTCTCGCCCACGTAGGTGCCCTCGAAGTAGATGTACGCCGGACCTGCCAGGAGGTTCAGGCCCTCCCAGCCCGTGACCTGCGCGAAGAGGAACGCATCAAGGTCCAGCTTCGGCGTGCAATAGTACTTGTAGGTGCTGACAAGTTCCTGCTCCTGCACACCCACTTGGTGGTTCTTGCCATCGCTGGGGATGGTGTAGGGCACACTGATCGCGAACTCGAAGCTGGTGGCCCTTTCGGTGACCTCTCCTATTGCAATAGAGGCATTGGCGAGTTCAACTTTATCAAAGAGCAGAGCCTCCTGCTCACCTCGCTGTTTGCGTATGCGCTGGACGCTTTTCATTTGAACTCCGGGCACATAACCGTAGCTGGCGGGCGTCCCTCCGGTCGCGATCACCACCTCGCTCAACTGTGTCGCATTCTCCGCCATGTTCACGTTCATCGATCCGGAGGTGATGGCCATGTGCTGTGTGCCATAACCGATGAGCTCAAAGCGCAGGTTCCGGCCGTTCACGGGCACTGCGATGGCATAGTAGCCGTCGATGTTGCTGGTGGTGCCGTTGATGGTCTGCCCGGTCATATCGGAGAGCACCACGTTCACGAAGGGCAGCGGTTCACCCGTGGAAGCATCGCGGATGATGCCGCGTACGTCGCGGACGTTGGGGTTGAAGCCGGGCTGCACGTTCGCCACAGGTGCCTGACGCGGGGTACCGAAGTCCAACCGCCAAGGGTAGAGTGTGGGCATGATGGCATCCCGGTTCGGCTCGCCGCTGCTCAGGGCCAGCTGCACCTTGTCCCAGTCCTCGCCGGTGCTCTGGTACACCTGCGCTTTGTAGGTCAGCTCCATGGGCTTGGTGATATCGGCTACGCGGATGTCATAAGTGGGACTCCAGCCGGCGCTTTGAACCATATACTTCAGCGTGAGCGTGGCGCTCACGGCGGCATTGGCGCTCACCTCCACCACCACCTCGCTGTTGGGGCGCGTCTTCTTGCCCTGGATCTGGGTGAGTTGCAGCTTCACCTTGCCCAGCTCCTCGTTCAGCGTGGTGATCGTGTGTCGGATCGCGATCCGCTTGATGGCGATGGACTCCTGACGACCACGCAGGTACTCGTTGATGCTTTGCAGTTGCGCCAATGTCAGCCCTTGCTCCCCGGCCACCACCTCGTTCTTGCTCAAGCGCGCATCCTCCTTCTCCACCACTGCGAGCAGGCTGTTCTCGCGTTCGATGTCCGCTTCCAAGGTCGCGATGCGATCCTTGAACACGGTCACCTCCGCACGGTCCTGCTGCTGCTCCAAATAATTCAGCCGGTGCTGCACGCCCAGGATGGTGAAGGCCCCGCTCCCACTGACCTGGATGTTCGACGGATCGACCTCCTCGCTGAGCCCGGCGAACACAAGCGTTGCCGTGCCCTTCGGCAGATCGGCCTTGCCGGTGCGCGTCACCTCGGCACCACTGAGGAAGACCTTGACGGCGCTGATGGTGGTGATGACGGGTTGTTCCTTCGCGGAAGTGGCGATGGACACAAGAACGAACAGGGCGATGAGCAGATGACGCATGCAGGGGATGGATCGGAAGGTCTTAAGCTGGACCGGTTGTAGTAGCGATGCAAAAGGGTCGATCATTGCATAAATGGGATCGCATCGCGCTCCTGAACAGTTGGAGCATGTCAGAAAGTCCCATCAATGGCCAGCAGATAGGGCAGCGGGTACACCACGTATGCCAGGAAGAACAGGACCCAGAAAAGCATGTAGAACCGCTTCACCTGTACGTCGTCATCCACCTCCAACCGCGCGGCCATGGTCACGAATGCGATGAGCGGCAAACCGAAGGAAAGCGTGTACCACGCTGGGTATGGCAATAGTCCGACCAGGGCTGGTATGATGATGGCCAGATAGGCCAACACCACCACCACGGCACCCAATACCAGCGCGGATCCCCGACCCATACGCACGGCCAAGGTCCCGAAGTGGTACTCCGCGTCGCCCTTGGTATCCGGGATGTCCTTGAACCAGGCGATACCTATACTGAACAGCGCCACGAATCCCGTGAGCGGACCGATGATCGGATCGAGGGTCAAGTGACCATGCAACTGCTGCATATAGTGTGCATAGAAACCCAGGTTCACCAATAGTCCGCGGACCACGGTGATGGCAAG